>Ga0315914_1000669_pt1 | contig 45764 bp, 24 predicted proteins | sample MpolenodulesMG_FD_203920 | JGI IMG/M metagenome (GOLD analysis project Ga0315914, IMG submission 203920) | Medicago polymorpha root nodule microbial communities from Los Angeles, California, United States - elongated nodules | ecosystem: Host-associated > Plants > Roots > Nodule | place: USA... | reverse complement strand
ATGGATCTCTTTCTTACACTCATTTAACGTCTCAACACTTTAGCCATTGGGTAACATTTTATAAGATAGATAGTTTATTTAATATGTGTTGATTTATAAATAATTTATGCGAATACTAAACAATACTTCAGACCCGTGCATGCGATGCACGGGCCAAAAGTCTAATATCATCTAAAATGCAGCACACCAATTTAACCTAACAAATTTCCTATCATGTTGTGTCATCATATGTATATATATATTGTTTCTGTAGACTTTTTTTTTTGACAAGTTGTTGTACGCTTAATTAATACGTTTTACAAATAGACTATCCTAATTTCCATGTAAACTCAGCTACCCTAATTTCCATGCAAACTCAGCTATCCTAATTACTGAATTTTCGGGCAAGTGTCTGTCTTCATGCTTGTAAAGATAATGCCAAAAATTGTTAGACCGGACGTCATGATCGAGGTTCGAACCCCGGTACCTCCACTTTGTGTGCGTAAGTTTATGATGACTTTGACATCTCGTCTGTTCTACCAAAAAAAAGATAATGCATGTGTTTTTTTTAATAATAATCAATATATTAATAGATGTATAAAAACATTAAACTACAACAATGATTTAAAATCATAAGTAACAAAAGCAAACCACTATTAAAATTGATATCGATAAGAGAATACTACGGTAGCGTGACAACATAATAAGAAAGGAAAATGCTGAAATTTACATGGAAACAAGCAAGAAATGCAAGAACACAAGGATGGATCATGTGTTACATACCAACCCCAATTGTTTTTTTTTCTCTCTCTCTCTTACCGAAACTCATGGAAGAATGGAGAAAGAGGGGAACCAGGATGCATTTATAGCAGAGATGGATCCATAAATTTTAATCTGTGGGAGCAAAATTATATATTTATTTTACTCCTATTTTTTATTTATTTAACCGTGTCTGATTCATAGCATCATGATCCCTTGATCACTCCGACTATTATTATTTATTTATTTTACTCCTATTTTTTATTTTGTTCAAAAATAATTCGAATTAAGAAGCAGTTAGGCCCTTATAAAGAAAACAATTGGGGAAGGGATGCACTGAGCATAACCATTTCCCTCAATCACACTCTCCGACTGCAGAGCAATTGATTCTTGCTAACCTAGGGCGGAAACGAACATGATATCAATAAGGACATCAATAAAGACAGGACAACAACAAAAAAAGCCTATGAGAGAGAATGGTAACGATACCAACACCGAAAACTTTTCTCTCTTTCAATTGCGGTTACAAGAGAATTTCTAGTTTAGGTGATGAGAGAATGGCAACGATCGAAAACTTTTCTCTCTTTCAATTAGCATGATTCAGCAGACAAACAACATAAAAGAGATTAAATAACAAATACAAAATACTGAGAGAAAAGACAAAACATAGCAAAAACAAACGACATAAAAGAGATTAAATAACAAATACAAAATACTGAGAGAAAAGATAAAGCATAGCAAAAACAAACAACGTAAAAGAGATTAAATAACAAATGAAAAATACTGAAAGATGAGAAAAAAAATATACGCAAGAAAGTCCAAACAAACGTACCTTGAAAGTCTAAAACCACAAAAACCACAAACCAATACACAAGCTTTTAAAGAAGCCAACTCAAGCAAACAAACAATATTGATTTTCTAGGGATGATGCGATAGGTATGAAGTAAATATATGAATATATCTAGCTTTTTGATTGAGTGTAGGTAAATGATTTGGTCAATTGAAGAGAATAAAGTGGGATATACATAGCCAAAAAATAATTCATGATCTGAGGTGTCTCTTTATTCAAAAGAGAGAATGGTCTAAAGTCCCTATTTTAATGTGTTGACCAGCTAGTAAATAGGAAAAACAAGTAAGATTAATGCGAAACATGTTATCCCGAAAGCTTCCCGACTTGTTTTCCATCGTCAGATCTTTCCACTACATGAAGTGCATGTGCTGAAAAAACAGGAAAGAGGTGATGGTCATGTTATTTTATACCGTTGTGAATTGGTCGGGACAAAAAACTTCGGGACATATAGCATTATTCAAAAAATATATAAAAAAAAGGAAGGTGCTATATCAAGCCAATTCTTTTACAACGAAACCATAACGAATAATGTGTGAGGCAATTTTTGTTGCTTTTTTTTTCTTTCTTCTTTCATTCTTTTGTTGTAGTATTATCTATAATCTATAACTGTTAATAAAAGGAATGCATGTTTTTGGTGTAGCCTATTTTTGTTTCAAAAATGCCCTTTACTCTTTTGTTAGTTCTTATATTTTGTTAGTTCAAATCCTTACATAGTTATCAACAAATGAGTAATTATCTCCCTTAAAAAAAAGGAGTAATTATTTCTTATATTTTGGTTACATTCTAGCCCTCTAGAAACAATAACCGCAAGGTAGTTTTAGTTTCTACGGTTTGTGCGTTGTGAAAGTGGACAACAATTGCATTACATCTTCCTTTTTATTTCTTTTTTCTCTTTCATTTTAATTAATTTTTGTGGTTCTTTCCTTCAAGTATCTTCCTTTTATATTCTTTGACATCAATGAACCAAGCAAAGGAAAAGGAAAGGATAAAGGTATTTCTTTCATATTTCGCATGTTGGCTTTTGTCAAATGTTTTACCATTGCTCCTGTTTATATTGATTGTCAAATGTGTTCAAAAAACTCAGATGATGTATGGCAAGAGGAAATGATATCCTTTAAAGAATGGCTTATTTGGTTTAAACTTTCAATTTGTTCATGCAGAAAATGATAGATGGAGTTGTGCATTCTATCAGACGCGACGGTGCCCGAATCCATCTCACACATTCAATTTGCTTTTTTTTACGTAATGAAAAGGACTTTCATCAGTTACTAACCACAAATGCCTTGCACTTTCTCAAGTTTAATTGATAATCATAAAGTAAAGTTTTACTACGATAATTATTGGGTAAGAAAATTGTAAAACTAATAGTACTCCAAACATACTTCTATGAGTTTTAATGCCACTATAAACTTGGTGTGTGCAACATCTGATTATACTTGCGAAATTTCGGCTATTCATCTCTATTGTACCATCATTAATTGTTAAGTCAGATTATACACTTTTATGATTGTAAACTAGACAACATTACTACTTCATTAGGAGATTCCATGATTGTTGAATTGGCTGCAAAAATAATAAATGCCTTATCATATCTACATTGGCTTTTTCGATGATCTTAAGTAAATGTCTCCCGTATTATATTCAATGTACACCGTGGCCCGTGTAATTTATTATATCATTGGCTTCTATGAGTGTTTTACTTTACATTTGAATTATTTCTTCTTGTAGATTGTAAGTGAGTGTTTGATATATGAAGCAAATTACGAAATAAAGAAAAATGGAAATTCCTAGCGCAAGGGTTTGGCATCTAAATCAAATTATGAAAGCAGTAGAAACGATTCTACACATTTTTTATATTATCTATATTATATTTAAAGAAAACTACCATTTTCAGTACTTTTGGGCTAGTTTTTTCCTTTCCAAAAATACCCTCAATTTTCAATACAAATACAAATACAAATAACACATGTAACAAACAGATAAGAATAAATTTAAATATTAAAATAAAATTGTAACAAACACAAAATGTCCATCTTTTTCCTTTATCATTTAAAAAAGTGTAACAAACTAGATGAATGTATATATCAATGTAATTAAAACCGGACCGGACGTTAAACCGGTAAGTTCATGGGTTCAAGGTTTTAAGGTTCGACTGGGGTCGAACCGGTATTGACTAAATATTTATTTTTAATTTTTTTATAAAGTAATAATGCAAAAAAAATAACATACTTCTTCCGTTCCTTTTTAATTGTCACTTTTAGAGAAAAAATTTTGTTCATATTTAACTGTCACTTTCAAAATTCAATGCAACATTAAATATTGTTTTATCAATATTACCCTTAGATATTTATTGCGGAGAGAGAAACACATGAAATGAAATATTAAATTAATAAGGTCATTATAGTAAAAGTAAAAACAATTGTATCAAAAGTAGTAACTTTTATTGATTGTTTTAATTTGTGTAAAATGTTAAAAAGTGACAATTAAAAAGGAAAAGAGGTAGTAATACTTATAATCTTGCACAATTAAATTTTAATATATGGAGTACAATGTACCAATAAAACTTTCAACTATTTTTTTTTTTTTAGGGAAAAGCTTTCAACTATTACTATATAAACGTATTATATAAAAGTCTTGGCTAATAGATGTACTTTTAATCGACAGATAAATATTTATTTTAATTTTTATATCTTGTATATCTTGGAACTTGGAATTAATTGACCGCAATTGTGAATTGTATAAACAGCTAATGTCCATTAACGTGTGTACAAACATCAAAGCACTATTCTACTCCCTCGCTATCTCATATATACACAACACAATGAATATATCACGTCTCAGTCTCACCACCAGTGTTTTCTTGCTTCATCAACTCTCCCTCTTATCTCTTTTCGTTTTTTTTTCTTTCTTTCTCACAGCACCCACTTACTTGTATTGAATCCACCATACCAACACTTTCCCAACCCATTCAAGCATAGTTTATTGATGCTTTCCGCTGCTGAATATGAAACGAGAAAAAAGAACAAAATGAAATGTCTCAAATGCCAAAACTTTGATTTTTTTTTCTTTGGAAGAAGGAAAAGGCTGTTCAACCTGGTAACCTGGCTGAACCGCCGGTTTTCCCGGTTTTTACCGGTTCTCTTTCGGTTTTCCGGTTCATTATCCGGTTCTGTTTCAGTGCGGTTTTGAGGCTCAATCGAACCAGACTTTGGTCCAGTTTTAACAACCTTGGTATATTTATTTATCTTTTCATTATTCCAATTATACTCTTAAATAACAATTTTCATATAATAAAGATTGTTGGTGTCATTAAAAAAAAAAATTAGATTATATTTTTTTTATATTGTTGGTTTCATTGAAATAGATAATCATAGTTAATTTGATTTGTTATAATTTGAAAGCATAAAACATTTATATTTTTACCTTTAATCAAAATTAAAATTTAATAAAAAAAAACACCGTTCATAATTTTCAAATGTTAGCTTAATAAAAAAAACTAAAAACAGGTGCGTGAGTGCCCGTCTTTTCAATAGTTTTAAAGATAAAGATTTTACCATTTATTGTTTCCACGTACACAATTAATCCTTTGATAAAGATTAATTGTTTTAAAGATAAAGACTAGAACAAATGGTACCATTTATTGTTTCCACCTACATGCAGGAATGACCAAAACAAATGGTACAATTTATTGTTTTAAAGATAAAGATTTTACCATTTACTCCCTCCTGTCTCAAATATAAGAAAAGATTCTTTTTTTAGGTTCATTGAGTAGTTAATGTATCTAGTCTACATTGTAAAGCAGATGCGTTAATTATTCAATGAACCTAAAAAATGAATCTTTTCTTATATTTGAGACCGGAGGGAGTATTGTTCAAGAATATTCCTTTGGTTTTGACCAAAAATATAACAACTCTCAAATTACCTCTTTTGATGCAGAAGAAGCTACCCCGCTTATTCAAAACAAAGACTGGACATGACATCCATAGTTTTCTTAATACTTATTCCAAAGAACAATGTTCCGTCTCTAAAGGCTTCGTCGGTCCTTGGATCATATGAAAAGATTGGTCCCCTCGGATTAGTTGGTCCCCGTAAGTGGACAGTGGAATTGGTTCCCTCGAATTTGTCGATCATTGGATCGGATACAGAGTTTTAAAAAAAATTAGAATTATAGTTATATTAATCATAGATTATGTATCAACTAAAATATTCTAACAAATTATAATCAAACCCATGAAAATGGTAAAAACATTAGTTATGTAAAACAAAGGGGATCTTGTCTTAGGATGATTATAGCTTACATCAGAAAAGAAACTAAAAACAATTACATCAAAGCAAACCTTAACAAAATATTCTAAATGTCAACAATAAATCTAAACCCTTTTGTCCTTAATAATAATTTTAAAAGGAACACGCTGTTGTTGGATCTCTTCTACGCGGTCGAGACGTTCTTTTCGGCGATGGTCGATCCATAGACAAACACCGGACATAATGGAGAAAAAAAGACTAATGAACTCAAATTTCCTTCGATCTTCGTGAGGGACACCGTAGTACATTGGAATATAAGTAAAAGCCAACTTAATGACAAAAAGCAAAATGCTTAACTGGAGCATTCGACCCAGGGTCATTGATAGATAGTCACCACCTAAATTCAAGTAACGTAGTAAAAATTAGAGCCAAATGCATAAACTGAAAAACACTAAAGGCGGATTTAATTAAAGGGAGTTTTAACAAAATAATAAAAGAAAAGGTGGAAAAGTTCCGTCTTAATGCTTGTAATTTCACAGAAAATCATTAAGCTACAACAATGATTTTAAACCATGAGTAACAAAAGCAAACCACTACTATTAAAATTTAAAGAATACTATAATAAATAGGTAATAACAGAATATATGAAAGGAAAATGCTGAAATTTACTAATGTTACAAGCAAGAAATGCAAGAACTGAAAAAACACACGGATGGATCACATCTAACATACTAACCCCAAATTGGAAGAATGGAGAAAGAGGGGACAGGATGCATTCATAGCATCATGATCCCTTTGATCACTCCAATTATTATTATTATTTATTTATTTTTGTGAAAAACGATCTCACTCTCCTTTACTGTTTTATTTTACTCCTCTTTTTTTATTTTTTTCAAAAATAATTCAAAAAAGGAAGCAATTAGGGATCTCTAAGAAAAAACAATTGGGGAAGGGATTCACCGAGCATATCCATTTCCCTCAATCACACTTCCACCGCAGAGGATTTGATTCTTGCTAAACTACTGCGGAAAAGAACGTGAGTTCAACAAAGACAGTGACAACAACAAGAAAGACTACGAGAGAGAGAATGGTAACAATGCCAACACCGAAAACTTTTCTCTCTTTCAACTGCAGTTACGAGAGAAATTCTAGTTTTGGTGGTGGACTATATAGCATGCGTTGCCAACGTGCATTCTTGCATGGTTCAACAAACAAACAAGATAAAAGAGATTAAATAACAAATACAAAATACTGAGAGAAAAGACAAAACATAGCAAAAATATACGACATAAAAAAGATTAAATAACAAATACAAAAATACAAAATACTGGAAAAAAAGACAAAACATAGCAAGAGAACAAAATATACACAAGAAAGTCCAAACAAACATACCTTGAACAAGCCTAAAACCACAGAAACCACAAACCAATACACAAGGTTTTAAAAAAGCAACAGGTCAACTCAAGTAAACAAACAATATCGATTTTCTAGGGATTATGAGTTCAGTCAATTGAACATGTGGTTAAGAGAATAAAATGGGAGATACATAGCCAAAAAACAATTTATGATCTGAGGTGTCTCTTTATTCAAAAGAGAATGGTCTAAAGTCCCTATTTTAATGGGTTGACCAGATAAAAAAACAAAAAAGAAGGTGCTATATCAAGCCAATTCTTTTACGACGAAACCATAACGAATAATGTGCGAGGCAATTTTTGTTGCTTTTTTTTTTTTTTTGCTCCTTTCATGTTTTCGCCATAGTATTATTACTATAGTTACAAACTGATAAGTTTTCTTTATTTTTCTCTCAAAAAAAAATTCTTTATTTACTTCGAAAGTATTGACAAATGTTGAGTAGCATACACATAAATATGATTCAATTTTCAATCAAACTATACACTAAATGTTTAAGAACCCATTTTAATCTTCACTCATTAAAAGTTGATTAAATTGTAACATGAGTTTAATTAGAATACTCTAACAGCGTAAAGAACTTTACACTATTGACCAATTAAAATCATTTTTTGGCGTAACACATGCCTTATCATATCTACATTGGCTTTTTCGATAATCTTGAGTAAATGTCCCCCGTATTATATTCAATGTACACCGTGGTCTGTGTAACTTAGTATATCAATGGTTGGATATGTAGGGTGTTTTACTTTACATTTGAATTATTTTTTCTTACAGATTGTAAGTGTAAGTGTTTGATATCTGAAGCATATTACAAAATAAAAAAAATGGTCGGACCTTGAACCTCGCACATTATTACTTTTTATCCAAGTTGAATTTTAATGTCCATTGGTGTTCTAAGATAGTTGATAGTACTATGTTTACTCTTTTATCTTATATGTATAATCATTAGGTGATTTTTAGATTTATGTGATAAAATTGAATGTGTGCATCGTACATTTACGTATGGGACGAGGCTAGGCATTTTATTAGAGAGTCGCAGAAGTAAGTAGAAATTTAGTGTTTTCATGAATTTCGAGGACGAAATTAAGCCAACTATTATTAGGCCCAAAACATAGAAAGGGTACAAGAGAAAAACACTATATTAATAAGGGTAAGATGGTAACTTGATCTTATAACTATATATAGATTTGAAAAAGAGTAGAAATGAGATTTTTCACTTTCCTTTCCCCATTCTTATTCTTCTCCATCAAATTCCAACCCAAATTCAATAAATCATCACATGCAAAAAGGAATTTGAATGAGTAATTCATTATAGGTCTTTACAAGTTAAAGGAAGATGATCAATAAGAAGATTAGAGACAGATTTGGAGCAACTTGGAATTAGGGTTCAAGGAAATATGGAATTGGGAAGAACTAGAGGCAAAGTAAGCAGAATTTGAGAGGAGAAACAAGTTTTGGGAGCTTTTATCATCATTAGTTAGAGGTGGGTTTCCCCCTTCCCTCATACCTCATGCATAATCAAAATTTACTTACTATTTTGGGTTGATGAAAAGTAAAGGGTTCATTATGCATGTCATATTGTAAGAATTTAAAATTGTTGGATTCGTTGGTTAATTTGTTCCCTCTTGCTAAATTGATTCCATGTGAATGATAGAATGAAGTAATGTTTGATAGTTTTAACTATTGAACTAGTTTGAGTAATTGATTTTTGTGGTGAAGTTATTCTTGTTGCATATGAAAATGAAAGGCTTAATTGCAGTTTTAGCCCCCTAACTTTCCCAAAGTTGCGATTTTGGTCCCTTAAAAAAAACTACAAAACAGCCCCCTAACTTTTTACAACTATAGCAGTTTTGGCCCCCCAAGGCAAAATAAAAAAAAATAAAAAAACACGTGGCACCTCACTTAGGGTGCCACGTCAGCGTAGACCGAGTCAATATCAGTCTTGGGGGCCAAAAATGCTACAATTGCAAAACTTAGGGGACTGTTTTGTAGTTTTTTTTTAGGGGGCCAAAATCGCAACTTTGGAAAAGTTAGGGGGTTAAAACTGCAATTAAGCTAAAATGAAACTTAAAAAGATTAACCAGAATTTTCTGCACAAAGTAGGTTCAGTGTGTGATTTTTAATAATTTAATGGTTTTGAATTTTAGATGGGACCAATTGCATAACATGAATTTATAAATTGGCTACCTTCAGTAAAATAATCAGAAATGTTTGACTTCATATGACTGATTCAATCATAGGTTTTATGGACTGCAGTTCTGAAATTGAAATTGCAGATCAGTTTTAGTGTTAGATTTTTCTGAAATTGATTACTTTGAATTTGAATATGGGACGAAATGCATTGTCTTAGTATGTGTATTGGTTACCTTCAGAAAAATTTACAAAATTTTCTAACTCCAATTTATAAGTCTTTCATGGCTTTGATTGACAGATGGTTTTACAGAAAAATTCTGTTTTATAATATATGTTTACGCCCTCGTGTTCTATATCTTTTTAAAAGGTCTTGAATGGTGAATGTTAGGTAAAAGAATGATGACTGACCAAAATGTGAATCTTATGAGAATACAGACATTTCTTGTCTATAATATGTTAATGTTCCATGATTGCATAGACGATTGTTAAGTTGAGTGGGAATATTAGGATTCATCCTTGTTAGGTGGATTCTCCGTCTACGACGGGACGTGTAAGAAGGGGTAAACAGGGCACTGTTTATCGGAGTCAATAATGTTTAAGAATATGTTAGGTCATCGGGGGCTTCCCACATTCGGTTACCTAATTAATTAAGGTATCTATGTACATGTTATCTCGAGGTTAATCATTTGTTGAAATGAAGTTCTTAATTATGTTTATGTTTTTAATTAAAAATCTTGTTCAATGGAAAGATTGTGTTTTATCCCACTTTAAGAGGCTCACTGAGATAATTAATATCTCACCCCATGTTTATTTCTATTTTTTTAGGTATAAGTAATTTTCAAAGTATCGTCAGAAATCAGATCACAATCAGAGTCTAGTTTAGGGTCTAATTATCCATTGTAGTTTTAAATGTGTCATTTATGTACATGTAATTATTTTGTAAATGTTCCTTCTAAAGAAAGTTATTCAAAGTCATTTATTTGAAATTTTAAGTTAAAATCTTAGAGTAAAATTCCATTTGAGATGAAAAAGTTTTTAAATTCTTAATACTCAAATTGGGATGTTACAGTTGGCACATATGTTGGATAGTTGCAGCTATAAAGTGCGGGGCGATGAGTGGAAAATTTTCATGTGGAAGTGCATTATATCCTCACCATTGCTTTTAATCGCAGCTTCATCGAGCTTTATTAATATCATTTTGGCCTATCATTTTCATTTTGAGTCTCATCGGTGTGGTATCCGTTATTTCTTGGTATTGTGGCAAAATCAAGACTTGTAGATAGTTTGTGTAAAATACTAGGCCATTTTATGTTAGAGATAAATCTCAACATCATACTAGTCGCAGTGGTTATCGTTAATGTAGAAATAATTTCAACAACTTTCTTCCATGTCATGGTCTAAACTTTTTTTTATTTGCATCAACTATATGATATTTTGTATTCCTACATCTTTACTATTTGAATTTGAATAGTGTAATGGCTGCTATTATTATTGTTTGGGAATGTATATCAATGGTTGGATATGTAGGGTGTTTTACTTTACATTTGAATTATTTCTTTGAGTTTTCGTATGTATATAAACTAAGAAAGCACTAACAAATGGTACAATTAATCTTTCAATTCAAGAATATTCCTTTGGTTTTAACTAAAAACATAACAATTCTTAAATTACCTCTTTTGATGCAGAAAAAACTACCCCGCTTATTCAAAATAAAGACTGAACATGACACCCATAGTTTTCTTAAGGAAAAATTTTAGGTATAATTCCTTAGGTGTTTTTCGTATGGTTCTTAACTAAATTCACCATGATTTCCTTAAATCCATAATTCTCTCAAAGTTTGTTATCTTTAAAAAAATTGTATTTTTAGTTAGGAACCATACGAAAAGCACAGAACAATCTTTCTTTCATTACTATTACAACAAATTTATTACAGTAATGCTATAGATGGCGAGATGTATTATCCCGAACAGACCACGATTGGAAATAGACCAATGAAAAAATAGGAATGGGCAGAAATCACGGCTGGTTTGGAAAATATTTGGAAGTCAACAAACAAAGGGTGAGTGTAATACAAGGTCGGGATAAATTCGTGAGTTTTTTTTTCGCGTTAAATAGTATTTCCCAATTTATTATTAGTTATTTGATGAGTTACACTGTAAATGATTATAATTGTAACATGCATGTAGTCATTTAATGTTAGTGTTAAGACTTGATAAGACTTGATGAGTTATAGTTCTATTGTAAAATTATAACAAGACATGCTAAGTTGTAGTTCTATTGGAAGATATTATCATTTCGTTATAAGTTCGTAATTTATTTTTGTATGTAATGAAATTTGGTAAAAAAAATGGGTTACTCTTTTGATAAAAAGTAGATACAAGTTTCAACAATTTGGTTAGTTCGCGAGTTTCTGTCATATTTTTGAAATTTCTAAAAATTTATCATAGAAATACCACAAGTGTGTCCCTTTTATATGTCTTATAATGTTATGAGATGATAAAAAGTAACAAATGTTAATTTCAACACTAATTTTTTTTTTGTAGGTACTCTTTCGATAAAAAGTGGGTACATGTTTCAACCATTTGGTTAGTTCACAAGTTGTTGTCATATTTTTGAAATTACTCAAAACTTATAAGAGAAATACCATGAGTGTGCCCCTTTTAAGTGACTTGTAAAATTATGAGGTGATAAAAAAGTTACGAATGTTAATTTCTACAATAAAAAAAATTGTAGTTACTCTTTTAATAAAAAGTGGGTAAATGCTTTAGCAATTTGTTAAGTTCGCAAGTTCTTGTCAAATTTTTAAAATTTCTCAAAACTTGTCAGAAAAATGTCATGGGTGTGCCTTTTTTGTGTCTTGTAATTTTAAGAGACAATATACAAAGTCGCATGTTAATTTCAATACTAAAAAAATTGTAGTTACTCCTTTGATAAAAAGTGGATACATGTTTCAATTGTTTGGTTAGTTCACGAGTTCCTGATATTTTTTGTTCAATTAACATAACAAATAGTCACTTTTGGTATTTCACTGATAAGTTGTATTAAAATTATATAGTTTTAACAAGATAACTTCAGGTAACCAAATAATTGAAGTATATAGCCACAATTTTACATAGATATATCCATCTTTTTTCCTTGCTTTCAAATTTACTCAACTATAAATTTACCAACCTCATAACAGAAAATTAATGGAATTAGAGTCCAAGAAACGTAATAGGTGGTTACTTTTGGTATTTTTACTATAAATTGACTTAAATTGACAAGGTTTTCATATGATAACCCAGGTAATCAAATAATTGAAGCATATACCCACAATTTTACAAAGGAGTAACCATTTTTTTTTTATGCGTTCAAAATTTCGCATTTGTAAGTTTACCAACCTCACAAAAGAAAATTAATGGAATTATAGTCAAAGAAGTATAATAAATTGTCACTTTCAGTATTTCTTTGATAGATTGACTTAAAATGATATAGTTTTCACAGGATAATTCCTGGTAACCAAATAATTGAAACATATAACCACAATATTATAAAGACGTAGCCATCTTTTTTTCATGCATCCAAAATTACTCATCTATAAGTTACATGATAATCAAGATAGAAAGTTAAGTGACTAGATGCAATTATCTGTGTGCAACATTGATACATGAATAATTATTTTTACAATCAAACAAGTATTCGATTAAAGATGGTTATGCCTATTAGTATAGGCTGCGGGTTAGGGACATATCCCAACCATGAGTTAAAACCAAACTTTTTTCTACTCTCACTAGGCTATGGACAACAACAATCTTAGTTCTTTTAATAAAAGTAAGAACACAACTGGACATAGTGGATAAAATGTCTATGCAGTCTGGAATAATAATTTAAATCTCAACCATCCAAATCAGACCTTGGATACATTTCACTGTGACTTCAGAATCAGTTTCTATGAGGAAATGTCCATTTTGATTTGTTGTGAGGATCCATTGGAGACACCACTGAAAAGCTAATGCTTCAGCCAAAGCAGAGGATAGTTGCCTTCGTTCTAGTTTTGTTGCAACAAATTCTATAAATCCTCTACGGTCTCTAGACTATTATTCCCCATCTCATTGTATCATCCTTGAAGAATCATGCATCCACGTTCAGATTCAGATTCATCACAGCAGAAAGGGTTTGTACAATTGAGCTTTGAAGTGAACTAACAACAGAAATAAAATGTAATTTAGAGACCAAAAAACCTAGAAAGTGGTCACTTTTGATATTTAGCTGATAAATTCGCCAAAAATGATATTTTTCTCAAAGGAAAAATACACAAAACCATATAACAACGATTTTCAAAGGCATGACCATAGTTTTTTTTCTGTGTTCAAAATTGGTCATTTATAAACATGATTAAAAGACCAAGAAACATAAAAGGTGGTCACTTTTGATATTTTGTTGATAAATTGGAAAATTGATATTGTTTTCACAGGAAAAATACATATAACCAAATAATTGAAGCATATAACTGCACATTTTCAAAGGCGTGACCAAATTGTTGTTTTGCATTCAAAATTGGTCACCTATAAGTTTATCAACATCACAACAGAAATCTAATGCAATTAAGAGACCAAGAAACATTTGATTGAATCATCTTATTATGAAATCTAATCTGCATTACGCATCTATCGGTAACTAAGAAACTAACTCAATCTCCATAAAAAAAGTAAGGATTTATTAAGAGACTAACCCAGTCTCTAAAGACTTAGTCGATCAAACTCAATCAAACACTAATAACATCAAATTCCACCCACCATTAACACCACATCTTCAATATCTTAGCTAAAGTGCATATATGGTTCAAAAAAATCACTTTATATTCCATATTAGTACTCTGGATTAACCAAATTGAGATTTACAATTTTCACAAAAATGTTTATATTTAATTCAAATTAAACTGATAAATTAACCAAATTGAGATTTACATTTTTCATAAAAAATGTTTAAATTTAATTCAAATTAAACTGATATGAGGAACAAGAGAATTGAATCACACACACAAAAAAAAGGAACAAACAAAAATCGCAAGATGGAACAAGTGAATATCGAACAAAAAGACCAGAGATGAATATACCTGAGTTGAAGATGGAAGAGGGAGAAAACAGGAGGAACAAGGTAGGGATTCCTGAGTGCACAGAAATCGACAGCGATTGGCAAGGATGTGGTTGGAGATCAACCTTCCGAAAAATCTATCAAGATGTAACGGCGACGGCATCGACGAGAATGGTAGTGGAAATCATCTTCCCTGGAGAAAATGGAACAAGAGTGAATGAGATGAGAGAGAGAGAGAGAGAGAGAGAGAGAGAGAGAATGTCAACTTTTTTTTTTTCTTTTTCTTTTTATCTTCTGGTATGACATGGATTATTAAGGCATTTCTTTTAATAATTAAATGTGCCACACAAGGGTGGTATGAGTGGTAGAGCCACCTAACACTACTAGGAAAAACAAAATTAACGAGGAAAATTAGTGAGGGAAAAAATGAAATTCTTCACAAATTCCTTGATCGCAAAATTTAGTGACGGAATTAGAGAGAGATTTCACGTTTTCCCTCACTAAATATCTCTTACTAATTTTTGCTTTTTTAATAGTGTAAGGTGGTCCATCTATCGGTGCTCTAAAAAAACAACAAACACCAAAGAAACCTTTAAAGAAACAACCATACCTTGAAGCACATACCAATGCACAAGCCTTTAGAGACAACTAACACCACAAAGCAACCAGCCAACGCGCAATTCAACAAACAAACAATATTGATTTTCCTATAACAAATGTTTACACACGCTAATGTAAGGGATGCTAATGCTTAATGTAAGGGATGCTAATGCTAATGTAAATGATGATGAGTTAAGACATAATAAATACATAATATGAAGATTTTGATTCAAAGGAGGTAAAAGATTTGGTCAATTGAAACGTGTGTTGAAAAGAATAAAGTAGGGTTATAATTAGTTTTTTGAGGGTAGTAGGGTTATAATTAGTAAAAACAAAAACAAAAACAAAAAATTCATGATCCTGAGGTTATTTTAGTGGAAATCAACAGATTGACCGGATAGTAAATAGGAAAAACATATAAGGTTATAGATATAAAATAAGGAAAATGCTATATCAAGTGAATTCATTTTCCAATCAAACTTATACACAAATGTTTGTTAAGAATTCATTTTAATTTTCACTACATTAAAAGTTGATTAAATTGCAACAAAGAAGTTAACACACAAAGATGCTGATTATTTCTAGTTCTTGTACATGTCATTTCTTACAAGGCCACACCATGAAACATGCTCACAGGATGCTAAGACAAGAAAGTGAAGAAAAGGTGGTTGAGTTTTTTTGGTAATAATTATAACTTACAACAACCAACAAGTGCAAAGAAAAGAAAAGAGCATATACATAATACATTCATTTAGTGGAACTTGAGACTGGTCAAGATGTTGTTGTTGACAGGGTCAGCCAAATGATCTAAGAGGTTTTGGTATGGTCCAACTCCTGTAACAAGAGCTTGAATAAAGTAACCCAATATTGCCAACATAGCTAACCTTCCATTCTTAACTTCCTTCAGCTTTAAATCCTTCAATGATTTCTCATCTTTACCAAAACCAAGAGGGTTAAATATTGGTCCACCAGGGTAAGCTGGTTCACCGGAACCTGCAAGACCTTTCTCAAGTCCTAAGAAGTATTGTTTTCCCATGGAGCCAGGATTGTACCAATCTTGGAATCTTCTGTGTTCTGCAAATCCCATGAATGCCATTTCCATCACAAAGAGTGTGTAGTTGTCTGCCCAGTAGTTGTATGTTCCTGCAGGTGGAATCACGCCGGTTTGGAACCAAGGGAGTGCTGTTTCCGCTGGAATTAAACCTGCTTTGCCAAGAATTTCAGGTGCTATAGCTCCTGCTGCTCCCAACATTGCGAAGCGTCCGTTGATTATCTCACCGTATGCTAACCATCTTGGCTCAATGAATCCACCAGTTCCTTCGGGATCTGAAAGTCCTAGAGGGTCAAATCCAAAGTCACCTGGAAGGCTGCAAGTGATGATGAGGCCAAATAAAGTCAATTTCATACTTGACATATAGTGTTACTCAACAAAGTTGCATATCTACATGTTGTATAGTTGTGTTATGGGTACTTTGTTATCCAAGCTTATGTTCTAACACAGTCACTTGTCTAAGTATTTAGATGAAACTATAAAAATAACTTTAAATGTGTCCACAAGCTGTCTTTAGATTATTTCAATAGGTTTTGTAGAATAATTTATTAAAGTAAATAGTTTAATCATTTTATCTACAACTATAAAATTAGATTAGGCATAAGCGATAAATAATAATAAGTGCTTAATCAAAAAGATTTCTCAAAAGCCTTCTAGGGTCTTAGACTTACAAAACATTTACCATACAAAGTTACCACAAGTAATATAAAAAAAATAAAAAATTGGTACTAAAAAACAAGTGTAATCCAACAAAGTTGCATATCTACATGTTGTAATGTTAAGGGTACTTAGTCCCAGACGCGGTTCCCTTCATTGGCAAGAGGTAGCCATGGCTACCCAAAAAAAAAAAAATTCTTGAATAGGTTGGTATGTTTTATATTTAGCAACCTCAAATAAAAAAATATTTAGCTACCCCAAACATATCATAGATTTATTTGTATTAGTTTAACACTTTCCGTCTCAATAACAAATATGGAGAAAACTTTTGTAAGAATAAAAATTGTAATAACAATAGCATAAACAAATTAAACATATAGTGAGTTTTTTAAATTTAACAATATCATTTAAACAAAGTTTTTTTAATTAACTTTATTTTTTTTTATTAAAATTCTATTAACAATATCATTTTTAAATTTAACATATATTTAGTTTTTTTTGCAAGTAACTTATTTGTTTTCACTGAAAAAAACATTATTAGTCTATTTAATATACAATCAATTATGAATAAAATTAACTTTTTAAAACGTGTTGTGCCCAACTTTTCTAAATAGTTATTGTCAATTTTTATTTGCTTTGTTATTGCTTTAATTTACATTTCATGTAAGTAAAAATTATTGGTTTTTTTCTAACATATTAGTTAAGTTTAGGGTTAAATTTGGTTTTAGTCTATAGAACACTCTCGATTTTTAAGTTAAGTTCTTAATATTTTATTTAATTTTAGTCCTTAATTTGCTATTATCAAGATTAAATGACCAAAAACACTCATTGTTTAGGCAAAAATTGAATAATTTTTTTTTGTAGTGACTAAACCTAAAAAGTTATAATTTATTGGACTAAAATTAAATTTTTCTTTAAATTTAATATGTTGATTTTAAAAATATTTTATTTTTTCTTTAAATTTAGCCCCTGCATAAAATTTATGCTAGCTTCGCCGATGCTTAGTCATATCTAATCTGAGCTTATGCCTCAACACATGCACTTGCATAAGTACTTTGCTGAGATTGTAAAATTAACTTAAAAGTATTTCATAATTACATCGTCTTTAACTTATTTCAATATGTTTTATAGAATAATTTATGAAAACAACTTCTAACATGTATGACCAACAAGTAATAATTGTATAAAAAAGTTCTATAGTTTCATCTTTAACTATGAAAGTATATTATACATAATCATAACCGATAATAAACACTTGATTAAACTGTTTACTTAGGCATACTCAAGATTCTTAAATCTTACTCACAAAACATCCTTCTTACAATATATTTTTGTTCAACTACTAAAGAATTTACCTTCCATCCAAGTAAGAAAGACTTTGCTTTGATGCAAACCACAATTGTCTATTTGCTCCATTTTGCTGAACACCAAAAAGAGAAAAGAAAGTTAATTTTAATATAAACATAGTTCAAAGCACATGTGTACTTGTCCAAGAGGTGTCAGTTCAGTGGTTAGAGTTGACTTTGTAACATCAAGAGACAGAGAACGAATCCCACATGAGACCGTTGTAATATGATCATCAAAGACACTATTATTAATGAAAAAGCAAACATATAATTAAGAAAAATTTGAGTGAGAGATAGACCTTAACAGGAGGAGAAGAAGCTGCCTTGACAACAAAGGAACCTTTTCTAGAAGACCCAATTGAAGATGGGAGTGATCTTGCTCCAAGACTCTGTCTTACGGCCTCAGCTGCAAAAGTAAGAGATGATGACGACACTAGAGCTTGTGTAGCCATGTTTTTCCCTCCTTTGCTGCCTCTAGGAACAAGTTTTTTCTTCTTCAAGAGTGTAGTAGATGGTTAAGAATGAATGATAGATATTGAAGTAACTATAAGTCAAATGGAGGAAGATATGAAGAACTCTAAGCCACATGCATGCAAGCAACGTGGAAGTTCTTGTGGTGAATATTGCATGGTGCAATATAGTAAAGATGAGAGTGTGATCTAGCTCTCCAACCATGTTTATACACGTAATATGATGAATCGGATAAGGAATCTTATGTTATTCCCGCTGCTGTTACGTTTTTGTTGGTATACAAATTGAAATGTAATCTTACATCCAGCTCAATTGTGGATAGTATATGTGCCATTAATATTTTTACAACTCTCTTTTATACATCCACGTGGAATATTTGAGGCATGCATAAATTCTTTGCATCATAAAATTAATTTGAACACTATCGAATATTAGAAAGAGTTGTATTATTTTGACATATATGAATTTAGACAAAAAAAATTATTTGTTAATGAATATAACAAGATGTTACAATTTATTAGTCATCAACTTTAAATATAGACCTGCTAATCGTAGTTGATAACTTTAAAAATCTTGGTAGATTGTTAATGAACAATGAAACTTTGTTATATTCTTTCATCATGAGTGAATTGCATCTATATATTTAAATTGTGTTAACTATCTAATTTATTTTTTTGAATTTGACATCACAATTATGTGTCAAAATATCATTTTTCTATTTAGAAAGAGCAATCATAGGTAGACACCTTTAATGTGTATCACTCTGAAAAATTTAAGTTAACCAAATATATGGTCTTTGTGGCCATATTTATTTAATTGTGTGACCACTATTTATTTGGTTAACTAAATGGAAAAATAGTGGTCATGCGCATTTTAGTTGCGTGACCACATTTTTCAGCTTTTAAATGCCGAAAAAATAGTGGTCACGCAACTCAACAAATATGGTAACACAAACCATATATTTAGTTAACTCAAATTTTTCAGAATAGTACAAAAGGGTGTACACATTAAACATTTTTACCTATCTTAATTCATTGAGAAAATAATGTCCAATTGTTACTTTATCAATGTAAATTATTATGATGATGATAGTTACTTATGACAAACTTGTTTTTCAATTCGATTATAAGTTGCTCACAAAAGTATATTCCCTACGTTTTAAATGAATGTTGTTTAAGGTTTTTACACATATATTAATAAATGCATTAATTAAAAGAAAGAGATATGTTATTTTACCAAAATATCCTAATGAACTATTGGTTTGTTATTTTGAAAGTAGTGTATATAGTATTAATTGAAGGGTACAATTGAAAAGAAAAAATTATTATTGCATTGAAAACCAAAAGTGAAATTTATTTTAAAACAATTTTCTTCTTTTCTAAAGTAACACTCATTTTAAAACGGAAAGAGTAGTATATATTCTTTTGAAAATTGAGCAGCTCGCAGGAATATCCACTACCCAGCCTTGTATACCAGATTCGCAAATACTTCATTTTATCCCTACACTAGACCAAAAACTTGGTTTAGTGCATGTTTACATTAATTTTTTTTTTTGACACAAAACTAGTTGGGTAGAAATACATGTCAGTTACCGTTTAAGTTCAATGCACTTCCGGTCAATAGATCCTAAACCATTTTTTTGTCCAAATAATTATAGTTAGAAACTGTTCAGTTTATTATCACGAGCTTCTTATGATATCAACTATTGTAAGATACACGTTTATCAAAACTATTTACCTTGTTGAAATCTAAAACCAGGAAACAAAAGCTATAAAATAGTTCTAAAACTATTTTCCCCAAAAGATTCTTGTACCAAATTCAAAATTCAATAATATTTTCCCAAATTTGTAAGATAGTTGCTGGGGCCTGGGAGGGGGAAAATATGGACAGAATAACTTAGCACCTTGGCAAAGAGATCCCCAATTGCTTTTTTTTTGGGGAGACTAATTTTACTGTTTAAAATCTAGGATTGAAAATGGCAAACTTTAGTGTAATACATGCATGGAAAAATTCAATAAATAGTGCAACAATCTCTGATGACTTGCCCCAAAATAACTAGCACTGAAATGCTATTTCTTTGTTGGGCTAGGTGCTATGTGCCTTGTGACAACATAACAGTCTGGTGGTGTGATGTTTACGTAATAGTTCTGGATAGTTTCTGTAATTTCAAACTCAAATTTCTTATAAAAGTTAATGGCATCTTCGTTGTTTGTCTGCACATGCAAGTAAACCTCAGAAATGTTCTGCTTGGCGCAAAGATCAATAACATGATTCAGCAGCCTTGTTCCTGCATAAACCCAAAGATCTATATCAAATTTCTAAACGAACATAGATTGAGCTTAAAGGACGCGGCATGGCACAGTTTCAAACAGTGACAGATGTAAAATGAAATGCTCCTAATATGATGCTTGCACCTTACAAGTTACAACAGGCTTTGATATGAGTTTGTGGTGGCAAATATGCACACTAAGAGTTGTAACTAAATTATCAACTGAAGTTTCAATTAGCAGTTAACAGCAAGAGAAATACTAAATTTCTTTCTTACCAATACCAAGTCCACGGTAAGGCGCTAAAACACCTAAAGTCATGATGTAAACCCGAACCTGCCCACCTTCCTTCTTCTCAAGCCGGCACGCAATTGCACCAACACAAATGTCACTGTAGTAGGCTGAAAGAAAGTATAATAATCAATATTAAGGTTGGTGAACGTAAACTCACATGCAACAACATTAATAAACTAGTCCTAAAGATCCCTTGTGTGCCCATTTCACATCTATGTATCATTCATGTTATCATGGAAAACTGAAAGCACGCAGATATCAAACAGGGCAGTTGGATTAAAGTAAAACTTGCATTCCAAGTTCCAACCAAGTCAAAAACTTTCAGAAGCACGCAAATGTAATATATTATAATAATGTAGTGAAGCTATATAGTCTTGGATTCCAATAAAGACGACAGTGTACAGTTTTTATGAGATGTGGATAAAGGAACATTAATCATTAATCGTAAGTAGAAAGATTTCAAAGCAAAAAGGAATCACATATCCTCCTTAAATCAAGCAGCAAAAGAATCAATTTAAAAGAGCTCTACCATTAGCATTCAGCACATCTACCAAAGAAAAGAGAGAACTTCCCTATCATACGTATTCTATTCCATGTTCTTGTTAAAACTTAAATTAAAACACTTAAAAAGGGGTTTTCATATATTATAAGTTAGGGGGAGGCAGTAAATACATTTGAACCTAAATAATTGGACAGAAACTCAAACTTTTTATATGCAGAATCACAATCCCCAACAGAAATCAAATGCAAAAAGGATACCATGGAAGATATCAAATAGCAGTTCTAAATTGTACAAGTAGCAGTCCTGAGTTGTACAGGGAATTCAAGATCAATTACAAAAAGAAAATCAAATGCAAATCGAAAAACACAAAACAAAAGCATGAAGCAAAATCTAAGGCTATGTTAGCGAGTTTGGAGGGGAGGGGAGGGTTTTGGGTAAACGGAAGGAGGAAAGGGTAGTCCCCCAAGGGATTGTTTTTCTTCATGATACAAATTCCCCCAAAATGGGGGAACTCAAAAATTGAATTGAATTTCCTCATGATAGAAATCCCTCCAAAATGAGGGAACTGAAAAATTGAAGGAGGAATTTGGAGGCTTTGGATTAACTCTTTAAATCCAATTTATGTTTTTATAATATTTTCAATATTAAAAATATATTAATGATAAACATTCATTTACCCTCTATTTTTCCCTCTACCCCCCACCTCCCAAAGCCCTAGCTTCGTCTCCCCTTTAAACTCACAACAGAAGCCTAAAAGGATTTGCTATGAATGACTCCAGTGTTTCAACATGTTTAGTTTTAGCCAAGAGTAGTGCTCTATATCGCAACATACGCATGACATCTGACGTTACTTTAATCCTTGTATGAAATAAAATACGTGAGAAAACAGGAAATTGGTGCCTAGAGGTTTCATTGGATGGTTATTGTTGTTTCGTTTACATTCAAGCATGATGGTTATTGGTGCCAACAAGCATTTTCCTTTAGCCAATATATACACTAATTTTTAAGATAACAAAAGACAGAAAAAAGCATTGTCCAAAGATTAAAGTTGCACATGTAAAGGAACAATCTTTTTAAGCATAAGCAACAGCTAACAGCAGAACGCGAATACCGAAATTCAAATTGAAACAAATAATTATGGATAATTATATTACCTAATAACTAAAGTAAAGTGAAATCAGAATATTAATCTTCTGAAACGGACAGGAACTAAGAGGGCACGTTTGGATTGGCTTATTTACTAGCTTATAAAAAATAAGCTTTGATTTAAATTCATAAGTTGTCATTAACGAAAATTGTATCTGCAGAAGCTGTTTTCTCATAAAGTATATTATATTGAGAAAAAAAAGCTTTAATTATTTGCATAACAGTTAAAAAAAAAAAGGCAATCGAAACGGGGTGTGTGAAATGATGGTTATAGAAAAGAACCTAGTTTGGTGAAATCAGCAGAAGCAAGAGCATCAGCATAGTATTTGTCGTTGTAACGAACAGGGAAAAGAGCAAGATTGAGCTTTTTGAGTTGCATAATGTTTTTGTCTCTTACTCCATCTAATGAGATTGATACTTCACGACCAGCTCCCATTGATTCTACTTCAATTCAATTCAAATAATCAAAATCATTTCGGAAAGGAAAATCGAAAAATAATGTAAAAATAAAATAAAAATGAGAACCTGGAGTCTCGAGGGTAAAGCGGTAGCGGCTATGGGAGTTTGTGTTTTACTTGGTGGTGTTGATGAGCTTCTATGGAACTGGATTGGGCTTATTGTACTATAATCTCGTCTCTTTCTTTTACTGCTTCTTTTCCCACCCTCTCACTTTCTTATAGATACATTCGCACTATTCAATAATTTACAAATAAAATTTTATATTACCAAAACTAAATTAAAGATTACTAATAAAATCAGTAGTATTTATTTAGTGCTTATAAAAGAATATTATTAGTTAATTCAAAAGTCTGATAAATTTGAGGACAATATCTGATCACCCATTACCTTGTTGAATTCATAATTTTGCAGTTATTTTTTTAAAAAGTCAACTATTATGATTTTTAATACATTAAATGCACAGTTTTTCATACTATTTAAAATGTTTATAGAGTGCACTAGAGACACTCGTTAACATTTTCCATAAATAAAATAATGAAATTGTGGTTTGATAACTCTAAATAAAACTTGATCGAGATTTCATTCAGATGTATGCAATAAATAATAATTTATGATTTTTTTCTAGCGTGTGGTATTTAAACTTTTGTATTCTGCATGAAGCGAGGAGACATAGTTGTTCCAAAACAACTTTTGACCGGGTTGATTGGATTTGATTTACTACCTGGTTCACAGTTTTCAACCTTTGTTTGTTCCAAACCAAACATATTTCTGTGGGCGTTACACCGAAAGCTCAGTTCACATTTGGCTGCCGCTGCTACAAAACAACAGATACAGTGTGTTAAATTAATTAAGGGAAAAACACTTTTATACATAAATTATATTGCGTGAAAAACTAATTTGTTGATCCATTAAAAAATAATGGACAAGACAATTCATTCATATTCATATACATACGGTAGAACTTTTTGGCGCAAATATAAATTAACTAAAATATTATTAAAATAGTAATTTTATCACCAAACAAAGATTTAGTTTTATTTATTTTTGGAACATCTTATCATCGAGTTATCGTTACTACTGCAACTCGCAATCTTTCTCTTCTCTTCTCTTCTCTGTGACAGTGTAATCGAATACCATTTCTCGTTACAATGCCGTGTACAATTTCTATCTCAGCTCCTTCTTACTCCATCACTCCCTTCACATTCACATCTTCAAATTCAACTCGAATCTCACATATTTCTCATACACCCCCAAAATCACTCACTACACAGACTCGTAAAACCACATCTTCTCACCGAGTTATAACAAAAGCAACCGTTTCCATTGAAAAAGAAACACCTGAATCAGAACGCCCCGATACATTTCTCCGCGGCGTCGACAACGACGGTGCCACCACCGCTTCTTCTGTTCGATCTCGATTTGAGAAGATGATAAGAGAAGCACAAGATAAAGTTTGTAATGCAATTGAAGAAGCTGATGGTGGTGGTAAATTTAAAGAAGATGTTTGGTCAAGACCTGGTGGTGGTGGTGGGATTAGTAGAGTTCTTCAAGATGGTGCTGTTTGGGAAAAAGCTGGTGTTAATGTTTCTGTTGTTTATGGTCAAATGCCACCTGATGCTTATCGTGCTGCTAAGGGTGCTGCTGCCGGTTCCAGTGATCAGAAGCCGGGGCCTGTTCCGTTTTTCGCTGCCGGAATTAGCTCTGTAAGTTTCACCATTTTCAATCAGTTTAATTATCAACTATAATTGGTTTAAATATGATTTTAGTTTCTGCAATTATACTGTTTTTTGTTTTAGGATCCGTTTGGATTAACTTATGTTTGAGTTTATGAAAAATAGTTTACGTTAATAAATAGGCTTTTATGTTAATTTATAAGTTTTCACTAACTAAAATTGTATCTTTATAAGCTATTTTTTAACCAAGCTTATGAATTATACACAAATGCTTATTTGTTTGCATAAGCTGTAACTTGTATTTCATAAGCTCAAAAATAAGCCAATCCGATCGGGCCTTTAGTCCCTTTAAGTTTTTACTTTTCTCTGGGTTCAATCTGTGCGAATTCAAAAATTATTGCTTTTAGTCTCTAATATCATACGTGGCTCAATAAACAACGATCTTTGAATTTGCACAGACTCGATCCAAACAAAAAACTTACGGGGATTAAAAACTAAAATTGCTATAAAATTGCAGTGACTAAAATCATATACAACCTTTGTAATTACTAGCAAGGATCCTGTTTAATCTTGTATGGATGTAGAGAGAATATATCAGCAACATAGGTGTGACATTCTGTCAAAGACTTTTTTAGAATAGATTGATAGACACATAGTTTTTTGTTCGGTAAAATTGATCGATACATAGTTAGATATACAAGTGTTTGCTTGGTTGTGCGTGGATGAAAATTGATTTTGTGGGAAAAAAATCACAAAACTTGTAAATAGGGGGACTAAAATCTCAGATTTAGAAAACGATGAAAAAGTTTTGGCTGTGTATGTGGATACCTGATGTGAGTATGCGAATGCCATTGCTCTCTTTTTTGATGATTGCTTCTAGTTCATCTTTTGTCAGTAAGCTATCATTGCAATCGTCATTGTTACCTGCCTTAGACCATACCAGATTTCCAAATTATCAAAATAAATTAGTCTGATTTGTATAAAGGATCTTGAAAATACAAGTATGCACATATATCTGAGTAAAAGTATTAGAAATTTAGAAGTTACTTTATATCTAAAAATTGATGGATGCCATAAAAATGAGTATGATCACTTACACCATGTCCTCAAGTCAGTTTTCCCAACATACTTGCAGCGTTGTTATCATTCTTGAATTCTGTTTGATATCATGTCTGGTTTTCCAACATATGGATTCTTCTAGAATCTAGATTGAATCTGAAATTGAACTCGCACTAACAGCTGCATGTGTTCCATGGTGTTAACAGTCTGCCTCGTCACATTTTGTTCTCTTACCACTAGTAAAGATCTCTTGCATGATTGCACTGATGCAGATAAAAAAAATGTCAGAAATATAGGTGTGGAATTGTGTCTTTTTTTTCGATTATATTGACAGGTTGAAAGATAGATACAAGTGTTCGCTTGTTTATGCACTGATGAAAATTGATTTTTTTTTTCCCGAGAAAGATGAAAATTAATTTTGTAAAGTTGGTTTTGGTTAGAATTTAGTTGGTTCTTAAGTGATTTATGTTTGTATTCATTTACGTAAAAGTGAGTTCAACGATAACTTTGGGCTGATAATGAAACTCAAAATTTCAGCTTCTAGTTAGAATCACTTTTAGAGGCAAAAACAATTTTACTTGAAAATAGCCAACAGTGTCAAAATCAAGTATGTGTTCATCTTTGAATAGACTGTGAATATGACAAAATTGTAGTGGTATTTACCATGATTTTGGTGAAGCTCTAAAGAGTTTTTTTTTTTTGCCAAAATCATGGTGGCGCACTGTGATTTCGTCAAACACTCTGCGAATCTAATTTTGTTTCTCCCAAAATTGAATCCAAACATTTAATGAATAATTTGTGTTGACCGCTTAATGTCTTTCGTTCTATATTTCAGGTTTTACATCCCAAAAACCCATTTGCCCCAACCTTGCATTTCAATTATCGCTATTTTGAAACCGATGCTCCCAAAGGTATGTGTTCTGCTTTTTCTTTCTTTTATGTAAGCATTGTACCGTGTTCATTTCAAAGCTACTTCTTTTCTTATTGTAATGATTTTGGGAAAAACAATTCTGAATTGAATTCTCATTAGTCATTATACTTAATCAAGAGCTATATTATTATATACAAGTTTCATAATAAATTATCTATGTTTGCTGCTCTTCCAGGATTTAGCAATGTGTTTTTGGCGGCTTTTTGCCTTTGTCAACATTAGTGGCTCCTGTAGTATATATGCCCCTTGTCTCTTTATCTATTCAATTTCAGTCATGTGGCCTGATGCGACTGTTTGTTTTTTAGCCTGTTTTGGATTTGTTATTGTGGTTCTGGTGTTTGGCTTAATTTTGTTTAGCTTCATCTCTTAGACTTATTCTTTTGGGTTGGTTTTTTTGGTGGGGGTCTGTATTTTTGCAGTTTTGCTGAACATTGTAATCTCTTTTTCATAACCAAAGTATGCCTTATACTATATGTTTTGCGTTTTATATTAGTGTTTGCTTTTTAAAAAAAAAAAATTGTATGGGTGAAATTACATTGTTAACTGCCCTTAACTATCATGAGTACAGCTGAATCAACTAGTATGCTTTGTAACAGTATTGTCTAGTACATATCATTATACTGACATTGGATAACAGGCCTCTTGAGTTTGCTTCTATTGACAATCATGCTATTTCATTTTGCAGATGCTCCTGGAGCACCTAGACAATGGTGGTTCGGTGGGGGAACTGACTTAACCCCTGCTTACATTTTTGAGGAGGATGTCAAGCACTTCCATTCAGTAAGTGCACACAATATCGGTTTTTCAAATCTTGTGGTTAAGAGTCAAATTCTTTGGTAACTTTTTAAAAACAAATAGTTGCCTTTGTTTTAAAATGTCACCTTACTCTGACATCTTAGGTGAGTAGTTTTAATCTGGTTTTTGCAGTTTCAGATGGGTTTTCTTGAATTAAATATGTCTAGCTTGGTTCCTTTGATATGTGTAGTGCTGAAATTTTAGGCATAGGGATCTGGTTGTCTATAAAATGTTTCTGCAAATGCTTGAGAATTCTACAATTCAATTCATTTCTAATGTTTTTCTCTGTGCTATCTGGATTAAACCCTGAAATGGAAACAAAACATATGCATTTGATGTTTTCTTATATTTCTTTTGAAATTATTGCTGGTAGTTCATGATTACCTTTTACGTCCCCAACCCTTCCCAAAAAGAATAGAATCCCCAAATTGGTATGATAAAAGAGTCAATGTCGGACACTTGAGAAATTTTGGCATATGATTTTCAGTTTAAACACTTTATCTTTAAAATATTGCTGTGATCATCCGATATTTTTTTGTTTAAGGGCTACAAGAGCAATTGATATACTGAGTTTATATAATGCTTTTTTTGTAGGTTCAAAAACAGGCTTGTGACAAGTTTGATCCTACCTTTTACCCCCGATTCAAGAAATGGTGTGATGATTACTTTTATATCAAGGTATAGTTTCATCCATTTTCATGTTATGGAGATTTCTAGTGCAGTATTTCTTTAGTCTTTAGATGTGTTTGATAAAGCTGAAGCTAGGCAATAAAAAGCAATGAATGAGCATTCAGGGTTCAGCTCATCAACCTTCAACAAAAGAGTAAATTTTAATTTTCTTGTTTATATGTTAATGTTATCTTTAGCTTTGATAAATTTTTTACATGAAACCAGTGTTTGTAGATGGGTAGCACGGATGTTTGTATGTTAGGATGAATGATAGGATAGGGAATAACACCTGTGATGATTTGGCAATAGTGAATCGAGCTATCATCGCATGAAGTATATGCAGCTGATAATATGATTCATTCAGGAGACTTAGGCTAGTTTATGAGAGTGAGTGACAAAAAGTCAGAAACACAGAAACATGTTAATAGTGTCTGCTGATATTACGATTTTTTGTATGCATTTAACTGCAAGGTTCAGTTAACTTCTAGATGAAGGCACATGAGGAGGAACCTCATTGATAATATTGGGCTTATAAACAATAAAATTGAGATTATTATATCTGTCTAAATGGTTTTATTCTCTAGTTTTTTGAGTTGTCATCAACAGAAATCCCATTTTAGAGTATACCAGTTAAGTCAGTTCAGTGTCTACTTAGTTGGATAATGGTTGCCGCGTGACATGTTTGAGGGATTAAAGTGGATTACTGTATTATTATTTTTTTGTAATTAAATTGAGCATGTGGTATATGATTGTTGCTGATTGTATTTCCTTGTTTTCCTTTTCGTTTTAAATTCAGCACCGGGATGAAAGGAGAGGACTTGGAGGAATATTTTTTGATGATCTAAATGACTATGATCAGGAGATGCTTCTTTCCTTCGCTACTGGTAATTGCTTGAATCTATAATTTGTTGGTTCTCACTTCTCAGCCGAAAGACATTTAGTTCTTTCATTTTCATGCTTGCCTAAACTATGATTGCTTGCAGAATGTGCAAACTCTGTTATTCCCGCTTATATACCTATCATAGAGAAAAGGAAGGATTTGCCCTTCACAGATCATCAGAAAGCATGGCAACAATTGCGAAGGGGACGATATGTTGAATTTAATTTGGTACACTTTCTAAGCTAACTTCTAGACCAAATTTTGTGCTCTACTCCTTTTCAGATCAGGTTTAAATTTATGTTGCCACTGTTTTTTGGCTACAGGTATATGATAGGGGTACAACATTTGGACTAAAAACTGGAGGTAGAATAGAGAGTATTCTTGTTTCTCTCCCACTGACTGCTCGGTGGGAATATGATCATGTATGATTTTATAATCTTTATATTTTGCTAAAATGTAAACAAGTTGAATGTTAGATGAACCTGATATTCCAGTTATAAAATTGCTGCTGAAATGCTGATATCATTTTGTGTGCAGAAACCAGAAGTAGGAAGCGAAGAATGGAAACTCTTAGATGCATGCATTAACCCAAAGGAATGGCTCTAATTTATCAGTTGACCACCCAATTTGGTAGCTTTTTCAATAAGATAAGATAGCTTGTATTCTTTTTTCGGTGTATATCATGTACTTGTATGATGAGTCACAACAGTCTTAGCTTCCTATTAGGTGGATTGTAAATCACATGTTTTACATTTTTCACCGATGTTGTAAAATTATGCAAATTAAAATTGTTTAGACTGTGCTGTACTGTGTCCTCTCTTTGTACTACCCATTGTTCCTCAAGAACTATCTGTTTTGCAAAAAAACAAAGGAAGCTTCTTCAAGCAGCTATTTATTATTCTAAATAAACTAAGCAAAACAAACTAAGAGTAAGTTCATCAAAATTAGCGTTGGATTGAATCAAAACCTACATGCATTACACTTGCACTAGCCATTCTTTCACTACTGCTTTCCTATGCTAACACTTCTTTGCAATACCGATAAGGTGAGTAGAAAATCATGTATAGTGAAAAGGTGACAAACTCCCATATTGAATTGAACATTTTCATCCATCAGAATCGGAGGGATTCCTCTCAGGCCAATTGGGATGCTTATTTAAAGATGGAGAGTTCCCGAGTACATTGGTTCTCGACTCTAAATTCACTCATGGTGACAGAGACACATGCTAAGATGAATAAGAAGCTTTTTTGGGTGGAAGCTTGTTCTGGGTGATGTATTTAGGGAACTTGTTTGCTCAAAGCTCCTCCGTGTGATGGTTGGAGACTAGGTTCAGATTCTCGGAATGGCTGCTGTTACTATTGTTTTCGCAGCCATGGGTTTTATCTCACCAGCTTCCCGAGGAATGATACTAACAGAGATGATATTTTTATATCTTTTCTTGGGGATTTATTCCGGATATGTAAGTGTATATCTCTTGAGGACCATTGAGGGAACTTCAGAAGGGTGGAGGTCGGTTTCCTGGTTTGCTGCATACTTTTTTCCTGGAATTACTTTTACGATTCTGACAGCACTGAATTTTGATTTTGGTTATTATGCATCATGATGGAACCATAAACATGATTATGACTAACCAGAAACATTATTCACAGAAAAATTTCAAGTTTGAAGCTCCGCGGCAGTTAAATGCTAATGGAAAATAACCACATCGGTAGTTAACTATCGCCGGTTTAGTTCATCGGCAGTTAACTACTGATGGGGTTATTTTCGTAAAATACATGTGTTTCTTAGCAAACATTGAAGTGTGAACAACAATTTTCAGAACCGAATCCACATACCAATGACTTCCTAAACAACAATAAGCATAAAAGCCCTTTTGAGCATAATAGTACTAATAAGTCACAGGGTCTGAGATGGATAATAAAGCGATGTTGGTGTATTGGAGCCTACCTTCAGTCGTGAGATCTGCAGATTTTTAAAGATCTAGAACATTAGAGAATTATAGATTAGGAACGCCAAACAAAATTGTTTTCACATGAAACAACCAAAACCGCCGCCACCTTTAAGACGAAGGTAGTGACAACTTTTGAAAAACCACCCAACACGACCCATTTTTCAATGGGTTTGAATCAAAGAACTTCAAACAACACTTAAACCCATGGCCACCGGATAAGATCACATATCTGTGAAAACACAAGCGCAAAAGCAGACCCTGTCACGTTAATAATAATAGATCCATAAACAAATTTCACCAGAATGTGGATGAAGACGCTCAACCTCTGTGAAAACATCAACAACCATCGAAACACACATTGACAACTCAAAGAAACACGTATGAACAAATCCCAAACGCAAAACACACCCGTTAATGGAATCACCTCACATCGTGAAAAAACGTGTGAGAGGTCAAAGAACCCTTGACGACTAAGGTAAACCACACCAACAAGACTAAGGGGTACATCAGGTCTAAGGCGTTTGGATTGAAGGGCAGATTGGGCGGTGGATTTAGCGGAAAACGACTTGAGGTTGAATGAGAAAAGAGAGAAGTCTAAGACAAATGAAGTACTTGATTCTCGTAAAATTAGAATTAGTAGTAGGTTTATATTTTGATAAAGATTCTAATGGTATGTATAATATCTGCTGCTTCAAATCGTCAAATTTTAGCAGTGACTTTCGATAGAAGAGTTATAGAAGAAAAGTTTATTATGGGTTTTATTCAGATCCATGAGTTTTATTCAAATGCATCTTACAATTTAGATAGCATTAAAACCACTAGATAGTTTCAAATAGCATTTGATCGACCGAGTTCAGCAATCTTAGTATCAATCTCCTTCAGTTTCTTATCAACCACCTCAGCAAAGTCAGTCGAATCTTTAGTAGTCTTCAAGTTGGGTAGCATATTTTTGTTGTGCATGCACCCCATCATAAGGAGATTCAGCTCATTCTCACGGTTTTCTTGTCTTTTCATTTCCAATTGGCTTATAGCTTCAACAATCCTCTGGAGGATGGAATTATGTTGGTTCACATAATTCATTTCATCTATCACAGATGAACTCGTATTACCCACATCACTTGGTTGGCTACCTGTGGATCATGTGAGACCTATTTATTAGGAAAAAAAATATTGGAAATTATAACAACTACAGAAATATCATAAACATTTGTGATTTTCTCATCTTCTTTGAGCATTACAAATAAGACAAGTATTTAAACATATCACATCACTTATTGTTTATTTCTAAGTGATTGAAAGGCTTTTATTTGCTCATGTTTCACATAATATGTGAAACAATGAGGGGAAAATCTATTAAAAAGATAGAGAAATAATTGATTATTAGAAGTAAAAATACACTGATCCACCGCAACAAAAGAGCTTCCACCACAACGACGACTGGTGAGGCAATGTGGCAGCAAAGAAATGACGTTGATGACATATTCTTTGACTTGAGGAGTAAGTTAGGGTTAGTCAGTACCATTTTGTTTTATGTTTTAAGCATTATTAAAAAATGGTGACGTGATAATTTGAGAAGTGGCAAATAGATCCAAATGCTCACAAATACGGAAAGGTACTCTACGTTTCGATGGCTCGACCACTTTTGTCGTAGATATACTACCCTGCCAATGTACATTGGAACCATCTTCCTCCATATTTACTTCTTTGCTCGTGATATCATGTGTCCAATGCTTGTTCTGCTCCAATTTTTTTTACTTGCTATACTTTTGCACATATATCTACATTGTCATCCCAATTTGGAATGCCCTTGAATTAGAATCGCTTGGCTTCTTAATGTGACTTAAAAAAAATAAGGGTCATGCTAACTTGTGCCCTTATGACACATGTTAAACATTAATGTCATTCCATTAATGGTAAGAATTTATTGAAAAAAATTATTATTTAATATTTTGAGTAATAAATTAACACAATTTTCAATACATAATTTCTATTAATGGAATTGTTAACATGTGCTCTAAGAGCACAAGTTAGCATTTAAAAAAAAAACAAATTGAACATAATATCAATTGAATCAACAAAAAAATTTAGTTACACAAAAGGATTAAAGCTTCATGATGCGTAAAATTCATTGACTCATATGTTACCCACTTGAATATACCATAGTTCCTTCAAGTTCGAAGCATCAAATCATAAGGTACCCTTCTTCGTTGAAATTAGAGAATGTGGATCAAGACGGTGAAGGAATTGAAGCAGAAATCATTGTAGAATAGATTCAAGCTTTCAACCACAAAAAATCTCACATTCAGATAATGTAGCTATGATTTTATTTTTATCTTTGGTAAACTAATTCTTTGTTTTTCTTTTGTGAAAAATACATGTACCTCCCTTGAGGTTTCATTAAAAGACAGTCGCACCTCCTCTAAGTTTAAACATGACACTAACCTCCCTTAATTATTTTATGAGTAGGCAGTTTCACCCCCGGGACTAATGTCTATTTATTAATGGAAGTTTGTCTTCGTGAGCTTAACTTAGTTAGTAGGAACAATGCATAATATATACAAGGTTTGAGGTTCAAACCCCAACCATCACAAAAAAAGAAAGTTTGTCACTTTTTTTTGAGACAAAAGAAAGTCTATCCCTAAAAAAAAAAGTCTATTATATAAAGAATTTATTATCACTCCTATTTATTTGTAAAAATACTAAGAAATTGACTATTATTTTTAACTCACTCATTCAAAGCGTTCGGAATAACAAACAAATGCAATAATGAAAAGAAAGACATTCATTAACATGGCTATGGTATAACAAGGTTACTACCCACAACTTAAACCAAATTGAAACTAGTGAGTAGTGACGCATTGAATCAACACAAGGTCTACAGAACAGAACAACTCCACAAAGATAAAAACTGTGTACAAATTCAACAGAAAAAGAAGAAAAATCAGGCCCGAGATTATTGAACAAAAACAACATTGCGTCTTTTGATTGTTTTCTGGTTTAGTGAGAAGAAAAGAAAGAGGTTACAAGTAGAGAAGAGCTGAAGCCAAACGAGAATGTAAGGTTCAACGTTTGAGATACAAAGGGATGACTTTTCACTGTTTTGTGAGAGAATTTAACGTAGGCAATGAATAATAGTTTTACAAACAAAATGTGAGTTTCCATTTTTATTTTTGATATGAGGTGGTGGTCGTACAAACGGTGAAAGACAGAGACAATGGAAGTTTTGATGAGACATGCTGGTGCGATCTGGTGAAAGAAGTGGTCGCGGTGAATGAATAGGAGACGAGGGAAGGGGGCGGTTTTTGGAATGAATACAACATACAAATCTTGTTTTTCATTCGTATTTGATTGCGGAAGAGCGCATGTATGTAAGATAAAAAATTCCTATTTGATTGCGAAAGGTATTGATGTTGATTTGTATCCTTTTGAGGTCTTCCATGAGGTCCTCCGGCAAAAAAGGAACATGCTCCGAAGCCAAAAAAAGGTACAGAATGTTGTTACCAAAATTCTTTCATAGCTGGAATATTTAAAATCAACGGTAATACGAAGATAAAAAAGATTACAAAGGAATTCAGTAATCCATAATTGAATTCTCAACCGTAATTTTTACATCACAACCATGTTTTGTGATGTGAATGTTACAAGTGGTTTGTGCGATGCACATACCGATCTGTCATCATCCTCCGTCGTCATCTATTCCGACCACAGTCACCAATCGACTTCTCTCGCAACAGTGGTTGCTTATGCAGGTTTGGTTCCAACTCTTCAGTCTCAACGACAAAGCTGTAACTACCGAAAATATACATCACATCTTCCTTGGCGGTGACCCCCCTCTCTCTCTCGAAAACACAAACAACAATGTGTTTTTCAAGGATGTTTCATTGTTTCTATTCTTGGTAAGTTACTTTATCAACAATGAACTAAAGGAATATCTTTTTTTACGAATCTAGGAGACAAACTACAAGAAGTTACTCATGGTTTCTTGGGTGGTGACATTTTCCACTTAGGCTTCCTCTTCACTTTGTTCTATTATCTTCTCTCTTCACCGGTTTAGGTTGTTTATTAGCATTCTAGTATGTAAAAATATAAATAAAAACTTTTTACATACTAGAATGCTAACAAACAACCGAAGCCAATTAACAGAGAAGATAATAGAACAAGTCTAAGCTAAAGTCAAATGCCACCATCCAAGAATCATGACGAACCTAGGCTAGTTGATTTCCTAAATTTGTAAACGGAGATATTTCTTTAGGCCATTGGTGATGAAGTAATTGGCCAAGAAAATAAAGGCTGATGAATCTTTTTAAAACATAATTTTGTCTTTGGTTTTTTGAGAGAAAGGGAAAACTAAACAAAAAAATTCTAATAGTAACATCGTGCCTATACGAAGGAAGTTTACATTCACCATCCATTCGGCATTGGCCATTGATGGAGTTAAGAAAGATGGGGAAAACTTAAAATGAAGCAAAAGGCCATTTCTATCCTATTTGTATGAATAAATCATTAAGGATCAAAACAGATTTAAGACCATTCCAAAATTCGCCAAAGTGGCGGATGCAATCTGTATGCATTGACACCGGGTTGGAGAGGGTCAGAACCACCGTATGCACCCAAAATCAAAAATGGGCCTGAACCCAACACAACAACAAACAACAAGATCTGAGGCCAGCGCAGGAAAGCTCTAACCGAAGAACCCCACATCGCGAAATCCATAACCACCGACACGAAGGACCAGATCTTACACGAACCAAACCCAAGCAACCCAAGCTACATAAACCAGATTTCGAGCAAATCACTCCAGTCTTAAATATAAACAAAAATTTATTTATCTCGTTCAAATTATGAAGCAAATAAATATATCAACATTTTTTACCAATCTTTGATTATATTTGAGACTAGGAAAATAATTATCAATAATAATTCAACAAAACTTACCCGTACATCATGCGGGTAGATGTTTAGTAACAATATACATTTGCCATTTACTTTCTATCTTCACTTAAACTCTCTCTTTCCTCTGTAACCGTAATGTTGCTAGGATGAAGACAGGTCGGTATATCAGTATCTATTTCAAATATTGTGCTAGAAGCATATTAGCATTATATCAATATGCAACACTTTATCACATTCTGCTGACACTTAAACACAATATGACGCACATAACCCATTATACCAATCTGCTGAGAAAAATCACATTTTTAAAGAAATTTGTCAAATTGATGACTTTGGAATTACACAATGTAACAATTCACATGTAGTATTAAGAATATAATCCAAAACAAGCCATGAAGTCAGCTATATATAAGTAGAAAAAGTCTATTGGCATTTAAATAACGTATAACTTATTTTCCTGCAAGATATTGAATATGCAAAATAAACAAAAGGCCCCCAAAACAATAAGAGTGGTGAAAGAAGAGCCAATAAAAACATTAGAATAGTAAAGAACAACATTTCCTTAAAAATACAATAAAATAGAGAACAACACAAACATTTGTTGAGGAAACCAGTAATATATGTAAAGAAACAAATCGTATATGAAAAACCAAAAAAACAAAATGAAAATCGGTTTCTTGTTAGAAGCAATTAACAGAAAAGATTATGTTATTGCTGAGGTAATATGATTGAAATGCTAAATTTGAAATCAACATAACAAACTCATGGTTCTTCCTTAACAAAATGGTTTCCTTCTTCAACCAAATTCATCAGTAAAAACTACACAAAATAAAACTTCTGATACTGTTGATACCGGATAAAGTACATTAACGAAAAAGTACTAAAAACAACAGGACGAAACAGTGAAAGAAAAGCCATCAAGAATCAAGAATATAAAACAAGCAGAGAGAGTAAATTAGAGTTGTGCCTATAGAAACAAATGACATATGAAAAATAATAAAAATTAGAAATCAACATAACAAACTCAATTATATTATTCTGTCGCTGTCATGGATATTGATTAAAATGGCTCATAGTCACCAGGTTGGTAGTTCGCTTCGGTACGTGGTACAGGTTTGGGTACGCGGTACGCAACTCTTGAAGAATTAGGTTCGAATTTTTTGACATAGAATCACCCCTCTACATCTTTTTTCCCTTTTCTTTCAATCTAAATAAGTGGTTATCACATCTATCAAGTTTTTCGTTTTGTGTTTTTTGTGATTTCGTTGTCTAATTGCGGCGTTGTGTTGTTCGTCGTCTTGTGTGGCGTTTGATTTCGCGTCTTGTCGCGGTGTTTGTTCAGTTCCTATTGAAAGATCTACATCAGTCAATTACAAATTCAAGCAATGATTTGGACGTCAACGTTGCAGATCCGAAACATGGGTATTTCGGTGACTTAGGTTTTATCATATTATTTTTAGCCATTTTGCCTTTGTATGCTATTAACTTGGGTGTTGTGAGTTTGTTCGCAGATTCACCCCTTTACGTGTTTTTAGCGATGTTTGTATCTGATGTACCCTATCAATTTGAATGAATGAATATCGTTTTGTTTTTATAAAAAAAAAAAACTTATGTTAAGATTTTGATACAATAGTAATACTAGTCACTAAAAAAACTCCTATTACTGAGAAAAAGAAGAAAAAGCTTAAAAAAAAAACCTAATTTCACTTTACCAAATAACGAGCCTCTGTCTCACTCTATCAACACACTCCTTTCTTCTTCTTCTTCACTGAAATTGCTTGTTTTATATCTTTCTTGAGCTACATGTTGAAAATCGAAACCGGAAAAGCGGAAATCCCGACATCTTTTCACGGTTCCTCTTCTGTTTCACAGGTACGTTCTGCGAATTGTTATACGAATTTAGGCGAACCGGTTCGCAAAAGTACCGCGAACCGGTTCGCATGAACCAATTCGTGGTTCTCCTCTAGGATGATGAATTATGTGACAATGGTGAAAACTTTATCATAGTGAAATTAAAAACTATAAAAATTATTAGAGTATTAATTTAATGTGAAATGATACTAGTTCCTAAGGTTCCTCAAAGATATAGCTAAAAAAAGTAAAAAATAAAATTCCTTGAAGAGTGAATGCTACTAAAACTCGGCAAAATTATCCCCATAAAATTGCAACAACGTCATTATTTTCTTACGTTTAGATTGCATGGGAAATTAAACGATGCTAACAGAGTTGATCATCGAAGTGCAATAAGAACTCTCCGGGTGGTATGCATTATTACCAAGAAGGCCTTGAACACCCTCATTGCTTAATCCCTAGATAAACTAAGGACGTTACAATAATCAAGAACTATCTTAACTCTCCCAGTGATATTCTTTGAGAATACTTGAGCATTAGTTCACACTTCACACGGAGTCAAATGAAACAAGACAAGCATGTAAGTAAATAAACACATTCAAGCTAACAAGTTCCCTAATGGCATTGGATAAAGAATCAATAAAAAGAAATATATTGCCTTGAAAATATAAGTTAAACATATATAAAAGTAATAAATACAGAATTTTCTAACAAAATTACAACATTCGGATTCTTTAAACAATGCCCTAAGAGGACTAATTAGAATTTCCATTAAAAATTAGTTGCTAATGACTATTACTGGTTGGTTCAATTCCTATTTAGCAAAGCACTCCACAATCTGTCCAAGCGTTGGATGTTCACCGATCTGTTGTAGAATTGGCTTCGGTGAGGTTCATCACTCCTTCTTCCATCGCTGTGCTGGTTGTCCATCCAACTATCGCAGAGAAAGTTCTTGTGACGGTTATTGAGGTTCCATTTGTCGTGCACCAGAAGGTTTTGTTTTTGTCTTTAATTTTGTTTTTCTGTGTTTTTGTTTCTCAGTTTAATGTTTTTTGGATCTGAATTAATTACCTTCTTTTCATTTTATGTTGTCGACATCTTTTTTAACTCCAACAATGATCATGGCTGGATGGATGGAGAAGTTAAGCCTCTTTCTCATGGGCATGATGCTACTACCAGAACTTTTCCTAGCAGTATTCCTCCCTCTCTTAATAAACAAAGACAAACTTGTGTTAATCAAAGAAATTTCATCATTTTTCTTCATTGTCAGTTTATACATAAACTCTCACCTCAACAAGTGCATTACTTCACAAATCGAGAAGAGCCTACCCTAGGTTACTCATGACATCGTAAGTGGTTACATTTGTCGTTGGCTTAGGCTTCCTCTCCATTGTATTCTATTATCTTCTCTCTTCACTAGTTTAGATTGTATGCTAGCATTATAGTATGTAAAAACCTAAAAAAGAAGTTACACACTAGAAATCTATCAAACAACCTGAGCCAATGAAGAGAGAAAACAATAGAACAAGGCTAAGCTAAAGTCAAATGCAACAACCTAACATAGCATGAGGAGCCTAGGGCAATTTCCCTCCTAAATTTGTAAAGGAATGCCTTTCTTGAGGTGAAAATAGATGTAGTAACTGGTCTAGAAGAGTAAAGATGAAAAATCTTTGAAAAACACATATTGTCTTTGGTTTTGGGGGAAAGAAAGGGAATACTACTAGAAATTTTCCTAGTAGTATGATCATTCCAATAAGAAAGAGTTTTACCATCTCTATCCATTCGGCTTTGGCCATTGATGGAGTTATGAAAGATGCGGAAAACTGAGAAAAAAAGGCATAAAAACAACACTAAAAACAAAATTAAAGGCAAAATTAAGTCGATATAGAGCCATTAACTTGGCTCTGGTGACTATATGACATAATATCATGGTACATTTTGATGGATTCACTTATGCAGCTTATTTATATAAAATTTGGTTTTAGAATAAGCCTGATGGAATTGGTTGACACCTATAGTCCTCTAAGATGTCAAATGGGGGATTAATTATCATTTTATTGGTTTTAGTTGATGCCATGTATAATATGTACAATATAGAGTAAATATTGGGTCAATGAATTTCATGAAATAAGTGTAAAGTAGTTTACATTGGTTTTTTTGCAAGTATTCTTTGATATTGTTGATGAGGTTATATTTGGTTTCGTTTTCAAATACTTGATACTTTATATTGTATCGTTTATGCTGTGAGATTGTTATTCATAAGACAATATGTAGCAAAGATGTTTTGAAAAGGAAATACTCGACAGATAAATTCACAAGAGGTTGTGCATATGCCACAAGAGGATCAATGAAAGCAACTTTAACACATAGCTACACATGCAAGTTGGTTAGAAGTGTTTTTAGATCATGCAAGCTATACTATTAACAAATTTAGTAAATAATTTTTATTTTTTTTTTGCAAATTTAGCCTCGCTTGTTTTTTGTTGCAAATTTAGTAAATAATTTATTTTAATAAATTTATTAAGCTTCCTTGCTACAAATATAATAGATCAGACAAATAGAAAATCGGAAATGCAATCTTAATTCATACTTTTGTTTGATTCTACAAGAATACTATTATGTCTTGACATTTCGTTTATATTGTTTTCTCATATTTTGTTTGGATGAAATGGTGTTCTAATAATAATTTGCAATTGTTACATGTTGATAATATGAAAGGGTTAAAATATATATTGTCATACAAGTGATGCAAAAAAAAAAGTGTATATTCAAGCAATGTTAATTTTATAATTTTTAAAAAAAATTATATGTAGGACAATATTAACCTATTTGATCTCTAAAGATTTCATTAATTATCTTACACCATTTCAGATTTTATTTTTTCATCTACTTTAATTTCACAATTCCACATCTTTTCTATGTCACCTATTTTCTTAATTGAGAATGCGGCACACATTGCTTCTAATTAAGTTTAAAGTGGCATATTTCACTTATTTATTACTTTTACTCAATTTTTGTTTTGAGTAATCTACAACAACAAATTGGTAGTGTAACATATATCCTTTGCATACCAATATCTTCTAACCAATTATTATCAAAAACACCCATATCAATATATTCTGAACAATTCTTTGATATGCAGTCCTCACTCCAATCTTACATATAAACAAAAATTGATGTATTTGGTTGAAGTTATGGAGAAAATAAATATATAACTTTATTGGACCAATTTTTTCTTATATTTGAAACTAGGAAAATAATTATCAATAATAATTCGACAAAACAAAACTTACTTGTGCATCATGCGGGTAGATGTCTAGTAACAATATACATTTGCCCTTTACTTTCCATCTTCACTTAAACTCTCAGCTTCAGATAGATGTCGGTCGCTGTTACGGATATTGTACAATGCAAGTTGAGAATGTAGAACTTTTTTCTAGCTAGGTTAACAACTTGATTCCCAGATATTATATAGCATGATGATTGATGACTCAAATGGAAGTCCAATACTACATCCAGTGCTAAAATTTGTGCTAACTTGTATTCACACACCTTAATTCCCTTTTCTGTCCAACACACCACCATCCATATCCATCAGCAGCTCTTATTTCAAAGACAACTCCACGTAACGGGACGTAACAATAATCAAGAAGGCCTTGAACAACCTCATATATAGTTTAAGAACAATGATAAAAGCAGGACAAAACAATAATCATGAACTATCTTAACTCTTAGTGAAATTCTATGAGATTGCTTGAGCATTAGTCCGTCCACACGACCTATCAATAGCTATTTAGAAACACATCAGTGTATAATATTAAGCTAACCACTGCCTTTTCTTTATGTTAAATACTATGGAAACATTATGTAAATCTAGAATTTATATTAAAACTATTTGGATGCACAAATACAATGATTCAACAAATAACCATTCATAGTCAATTATGTAGTCATCTTAGTTATTCATGCTAACTGATTTGATTGTTGTATGTATCTATAAACAGGACATTCAATACCTTCTTCCACACTTCACGTCTTGGATGAACTTCTTCAAGGCATTCTACCTGCAACATGTCCAATAATGAAGGATACCACTTTACTGAAACAATATATTGATGAAGTAAGAGACAGAACAAAGCCAACATCTAGCTTATAATAAACAAACAGTCAACTATTACGAGATAACAAAATGCAATTAAGTCGATATAGATCCGAGAACATATTGATGGCTTCACTTATGCAGCTTATTTTGATAAAATTCAAAACATAAATATAATATACCACATAATTTGGCTTCATAGATGGGAATATGTGGCCCAATTGAGAATCAAAACTCTTCAACAAAACCCTGCTATCATCAGGACCATCGGGCTAGAAGATCTAATGCTTACATCCTTTTGAGTAAGCATATTGACTGTATGGCTCTAAAAATCCAATAAACTGAAAAACAAAAACATTGAAAAGAAGTAGTTTGAAATTTTACACTAAAATTTAAAAATGTGTATGAACAATGCAAGTTGAAAATATAAAACTTTTCCCAAGGTTAATGAACATCTTGATTCCCAGACATCCAATGGCAAAATTTGAACATACTATCATTAAAGATAATATAAGTAAGATATATCCACACAGGTCGGATGCAGGCTTCAGCCTATGTAGGCTTGTGCCTGCACTAAGTTCTTAATTTCTTTTTTTTAGCAAGTATAATATAGTAAAAATATGACATTTTGATTATATAGCCCACACATATTATAAATCCTCTCTCTTGACCCACACATACAATCACCTGACACAACAAGTAACAACACAACCTTCATAATTTTAAAAATAAAAAACAATAACTTGTTATTATGAAATAAAATTATCACAAATCATTCAATGTTTTTGAGAATATCAACAATTTTGAAAATAAACCGAGTACTTATTACATAAAGTATCCAAAGGAGTACAAGTCACGTATTTCAAATTATTAAGAAATAAGAGTAAACGAAACTAAAAGAAAGGCTGCCACGTCGAACAACTCCTCAAGTCTCCTTCGCCTTGGCTTTATAAGTAGACATGCATTCTCATCCCAATACATTGAAAAGAAGTAGTTTGAAATTTATTTACATTAAAAATGTGTATGAATAATGAAGTTGAAAATATAAAAAATTTCACAAGGTTAACTAACATCTTGATTCCCAGAAATCCAATGCTAAAATTTGAACATACTGCCATTGAAGATACTAAGATATAGATAGCATGGTTTAGGGAATCCACACACCTTACTTCCATCTTCAATCCAACGTGCACCATTATCCATGATCAACAACCCCTATTTCAAAGACAACTCCATGTGGCCGCACAGTTTGTCAATATCTTTTCTAACTCCAACAATGTCAAATGCGGAATTGATAGATAAGTTAACCCTCTTTTTTAAAGGCAAGATAATAATGCTTGAAATTTTCCTAATATTTCCCTTTCTTCAAAAACAAAGAAAGAATTGACTTCCTAAGAGATGTTTCATCATTCCTATTCTTGGTAAGTTACCTCATCTTCGGCCGCCTTAAAAATTGCCTTACTTTACAAATCCAGGAGAGCAACTACGCTAAGGTTCTCATGATATCTTGGGTGGTGACATTTGCCTTTGATTTAGGCCTCTTCTCCACTATGTTTTATTATCTTCATTAGTTTAGGCTGTTTATTAGCATTCTAGTATATAAAAACATAAAAAACTTTTTACATACTGGAATGCTAATAAACGGTCGAAGCTAATTAAGAGAGAAGATAATAGAACAATCAAATTCCACCAACCAAGATAGCATGTGAAACCTTCGGTAGTTGCTCTCCTCAATTTGTAAAGATATGCGCTTTTTTAGGCTACCGGAGATAAAGTAACGGACCAAGAACATAAAGGATGAAGCATCTTTCAAAAAGCCAATTTTGTCTTTGTTTTTTGAAAAGAGAGGGAATACTATTAAAACTTTTCCTAGTTGTATCATCGTGCCTATAAGAAAGAAGTTTAACTTCTCCATCCATTCGGCCTTGGACATTGATGGAGTATGGAAAAATGCAGACAACTTAAAAGGAAGGAAAAAGTAATAAAATCATATCCTAAAACGTTATACTGAGAAACAAATCGCAGAAAAACGACACTAGAAATAAAATTAAAGGTAAAAATAATTCCTTCAACGCAACAAAGCCTCAGTAATCTTCACTGAACTCTACGATAAATGGATATATAAACAATCAGTATGCGATGAACGGACAAGCGGTGACTGTCACCCGATCCGACTATACGTAAAATAGGTGAAACAACTAGCACTTGGACATGTGGTGGACTTTGAACGTCACCAGAGCCAGACCTTACGTGATTTCGATAGTTAGTTCTTCCGTTGTTGAGGATGGAAGAGTTGGAACAGACAATGACTCATCAATCATTACAATGACAGATGGATTGGTGACCTGACGTGATTTCTCTGACTCTTTTCTCTTCTATTTTATTATGAATAATGTGGTGGACATGTTGATTCCATTTCCTAATAAATAAAAGACATTAGTTACCTTCGTCAACATTTACAACTCGTGGAAGAACTTCTCCAAGGATTTATGCCACCAACATGTCAAAGGACGTAGGATACAGTCCCTTACTCCCTATATATCTATCAAGTAAGACACATCAAAGCTATTTACATATAGTAAAACAAACTATTGTTGAAACAAATCATCACATGAACTTCAAACACAAGAAATATTTAAGAGAAACAGATAATAAGTTAGTTGTTTGTTCAGTTGGTTCTAAGTTTACTTTTAATTGATTATAAAATGTTCCTTTCATATCCACCAACGTACAATGTTAGAACAAAAAAATTATACTAATTAACACCATCAGACAGTATAATCTATGATGTTATCTTAAATTTGAATTAGCACACTAATAGTTAGTCATTATACACATATAAGCAAAAAAAAATTGTTTTCGAGCCATTCAATAACATAGTAGAATCAATTTAAGGTTCTTGAAGGTTCAAAGGGAACACTCTTCAAAATCTATTGAAACAAAGAAGAAACACATATTACATTGAAACACATGTAGTATACATAGCCATAGGCATAAAATTATGTCAAAATAATAATTAACACATAAATAAAAATTAAGTGTAAATGTAAATAAACAATAGAGAAATTGCATAGAATATAGCACGACATAACAACTCTTAAGATTGTTATAGAATATTCCATCGACATAACTCAGCATCTCTAATATCAACTCGAAAGAGACCTGCAAAATAATAACCAAATCAATTTATCTGCCTCGTAAACGGAAATCCTCTAGGATTCAACACGTCTTTCTCTGATATGAATCATACCAGGAGTGACAAAACAGTTCAAATTTGAACAAACATAGTAGATGTAGCTCAGAAACTGATGTATTTGGAGGAGAGAAACTGTACTCAGAAAATTTCTAGTGAGAGAGTATGTATGTGTGTGTATTATGGACTGAATCAAAATAATTGAAGAATCGTGGCTTTTTTTATATTTTGGAAGTGATGTTAGAGAGAGATATAGGAGTAAAATAATCAGAAGTGATGTTATATTTTGGAAGAATCGTGGCTTTCATATCCACCAACGTACAATTTTTTTATACTAACTAGACCATCGACCCGTGCTCCGCACGGGTCATATCGACGGTAAGAACAGCCGATATAATACATCATACCGATTAAAATGATCTTAAAATGTCCTTGTTTAACTCTAATTTGTCATATTGCAAGATAAATTTATACTACTACTAAGGAGAAATGCTAGGATTTTTATAAAAAAAAATGTTAAGAAGA
>Ga0315914_1000668_pt1 | contig 45767 bp, 36 predicted proteins | sample MpolenodulesMG_FD_203920 | JGI IMG/M metagenome (GOLD analysis project Ga0315914, IMG submission 203920) | Medicago polymorpha root nodule microbial communities from Los Angeles, California, United States - elongated nodules | ecosystem: Host-associated > Plants > Roots > Nodule | place: USA... | reverse complement strand
ATATTATTAATTTCTGCTTCACATAAAACCGGTCCGGTTTGTCAAACCTGCCGGTTCACCGGTTTTCACCGGGTTTGGCCGAGTCACACCGGTTCAGGCCGGTTTGATTACATGGCCGATCCGTCAAGCAACTCGAACCGGTCACCCCACCGGTTCTTGGTCGGACCGGCCGGTCCGATCCGGTTTTCAAAACTATGCTTTTAACACACCAAAACAAATGAAAATCTGTTTAAAATAGTTTTCGTTTTCAGTTTTTGAAATATACAAGTCCTCTTCTCACAATAGTTATCTTTTACATGTTTTAGTTTTTCAGTCCCCAAAACTAAAAAATTCAAAACAGTTTCCAAAACCGTAATTTTAAAAATAATTTAGCAAACAAGTTTTTAAAAACTAAAAAAGAGTTTTTGGGAAGTGTTTCAAACAGGCGCTAAATATCACATTTTTAAAAAGACCAAGGATTAAAATGATTTTAAAAAAAACTAAAACGACTTTACAAAAAAAATCCAAAACCAATTTTTAATACAAGATAAAGGATAAAAAATATATTTATTTAAGCCTAATTTTGATATCCATTGAGAGATTTTTTTTAGTGTTGAATTTTGTATACAACAGAGTCAATAAAAAAAACTATTTCGATTTTTCTAATGTATTCATGATTGTACACAAATAACGGTCATTAATTTTCTACCTAATTTTATTGTCCAATTTTTTTAAAATAATCAATTATCTCTCATCTAACTATTTTATCCAGTTTCCTCCAATCTTTCTTCCCCGACAGCATAGAATTTTTTATTCTCATTCTTTTGGTTTAAACTACTCTTATCTGTTCTAGTTCTAGAGAATCTTGTAGGTTTAGAAAAAAATTGATTTGCCCTTCATGCCCTAGTTAGTGGTGTATGCGGTTCAGACACAATCGATAAACTCGAAAAAACCAAACCAAAAATTATCCAATCTTTTTCGGTTAGGACAAACACTCAACCAAACCAATGGAAACTGAAGTGGATTGATTCAATTATTAGTTTTTAACTTTGATATCTAAGAAAATGATGTACCGAACCGATAGGTTTACTAAACTTGCAAATCTCAATTTGACTTAGGCCAGACCCAAGATTTTACTAATATCATCTCTCAAACAACATGAGTCAGCAAGCTCGTTACTCACACTCTGTGTTCGAGGGTTGAGGAAGTGAAGCAGTTGTCATCTCGTACTCAACAAAACAACACTGGTGGTTTCTCCCACTCAACAATAGGAGAAGGATTGGAAGGTTGAGGAAGTGAAGCAGGATACCATGTTAAGAAGGCAGATAGGGTATTAACGAGAGTATTGAAGAACTGTAAATGTGAATTTCTACTTTCTAGTTTTAAAAATTCCATTTTCCATCACTACTAGAGGGGCCTCAAAATTTGAAAAAATCGAAAAAAAAAACTTGTACTACGGTCAAAATCCGTCATTAAATGTTCTTTTCCGTAGGTAAAAGTCTGAAAAACAACAATTTTGCTGTCAATTTGTATTATTCATAGGTAAATGCCTATTTTTCTATGGTTAAAATTACTATTTAAACTATTACTTATATATTTAAGCAGAGAATTTTAAGTATTAGAAAAAGTTAAGTGTTTACCATCATTCACATGGTACTGCAGAGTGTAGTTGTGATCCACGATGCATCTGGAGAAATCAATTCCAAAGTTTTTCCTTTGGGCTCCTAATGGATTATCAAATGTTAGCAACAAATATATGTGAAAATATTTTAAGAACTCTGGTATTGTACGGCATAAAAATTAACCTCTTACATTATATGCAGGGCCGTCTCTGACAATTTGGTGGCCTCGTTATAATCTTGACAATTTTTCATTTAAAAATAATTGAAAAAAAATCTAACACCACTTATAAGGACAAACAAATAAGTTGTAGTTAAATATATGAGTGATGGTTTAAACATGACTTTTACCTACAGGCAAATAGCCATTTACCTATGGATAATGCATAATTGACAGCAAAATTGTTGTTTATCACACTTTTACCTACGGATATAGGACATTTAGTGATTGATTTTAGCCGTAGGTACAAGGTTTGAGACCCTGTGCCAAGGGCCTTGTTGCACTTGCATATGGTCAGTCCTGATTATATGGCCTTAAACATACTACAATGATAATCAAGTTATAGTCCACCTCTCATACCATGCCATAAAATTTAGATACTTATGTGTCTCTCTTGATTATTTATCTTAAAATTTTCCTTGGTCTCCCTTTTTCTCAATTTTTTTTTATTCTTAGCCTCAAAAGTATATTGCAGAAAAAATAAATTGGAAATCAAAGAATAAGTGTTAACTACTATTATGAACTGAGTCAGATAATTGCAAACTTTGTCCACAATTAATATATGTAATTTACTAATCAATCAAAATTTTGTTTCCTTTTTCACCAATTTTTCTTTTGGAAGTGGGATACAAAATCAGTGTTGACAGTAGGTTAGCATTTTTCTTTTACAATGAAATTGACCAGAGAAATCATCAAGTTGAAATCAAGTTGATCAATGAAATTACATACTTTTACAATGAATCATCAAATTAATTAACTACAACATCATATCAATGAAAATTGTACCTTAATCACAAGAATAAGGAGTTCCAATAGAATTATACGTATAAGAGGACCAATAGACACTCCCCAACAACAAAGAATTTCATATAGAACTTCTGAAACATATGCTGACATACAATCACATAACTTTGTCAACCAAATTCAAATTGCTAATGACTACGCACTGCGTATCAATATCAGAGACGAAATATAGAAGACAAATCATTTGAATCCATGCAATTGACTATACTCAAACACATTAGTGAACTACACCGGACATCAAAAAATTACAATGCCAAAACAGTTTTAGAATATTTTCGAATTCATCGTTTACGACGTGTAGTCCATGAAATTCCTTCTTCTTGGAAAAATTACGCTTCAAAAATAGTTTTAGAATATCTTCAAATTCATCATTCACGATATGCAGTCCTTGAAATTGCTTCATCTTAGTTTTTGTAACCGTATCCTTAATCGCAAAATCCGGAGAAGTCTTCGGGAATTCAATCTCACTCCTCGTCGATGGCGGAGGTGGAGGTGTAGTAGGAGGAGATGAATCTTCTGAAGGAGGAACATGAACGGAATTGAGCGAGTTGACGAAAAATTGTTTGAGCTTGATAGCAGAAGGCAAAGAATCAGAAGATGCCTTGTTGTTGTGAACATGGACAGGGAAGAGGAAGACCCTCAACCTTGCAGGCTTTGGTGAATTGCGAAACATACGATCATACTCAAACATCATATGATCAAGATCTTCTTCGTTATAGACCGGGATCAAAGCATTGAGATCTTCACCGGGGAGTTATTTATGTGATGTTGTTTGTTACAGTTTTTGTTACTCAACTAACTGATTTACGTAAGGCAATATAGTTTTAAATGATGTTAAACTAATGATTCATATTTATAATGAGCATTGCTATTTATCTAGAGAGTTTTCATCAAGAATTTATCAAGAAAAAGTCTCAGCCAATTAAACTTGTTATTTGGCGGAAATTAAGGGAGGTAATGGTGTGTAATTAAGGAAAAGTGTTAACCAATACACTGTCTTGAAATTTTCTTGATAAATTTTATCACTGTATCTATCATTTTTCATTTATAATAGATTTTTAAAGTAGAAAGATATATGGAAGTGAGAGTTTCAGTTATGTATAATCTATATCCAGACTAATTGTTCTCATTTAAAAAGATAAGAATTTCTAATTTATTTATTCAATACGCAATCATAAAATAAATGCAAAAAATTAACAAAAACGTGTAAAAACCATTTACAAGGCATTAAAATGCATGAACAACCGGCCACAGTAGCGTAACTTAACACACGCAAGGTTTAACACTAGCGTGAGTTAACACACGCCCAGGTTAACACTAGCGTGAGTTAACTCACGCCAGTTTGGCAGGTGGTCACAACTCAAGAACACGTTTTTTGGACTTTGGTCGGTTATTCAACCTTGGTTTTATTGAGTTTTACACATATTTTTTACTGTTTTTCAAAGTTGGTATTGACTCGGTCTACGCTGACGTGACACCCTAAGTGAGGTGCCACGTGTTATTTTTTTATTTTATTTTGGCCTTGGGGGGCCAAAACTGCTACAGTTGCAAAACTTAGGGGACTGTTTTGTAGTTTTTTTTCTTAGGGGGTCAAAATCGCAACTTTGGGAAAGTTAGGAGGCTAAAACTGCAATTAAGCCTTTTTTGATTGCATTTAGTGCATACAAAACCTATGCACTAAATTATTTTCCATTAGGCCTTTTTTCAATTTCTTTTAATACGTAACTTTAATCGAATTTAGTCAATACACAAATTTTATTCTAATTCACGCTGAGTTAAGTGGCACATAGTGGCTACTTTTTAAAAATTTATGTACTATATTCAAATTATTTTATTTACTTTATTCTAAATTATTTTATTTACTATATTCAAATTATTTTATTTACTTTATTCTAAATTATTTTATTTACTTTATTCTAATTTATTTATGCACTTAAAATAAATATTGATTCGATATTATTCATTAAATACAAAATTAGAAAATAAAAGCAAATATAAAATAAAATGGAATGAACAAAATTGATGCATATAACAATATCTCATTTTATTAATAGAATTCATACAATTCACTAATTTATTCTCTCCCTCTTGGGGTAAAAAGTGATCAATCTTCTTGGGGTAAAATAGTGAGTGTAACACCCTAATTTTCTATTTTTAATTAATTCAATGATGTTTAATAGCTGGAGTTTTGATTAATATTATTGTTGATTGCTCTTGTGCTTGAGTATTATTTTATTGTTGAGAAAATAGAAATAATGATGTGGAGTGAGAGGTTGTTTGAGAAAATTAAAAGGGACAAGGAGGAGTGTCCTAACAAAATATATAAAGAGTCGTGGGTGTAGAAACTAAGATTATAATAAGTGGGGGAGGGGAGAAGTAAAAGAGTAGTGCGTAGGAAAGGAAGACAATTATAGCGAATAGTGAGCCGAAATATAATAGGAATATTAGGGATTAAAAATGAGTTTTGCTAATCAAAGAAAAGGGAGAAGAAAACAGAGGGAGAGAAGCGGAACCCTAGTGCAGCAACATCGAGGCAAACCGAAGGTTTCTACGGATTCGAGGTAAGGGGGAGAATCTCTTCATCTCTAGGGTTTAATATTCTGTTGTGGGACTGTAAAGAGGTTATAGTGGGAGTGTTGTTATGATGGTGATGAGGGCGTTGTTGGGGTTAATTAATTTTAAAGTTATGATTGTTGTTATGAGGAAGAGTTTCACTAAAAATCATGATGAACGGATGTAAAATTGTTGTTAAAAGAGTTTTGTTAAGGGAACCTAGTTTAGAGATTAGAGTTAAGAACATGACCCTGAACGAGTGTAAAATTGGATAGGTTAAGAGGGAATTAATGCCCAAACAGTATGGTAAACCTAGAGTGATAATTAGGGACAATTGGGGTGTGTTGGGATTGAGTTAAGTGAGTTAAAAGTGATTAATTGAAAGAAAACGCAATTTTGGACTGTTTTTGGTCAATTGTCTATCAGCCAAAATCGGGGCCTGATTTGGGAAATCGGTCACCAATTTTGGTTCAAAATATAAGTGTTTTGATTTGATAAAAATCGGGCCCCGATTTTGGAAATTCGGCCCCCGATTTTGTTAGCCCAACTTAACATATAAAAATTGTTTCTTTTAACCATTTTCCGTTTTGAACTGGGTTTTGGTGTAAACACGAAAGTTGTAGGTATGTATGTTAGATTTCCAATGTCTTTGGTCTCACCTCAAGAAGTCGTCCACAACGTGAGTTATGTTCTAAATACTACACAGGGGTCTGCACGGTCATGCGATCTGCCTAGGTTCAGGGAAACCAATCTTTCCACCCTTCTCTGTACCGAATTGGATTTAGGTTTATTCATGAAAGATGTAGATAAAGGTTTTAGCTTTCATTTCCCATTGGATGGAATCCATTAGTCCGTATAGAACTTGAGTTATGATTTAAACATCGCATTTGGGTCATGAATGCATTATTAATGAAATTTCAGTACAATCCTTTTAGTGGACTCTTCAACATCTATAAAATTAGTAGTGATTTTAAGAAAGCCATTAGTGTGTAAAGTAAATGTAACTAGACCATCGACTCGTGCTATCGCACAGGTCATATCGAAGGTAATATTTGACAGTAACATGTAACAAAATAGTTTAGTTGAATGTCATAATTGTTCTAATTAAATTCATAATATTAATTATCATAGATTTTGATCTTTTAATTGGAATGAAAAATAAATGCGATTATCATTGAAATTAGGAACATAATTTGACTAACATAATAGCGATAGCACGGGTCATATCGAAGGTAATATTGTTGGAACAAAATGTGTTTAACATTACCCTTTAAGAGTTTTGATGATAACAAGGTATTAAAAATTGTCAATTGGATATGCTAATATTTGTTCAAGTGTACAGGACCATAGACAAAAATTTGATATCTTAAATAGGTTCTAGAAGAACAAAAGAGAGCATTGGAATCAACAAAAAGGAAGCTTGAAGTAACTGAAGAGAAGTGCTCCTGAAGTGATGACGTCATCAGAAGCAAGATCACCAGAAGCTGAAGTTCATCAGGAGATGCAAGACTTAAAGCTTCAAAGGTTGTTCAATGGATTTAATCTCGTCTAAGCATTGCAGAAGACCAGAAGAGTGAAGCAACAACTATTTTGAAAGGATTTGAAGGCATTGGAGGCTTGTTCTTTAAAGAGTGTTGACAAAGTACAATTGTACGAAGTGTACAACCACTACCTCCATTACTCTGTTTTTGTCTCTGCTACAAGACAAGAAAAAAAGCTATGCCTGCAACGATGTTCCTTCAGACTTGGAATGGATTTGAAATTGATCCTTCATAGGACAATAACCATATCAGGCAAAAGATCATTGGTGATTGATCAAAGCTTTAAACGACTCTATTTTGATGTGCTGGCAATTTCACAACGTCTCTTTCACACCTCTATATAAAGGAGTGAAGACTTAGAGAATGGAAAAAGAGACTCAACAACAATTTACAAGCGCCAAAACTCTGCTGAAATTGTTCTGCATCAAAAGTTCACTTAGAATTTCTTAACAACTCTCATATCTTAGAAATTCTAGAGTCTTAAGAGTCTGTATCTGATTTGTATTGTGAACACCACTAATTGTATATCAAGTGTTCAACCTCAAACATTTTTCTTTGTAATTCTGTTTGAATAGAAGTCTCTTGCAGTTGTGCTTGAGTATATGAAGTCTCTTGATTGTGTTCAGGAGCATAGGAAATCTCTTGCAGTTGTGCTTGAGTAGTTTGAAGTCTCTTGCTAATTTTAGCAGTGAACATTTATAATTAGATATTACATTTGTTGATGTAACTATATAAGCTCGGCCGCGTCACTAACGAATAGATAACATCAACAAAAATGACCCTAAAATGAGACGAGGGTGGAAAATTCAGGAAATGTAAAATTGGAGAACCAAAAAATCATTTTTTAATTAGCTTCTTCAAAAAAAAAAATCATTTTTTAAATCGCAAACCAAAATTCCATTTTTTTTTAAAATTAGAGGGACCAAAAACTAAAAGAGATGAAATGAAATTGTATATTATTAGACAATATTTGTACGGTGTCATATATATTTTCTTGGCAAAGAAAATGAAAAACAAATTGTTTATATATGCATTTGCAAATTGCAATGCAGAACATGTATGTTTAAATAACATATAGTAGTATACAATTAGAAAGAAACTAGCTCCTTATTGAAACATTAAATTTATAACTTGGAGCATATATTCAAGTTCAATTCCATGACACTTTCTATCCAATTATTGGAACCTGATAGACAATTCCATCTTTATCAACCCAAACCCTAACCCTGTCACAGCGGAAGTCGGCGGTGACAAAAGATCCTTCTGGCACAATGACGGCATTCACCAATGGATTCTCCCTCTGAATTGTAGCTTCTGCTACCTTTCCTTCCACTCCAACCAACTCTGGCCATGAGCTCTTACCTGAGAACACAATATTGATTAATTCAACCATCAAATTATAATTAAAATTTCACAAACCATTTAATTTAAACATATTATATTATAACACCTTACCTTTGCATTCATCAGACATTTTTTTCTGTGCCTTTTTCTTTCCTTTTGCAATTCTTGTATTTGTGATATATAATGCATTGCAATGAATAGTGTATTTATAGTAGTTTTTGGTAGCAACCTTATGGGTTTTTTTATTAAAGATATCTCATAAGTTGTTGAACGGTCCATGATTTGACTTGTGTATTATATTGTCCAAATTTGTAGGGATAAGATTTTGTCAAATTTTACGATATCACGCAATAGTGTTCTTGTTTCAGAAGCATACATGTTAATTTTTTTTAGTTAACAAAATGGTTATAGAATTGACCTTGACAATTTGTTCATAAGGTGTTTGTGCAGCCTTTTTGGATTTAATATGTGTTCACAAATACGTCGGTAAAGATAAGGATTGATCATAAATATACAGGAAAAGATAAGAATTGGATTGAACTTGAAGCATATTATATTACGAGAACAAAAGTAAACATGTTGAAAACAAATATTTTGCATGACTGTTCAAAGGAATTCTGTTATTATCTACACGGAACTTGGTTTCGATGTTCAAAGCGTTGAGAGTTGAGACACATATGACATATACAAACTAGAAAATTGCTCTTCTCCTATCCAAAACTGTTCACTCTCATACAAACTGTTGAAAATACCCCGTGTAAGTTATAAAACAAAGCCAATCGAAACCAAACGGCTGCTGCTGCAGCACCGGTGAAAGATTCGGTATGAGAATTTTACGGATCGGATATTAAGTGGTTTATGTGGATTGTTAAAAACTGTGTACCTAAAGGATGATATATATATATATATATAACATGACCGAATAATATCTTCCATAGAGTATTGTCATCATATACAAAGCTCATAAACATAAGCCACCAAAGACAATTGAAGAAGCAATTTTCCAGAAGTAGATAGCAATCATCATCTTTACGATTGATATGAGTTGAACTTTGAGACATATGTTTTCTACTGATACAAACAAGACCTATTGCTCCACAGCTAGTTTGTGTCGAGTTCTACTATATGACGCCCTAGGCCGGTACTTGAAAATTGTCCAAAGCCAATTGAAGTCGTTCTCCAATAGTAGAAAGTTGCAATCATCATCTTTACAATTGAGAATTTGAGATGGTAATCTGAATGCTAGTTCGACAATAATAATAGGAAATATATATAAGAGCTAAACTTTGAATTTTAAGACATGTAGATGTTTTCTTTTGTTTTTACCAACTAACATTGATCAAGTCATTGTCTCATATATTACAATCTACAAACAATAAAGAGAGGTTGTGAAATTCGACCACCAGGACAGGAACCCACGGCAATCGTCAATGATGTCTTGCACGATTTTTAAGTAGTGCTATCAAGCTTTTGGGGGTGGGCAGATAAAAGTAAATAGAAGAATGACTGCATGAATTTTTTCTCCATCAACTTTGTGCACGTTTTTTTTGTTTTTCCGTCAACTGACAAATAATATTTACCTAGGTATTTAGTATGGTAGTGAATTTTTTTTGGACACAATAAGTAATCCAAAACTTTTCCAATTTACTAAACTTTATATACTATACAACTTTATTTAACACAATTATTTCAAGAATCTGATGCAGTTCCCTTCGTTAACTTGTTTAAGAAAAAGCCAAAAAAAATAAAAATGATGGTTCAATGGGCTAGGCTCACCAGGCCATATGGGCTGAGAATACAGCAGCCTGTAATCCCTCCACTGTCAAGAGAAGGAAGTGTTCACTGCTCTGTGAAACCAGCCTCATGCGGATCCCTCCATTCCAGTGACCAGGAGATCTGAGCCTTCGCCCAAATCCCATGGCCCAACTCTCAACTTGGAGTGGGCAGGCCAGCATAGTGTACCCTACAGTCCAACCTAGTAAGACACAGCCATGTTCCATCACCTTGTTGCTCCCACATGGGTTACAAGTTGGTGTTAATCAACTCAGCGAACAAATTGCTGTGTTGGAAGGTTATAAACCATTTCATATTCTATGTTCTAAAAGATGTGGGACATTTAATTGCTCATATGTAATGGACTTGAGTTGGAAACATTCATGTGACATCATATCCATACTTAGTTTAGTTCATATTTATCCACTCTTTTCATAACACAGGATTATACAATAATTTATGATTTTGTTTATTGTGGCATATATATACTTGCTGGCTCTTAATTATGTCAAATGATTCAGCTTCACCACAGAAATTAACCTAGCCTCAAACTAGTATATGTGTGGACAAGTATTTAGTGGCTTTGCTGGCTTATGATTCTCATACTATATTTTATCCTTAGTTCAAAGTGGAGTTGATAATGACTGAAAATGATTATCATTATTATATGTGCATCTTTGTTAGAAAACAAACAAACAAGCATTGACACCATTTTATTTTTAAAATTAGGACTAAACTTGCATACATCTTTTAAAAAATGATAAGAGGCAGTAGAGAACAATGCCTATAGCACTACACCAAAGTTTTATCCTTCAACATAAATATGATTTTGATATATTCATATTTGTCATTTTCCTTAAACGGCCAGGAATGGCAAATGCAGTGCAAACTGTGTGTGGACAAGCTTATGGAGCCAAAAAACATGCAGCAATGTGCATTACATTGCAGAGAGCAATCATCTTACATTTTGGTGCAGCAGTGATTCTCACATTTCTCTATTGGTTCTCTGGAGATTTTCTAAAAGTCATAGGACAGACAGAGAGCATAGCTGTGCAAGGTCAAGTATTCGCTCGTGGACTTATTCCTTAACTCTATGCATTTTCATTCAGCTGTACAATGCAGAGGTTTATGCAAGCACATAACATTGTTAATCCTCAAGCATATATGGCAGTTGGATTATTCCTTCTTCATATGCTTCTTAGCTGGCTAGTCGTCTATGTTTTAGGCTATGGCCTTCTGGGGGCAGCCCTCACTCTCAGCTTTTCTTGGTGGATTCTTGTTAAATGGATTGTACATCCTCTTTAGCCAAACATGCAAGGAAACTTGGACCGGCTTCACTGTGAAAGCCTTCATAGGAATTTGGCCTTACTTGAAGCTCACAGTTGCTTCGGCTGTGATGTTATGGTATGACTACATCCTCATTTTGACTCCAGCTGTGTTATTTCAATCTCTCTTACTTTTTCAAAATATGCACAAAAATCAAATGACGTTGTATTCAACATCAAAAAAGTTAATGTCAAAAAAACATCTCTCTCTTCACTCTGATATATATGCATACATACACACAAATTAACAAACAACCATTATTATTTCACAAAACTTCACCTCAAGTTTAGACCGGTTTATTTTGATAAATGGTGAAATTTTTCTTATTGTAGCTTGGATATATGTTACAATCAGGGACTATTGCTCGTTTCAGGCCTGCTATCTAATCCCACAGTGGCACTGGGTTCTATTTCCATTTGGTATGTTAACAATTTCTCTTAGAATAGTCTTTCTTATTATTTGCCATCATTTCATCTAACCATGATACTCCATCCTAACGTACTTTCATTTTCAGCATGAATTACTTAAACTGGGATAGGCAAGTTATGTTGGGCCTTGGTGCAGCAGCCAGGTTAGTGACAATCGACAAAAACAATGTTTTTCATTTAAACAACTTCCACACAAACATGTGAAAAGTAGATCATATGATTTCAGTATGCGAGTTAGCAATGAATTAGGAGCAGCTCATCCAAGAGTAGTGAAATTTTCTGTCTTCGTCGTGAATGCAAATAGTATCTTCATTAGCATATTTCTGTCCGCCATGATTTTGATATTCAGGGTTGGTTTGAGCAAACTTTTCACTTCTGACTCTGAAGTCATTGAAGCTGTATCTGACTTGACTCCATTGCTTGCCATTTCTGTCCTTCTGAATGGCATTCAATCTATACCGTCAGGTAAAATACTACCATTTACTGTTTCAAAATAAAAGAAAATTACAAGCACAAGCACCATATTTGGTTTTTCCATAGTTCTGAATCTGATCCCACCTTTTGTTTGCTGTTACTTTGAAAATTTCAGGTGTTGCTATTGGAATTGGACAGAAAGCTTTGGTGGCTTATGTTCTTGGCTTTAAAACTTCTTTAGGAGTAACTGTAAGTTGAAAACATTTCTCTCACTAATTATATTTTATTAAATTGGTAGAGTTAGATTCATGAAATGAATGCAATTGTGATTTCCATAGGGAATCTGGTGGGGAGTGATCCTTGGAGTTTTTCTACAGACTGTTATACTAATAACAAATTTGGGTGCAGAGGTAATCAAAACTTTTTCTGCTTAGACTATAAGATTTTATCTGTTTCATGTTCTACATGTAATGTTTGTCACTTGGGAAGGTGTGAACCAATTTATAATGCTGTTATAGGTTGAAAAAGCTATTGTTGGCGCTAAGAGGTTTGTTGAAGATGAGACCTTCGATCAACTGGTTGCCGATGTATAGAGGCATTTCTCGTACTGCAACTTTTCTATTCCATGCATGGAAGAACACTTTAACAACATATTAGTCAGGATTGGAGTTGACAACGGTGGATACGAATATAGTTGAGAACCTGAGATGTTATCTGTTTTCTTATTTATGCCACATCTCTTCCACGAAAGCATGTTTTTTCTCTTCAAATTGCCACTGCCAATACACTCTTTGTCCTTTTTCCTCTTGGTCTTGAAACCCTTTTTTATACTAACATCTATCTTTCAGCATATTTTAAATCTGTTTTAGAAAATGTTAAAACTTTGAGGAAGTGGTTCTTTGGGCTGAGTAAAGATCAGCAAATATTACTCTCTGGTATTTCGAAACACACTGATGTATATAAAAAGTCAAATTTCCCTGAAAACAAAAAGTCAAATTTGTCTGTACTTTTACATTTAAAATAGGGCTTCCTTGTCGATGATTCATCGACATAGCCCTTAGAAAAGTTATGTAGATTGACCGGTTTCTTGGAAATTATCTGGAGTTGATTCAATCAGTTCGAGAGCCATCAATTTTGCTTACATGCTGCATTTTATTTTTCTTGAGCAAAGGCAAGATTAATGCATTTAATTCATAAGCAAAGAGTACAAAAGTCGGGTACAATATAAAAAAGATGGGGGCTAGTGTGTGATAGGTAAGCTCTAGCTATACTATGAGCGACCCTATTAGCTTGTCTCTGAATAAACGACACTCTAAAGTTGATATTTAAAATCAAATGGTCTCTTAAGAGACTATGTCTCCAAACTCATTGATGTGAGCGCAGCTAGAGTTCACAGCAGCAACTAGGATTTTGCTGTCGGTTTCGAATTGGACAATTTGGAAGCTGGTGTTTGCTGCTAACTTCATCGCCTCAAGCAGTGTTGTTGTTTTAGCCTCTAAAACGATGTAGACATCAATAAAAATACATAAAAAGAATCTGTAAAGTTTCATAGCATTTCGAAGTCGTTTAAATTTATTTTGATTTTTCAACCAAAACGTGCAAAATTGAAATTTTATTCCGCGTAAGCTTATACTCACAAGTCAAATTTAGTTCCCTAATTTTGTAGGCATGACTAGAACATGATAAGAACCTTCACAATGAAATTTTGTAGTTTTTAAACGAGATACAAATTAATTATAAATTGTTTAACAAAATTCATAATTACGAGGGAATAAAAATTTATAATTAATTTATCCATGGTTGAAGAAATTTAATTTTTTGTGAAAAGCTATATTTTAACGTGCTAAACATGTATGAAAAAAATAGTTAAAAAATTCAAATTTGTAGGTCACATTTTTAGACAACGTGTATATATTATAGGGTGGTCAAAAATAAGAAAAAATTCAAGTTCCAATGCTAGAATATATGTTTTGTATTTTATAGGGTCATTTTTCAGACATAATGTATATTACAGGGTTAATTTGAACAATTAACCCGTTAAAATAAGAGAGAAGAACCCGTCAATAGTGTGCTAAATAAAATTATGAGGTAAAATGTCTTTTCCGAGACCTATTTGCGTGTCAGAATTTTCAGATTTTGCCCAAATTTTTCTTTTTGTAAGCATGTTAATGAGCTTTTGGATTGGATCTAATGTGTAAAAATGATCGATCGAGCCTGGGCGACCGAAACCGTCCTTGAAATGAGCTATGCTCATGGGACCATTTATTGGGAATATCTATTGCTTACAACCATACTTACCAGTTTATTTATTGTATTGCAACTCACTTAACTACTCCACTAACTGTTAGAGAAATGTCCTAAATATATATTTGAAAGTTTGCAATGATTAGATTGATGTAATGATATCATTTTTTAACATATTGTATATCATATGCAATCATGGTTTGATGGTTGTGTTGTTGGAATTGTGCTTGAAGCTGACCAGCGAATATATTTGGAAATTTGCAATGATTGTAATGATATCATTTTGACGTATTGTATATGAGTCTAATTGTCACAGACAGTGCCATAACTCTTTGAAAACTCTTCGATACTTCCTTATATTTTGATAAATTTCAGCAAATTTTTGTTCATGACTGTCTTCAAATTAATTAGTCTACACTATTATGCTGGCCTTGGTGCCATTTAATGCTCTCAAAGCCGATATTAAGCCAACTACTTTAAATCTTCATATATAATGCATAATATTTTCAAAATCTATACAGTATTAAATATTATTTTAAATAATTCAATATATCAATAAGATAATATTTTTTATTCTTGAACATGTGTTTACTCATTTGACAAAGGAAAAGAAAAATGTTTTGTGTACACTCATATGTGGATGTATGCGCCTTAAAACAAAGAGGAAAAAAGAGAATGAAAAAAAAAGAAAAGGTGATGTGATAGTTTGTTAAGAGTAGTGATATTTGAACATTCATTTGAGACAATTCTTGTGACAACTTGTTTTCTCTCTCTTTTTATCGGTTAAAAACAATGGAGAGAAAGAGGAAGAGAGAGAATAAGAGTATAATATGAGTATGAGAGAGAAAGTTGTCAAAAAATTGTTATAAAATGGTTGTACAAATATCATTTCTCGTTTGTTAATGTGATAGAAAGAGAGATAGAAATAAAATAAGATGTGGAATGAAATTATAAAATTTAAAGGTGCCTATTTATATTGTTGTTTAACAAAACAAAATACAACTATTTAATTTTGGCAACAATAATGCCTATACATAATGCAATGGTTCAGGTGAGATTCTGATATTCTTAAATGTGGGCTTAAAAGTCACAAGAACAAGAGTATTACTTTTTCCATCCTATAGGATTATTCCACGCCCTGTGTTTTTTTCAAAAATACCCTTGTGTTTTCCGAATTTTATAATTTGGAATGGTGTTTTCCTTTGTTATAAGGTGAAAAATGGAGTTACAGATTTTTCCGGATTTTGTAATCCGGAAACTTCAAAAATAGGGCGCGTTACATGATGTTTCCGGATTACATAATCCGGAAACCCCCTAAACACCATTTTTAAGGTAAAACAGTTCGGATTATATAATCTGAACTGTATCAGCACAAATCTTAAACATGTTAGTAACATGTATAGCCATTTTATGGACAATATTAATTTCCCTAACTTTTATCCTTTTGTTTTGGGTCATTGTTACATGTTCTTAGTCAAAAATCGGGTTTTCGGGCTACTTGATCGGATTGCTCTGAAACTTTCCCAAAAATCAGAAGAAAAAAAATTCAAGGACCATGACTCCCTTAAAAGGGACTATCCGCCCCTCAAAATTCAAAATTTCATCGTTTAGACCAATTTTTCATTTTTTTAATTATTCATATTCTCAGAAAAATCCGAAAAAATTTGCACTAGTTTTATTTGATTTTTAGAATTTTTTGGTGGTATTTTTATATTTTTATGATTTTATTTGACAGGTTTTTAGCATTTTTTACTTAGTTTTTTGTTGTTTTTAAAAGCAAAACTCAAAAACTGTGAAATGTGAGAGAGTCTGATGACTGATTATACATAAGAATTGTCCGGATTATAAAATCCGAAATAGTAAACATGAATCCGAATTTTAAATTCCGGACTGCACAAGGGCATTTTTGAAAAAAACGTAAGACGCGCGAGAATCCTATGAGATAGGAAAAGTAATACTCCAAGAACAGTATTGACCCACCTAAAAGTCTTGCTCACACTTAAACGTGAGTACTTGTCCTTTTCAACAAAGATTATAGGAGAGAGACCAAAAGGGTTTGTGTGAGAGAATGAAGTGGAGCTATTCTCCCCTCTTGTTGTTACAAAACATGAGGGCTAGAAGAGTTGTATAAAATCAATAGGGGGGTAGTTTTATCTTCTTTGTCCATGTTTAGAGTTGAATAAAAGGGGTAGGTGGTACCTTAGTAATGACTGCCAACAATAAAAATCAAAGGCCAACAACAAAATGTGGAAGGGTAGCTACAAAATGAAGAAAAAAAATGAAAATTCTCACTGATAAATGATCTACTTGTAATGTTGATGCTTCATTCCCAAGCAGTGAGTGAACTGGTTAGGACTTGTTGTAGGGAACATAATGGAAAACCAACCATTTCTAGTGGGGCTTGACTCACACTCACACACACACATTGCAGATTTATCATCAGATGCTATTGAAGAATTCTTGGAACATAGGCCTATTGGGTTGAGATGGTGGCTTAAACTTGTTGCTTGGGAGTCAAGACTCCTATGGATCCTTTCTGGTGCTTCTATTGTTTCCTACCTTTGCAATTTTATGCTAAGCTTTGTGACCATGATGTTTTGTGGACATTTAGGATCTCTAGAGCTTGCTGGAGCATCCATAGCCAGTGTTGGAATTCAAGGTCTTGCTTATGGCATTATGGTATGATTCTCATGCTATATACTTTACCCTCAGTTCAAAGTAGAGTTGTTAATGTCTTAGAAAATATTTATCATTATTATATTATATGTACATCATGTTGACAGCATTTTACTTGAAAAATTAGGACCAAACTTACATAAGAGTGCCTAGAGCTGTAAGCATTGTTCATATTGATTCAATCACAAAGCAACAGTTTTTTCAAAAGACGGTATTTTACAACTTTTCAAAAATGTTGGTGGAATTTGTACTATTTTATAGTAGAGAACAGTAAGACTTAGCATTGTACCTAAGTATTCTTCTTAAGATTAATGTTAAACCTAACTATGATTTTTTAATATATTCATATTTGTCATTTTCCTTAAATAGCTAGGAATGGCAAGTGCAGTGCAAACTGTGTGTGGACAAGCTTATGGAGCCAAAAAGCATGCAGCAATGTGCATAACATTGCAGAGAGCAATCATCTTACATTTTGGTGCAGCAGTGATTCTCACATTTCTCTATTGGTTCTCTGGAGATTTTCTAGAAGTCATAGGACAGACAGAGAGCATCGCCGTGCAAGGTCAAGTGTTCGCTCGTGGACTTATTCCCCAACTCTATGCATTTGCATTCAGCTGTCCAATGCAGAGGTTTCTCCAAGCGCAGAACATTGTTAATCCTCTGGCATATATGGCAGTTGGAGTTCTCCTTCTTCATGCGCTTCTTAGCTGGCTAGCTGTTGTTGTTTTAGGCTATGGCCTTCTAGGTGCAGCCCTTACTCTCAGCTTTTCTTGGTGGATTCTTGTCTTTTTAAATGGATTGTACATCATTTTTAGTCCAAAATGCAAGGAAACTTGGACTGGCTTCACTATCAAGGCCTTCATAGGAATTTGGCCTTACTTTAAGCTTACAGTTGCTTCTGCTGTGATGTTATGGTATGACTACATCCTTATTTTCACTCCAAATGTGTTATTTGAACAGAATTAGCCTCCAGATGTGTTTATCTCTCTCTCTTGATTTATATTTTCTACAACTTTCACACATTCCAAAATATACACGAAAACCAAACGACACCGTACTCGACGTCAAAATTTTAATGTCAACAAATCATATCTCTTTTCACTATCTGACATATATGCATGCATACACAGTACACACAAACAAACAATTAAGGAGTAGTTTGTTTTGATAATATGAAATGTATCTAATTGTAGCTTGGAGATATGGTACAATCAAGGACTAGTACTCATATCAGGGCTGCTTTCTAATCCCACAGTGGCACTGGATTCTATTTCCATTTGGTATGTGAACAACTTCTCATAAAATAATCTTTCTTTATATTTCCTAACATGTTTTCTAACCTTGACACTACATCCGAATGTACTTCCATTTTCAGCATGAATTACTTAAATTGGGATATGCAAGTTATGTTGGGCCTTGGTGCAGCAGCCAGGTTAGTGACAATTAACCAAAAACAACGTTTTCCATTTAAACAATTTTCACACATGTTAAAAGTAGGTCCTGTGATTGCAGTGTGAGAATTAGCAATGAATTAGGAGCAGCTCATCCAAGAGTAGCAAAATTTTCTGTCTTTGTCGTGAATGGAAATAGCATCCTCATTAGCGTAGTTCTGTCCGCCATTATTTTGATATTCCGGGTTGGTTTGAGCAACCTTTTCACTTCTGACTCTGAAGTCATTGAAGCTGTATCTGACTTGACTCCATTGCTTGCCATTTCTGTCCTTCTGAATGGCATTCAACCTATACTGTCAGGTAATAAAATTATAACTTATAATCACAAGCACCAGTTTCAGTTTTTCCACATTTCTGAATCGGATCCCTGCTTTTGTTTGCTCTTTGGAAAATTTCAGGTGTTGCAATCGGAAGTGGATGGCAAGCTTTGGTGGCTTATGTAAACTTGGCTTGTTACTATGTCATTGGTCTTACTGTTGGTTGTGTTCTTGGCTTTAAAACTTCTTTAGGAGTAGCTGTAAGTTTAAGCAATTCTCTTACTGATTTTTGTTTTATATTTGTATGAAGTTAGCGCCGTGCAATGAACTTAATTTGTGATTTTTATAGGGCATCTGGTGGGGAATGATCCTTGGAGTTTTTATACAGACCGTTACACTAATAATTCTGACTGCCAGAACAAATTGGGGTGCAGAGGTATTCAAAACTTCTGGCCTAGACAAGAATTTATTTGTTTCATGTTCTACATGAATTGTTTGTTGCGTGAGTTGTGAACAAATTTATAATGTTGTAGGTTGAAAAAGCTATTGTTCGCGTCAAGAGATCTGCTGAAGACGACACCTTGAATCAACTGGTTGCCGACGTATAGAGGCATTTCTCTTACTGTAACTTCTCTATTGGATGAAAGAGCACTTTAGCAGATTAGTCTTGTTTTTGAACTTGAGGGATATTGTAGTTGGGTTTGTTCTGTATATCTTCTAGGATTCTAAGTTTGGGCATAAGCTTAACAGCTAAGCTGAATTGGAAGTTAAATAAGAATTTCATGACATGGCAGGTTGTTAGTATATGTGAGGGAATATCTGACAAGGAAAGTGAGGGTATTCAACATCTTTTCTGTTAGAAATCTTTTGGGTTGAGCAATAATTCCTTGTTCAATGAGTAATATTATTTCCTATCCTCTGTTAATTTGGTTTCCTAAAAAATATCAGTTCATATATTTTTATGATTTTAAGTAAAGAAAATCAGCTTTCAGACCCAGCATTAGTATTTCAACCAGTGGAAGGATTATGGAAAGGTGAACCAAATAAAACCAGGAGTCACATGAATATAATGTTTGACTTCATTTACTAGTAGTAACCAACTAACCATAGGATCAAAGAAAAGGATCTCTCAAAATATAAATAGATAATATAAAAAATTACATTAAAGAGTACAATATTGTATTGCTCTCCAGAAAAAACAAAATTTCAGGTTCCGCAGCTAAAAATGATAAACAGGGAAAACACCAAAGTAACCATATTTGGCAGAAAATATAGCCAAATGTCCTGTCCAAATACCTAATGAATTTATGCTCTATTCATGACATTACTCAACCTCTAGGAATCACAATACATTAGAGGTACCAAGATTGGACCGTCTACTGTTCAAAACAACATTGAGGAAAGAGACGCCACTCATTAGGGGGCAGCAGAAGGCTTCCAAAAGATCAAATACGAGATATCAGAAGTGGAATGACTGAACCCTCTTCCAACTCTGGCTGGAATATATCTAGTTCCCCGTATCTTTCTAGGACACGCATCCTGCAGTCCTCAGCTGCCATTGTTCCAGTAGAGTATGCACCATGAACAGACCCTGTATATAATACACTCGTTGCTTCCCCAGCAAAGAATAAGTTATCTACAGGAACCCGCAACCTCTCATACAGACCATGCGGTTTCCCAACTGCGTCAAAACTATAAGAACCTAGTGAATTAATATCTGTACCCCACCGAGACACGAGATACTGAATCTGCATAAAGGAAACAAACTCAATTCAGCCATATAGCTATCATCAGAGAATCTATGCAGAGGAACATAAATGGATTAAATTTTAAAGATTATGTAGCCTACAAAACATGGTTCAAGAGATTTCACTCCTCTAAACTAGAAAGTTCACAGTACACATTAGAAAGTAAATGCAAGTGATAATTTTTCTAATCAATTTGTTTCAATTCCACACTTTATCTTCTAAAATGCACCCTTCAGTCCCTATCACTTTAGAGGAACCAAATCCACTTTGAACCTCTTACTTTTATTCCATAGTAAAAAAAGAGTTAAATAAATTTAAAACTATTATAGTTACCGGTGAAGAAGCGTCAGGAAGGATCTTCTTGAGTTGTGTGAAAGCAAAGTTAGCAGCTGCTTCATCAGACATTTTCTCAATGTCTTTGGCCAGCCGCCCAGCAGGCATGTAAACAAGAACAGGATGACCTGCAGCTTTGTGAAGATTAAGAAAGTAGCTGCATCCATAAGATGTCTCAGCAACTACTCCCAGGAACTCCACATTGGGCCAAAATACATTGTTGAAGTGTAAAATTATTTTATTCTCAACTCCAACCCCGATATCAGCAATGGCAGCTTCTTTCCAATCTGGAAGCTTTGGCTCAAATTTTATTACATTTGCTTTCAGTACCCCAAGAGGTACAGCAATGATAGCAGCATCAGCAACAAATGTTTTCCCATTTTCAGTAGTCACCTTCACTCCATTATATCCCCTAACTATCTTTGTTGCCCTGAAAATAGGTATCATCGATGCCAGTTAGTTTGGTAAACCAACAAAACAGGACAAAGACTTCCAAAATAAAACTTCAAACAAATATATACCTGTGCCCCAGCCGAATGTCAAGACCCTTGGCTAGGGTATGTATAACAGGTAGGTAGCCCCTGACCATAAGACCATGACCACCAGGGAGCAATTCTTCCTGTAACCAGATATATAGAGAAGGGTGAGTTACACATCAAAATGTTAATGCACGTAGTGATTGCAAGTTACTCGCAACATAATTTGAGTATATGAAACCATGCGGAGTCGCTTATTAATCTCATTTTTATAACCCTTACATCTAATATTATGATATCCTCAATAAAAGCCGGTACAAATGGCATATCATTAACATTTAACCTAAAACTCACACCAATAGTGTATAAATAAGAACTTGCCACTTAATAATTGTGTCCTTCAATAATGTGTCTAGTAAAAATGATCAACAAGGACAAAGAACTGAAATGGAAAAACCATACATGAATCCTCAGTCCACCGCCTAAAAAAGATTTATGTCATGCAACTCAAATTTCAATGACATAAACTTGAAATAGACAATACAAATAACAGAACCCAAACATCTTGAACACGGTTTCTTCCAATTACCTGGTCCCAACATTTCAGTGATATAGAATCAGAATCTGCAGCAAACCAGCCCTCCATTCTGCATAAATACCACTGAAGCACCTTGTGTGAAAGCCCCTCCAACCTGCATCCAATAATGAAAATCAAATTAAATATACACTACATGAGCTTTGATAAAATGAATGGTGGTCAACGAATTTGAGTTTTATGTCAATAATGACCTCAGTTCTGGTTTTCTTTCAAAAACAATTGAAAGTGCACGTAGAATGGACATGTCTTCGCTGAATTCCTGTCGTACATTATCTGTCTGCATTAATAAAGTGTCAACTGTTAGATGAGATGCTCATTGTAAACAAGTTGAATCAAACATTTGCGATTTCAATTAAAAAAAAAATTGTCATTTCAATTAAAAAAAATTGTATTCCTGAAAATTTGAATTCTAAGAAATACAACACATCAGGTACAACTAATACCTAGAAATAAATAAATGACATACCTCTTGCAAAATCATTTCAAATGTTTTACCAACTTCTGTAACCAACTCTTGTGGAACTTGATTCCCCTCCATATCAAAGAGTGCATAGCTGTAAAAAGTTGACAAGTTTTAATTGAAGAATGCCATATCCAATAATATATCATTCAAGATGACCAGAGGAAAGATTGAAGCATGCAATGTAGTCGTTGATTACTTACAAAAGCATTGAAGAAATCGATAACTACTACCATATAATAACAAAAAATGCATTTACCTTTCCAAATCATGATCGTATAGGACAGAGTTATCCTCACAAGTACGGTAAAGAGGTAGTCCCAGCCTCCCAATCAATGGAGCCAGAGGATTCTCATTGCAAACTCCATGCAACCTGAATCATAATCAGCCACTTTCAATGCTAAAATAAAAAAGAAAGAAATCTTGCGTTTTTGTCCACGTGAAATAATCAGAATAAAAAGAGTATAATCCTTACCATGATGCACCTAGGTCAACAGGAAAACCAAACGAGTAATCAGTGTGAATTCTGCCACCAAGTCTATCCCGGGATTCTAAAAGAACGACCTGAACAAAAAAGTAGTGAACTTCAGTACAACTCTGAATACAAATACAGGAGCTGATGGATACAAAAGTATGTATGTTCAAATGAGAAGAAGACGAAAAACAATAATAATTAAAGGAGATGGTGTCTCTCTTTATTAGCTAAATATGTGTGTTCATATGTCACCATGTGGAAATGAGAATTTGTCCCAAAGGTGTGGTTTGGTTTGACTAAAGTACAAAACCAGTAAAATCCAATTTCAAACTCTAACAAAGCAACCAAGTGAAGTTGTATAACCCAAGGTAGCATAAAATGGTTTTAAACAAGCTACTTTTACTTTAAGATAACCTATTGAGCCAAAATACAACAATCACAATCATAAATGAGTTGCAAATATTTCCAATGAAATAGATTGCAATTAGCATTAAACTTAAGTTACATGTACAGAACATTTAATCCTTAATCATCTTCAATCTTCAATTAGTAGACATAACCAACAACCCAGAGCAAATAACAGACACAGATAATTGTAGTCACATAGCCACGAGCCAAACTCGAAGACAAACATTGTGTATTGATGTGGCATGTAATCTATAAAACACCGACACTTCAGATTGAAGGTGTGTCTGGCATCCAAGGGACACATGTTGCACCTTAAATAGTTTCAACAACAAACAACAACAACCCAGTCATATCCCACTAAGTGGGATTGACTACATGGATCAAATTACGCCATAAACTACATTTCGATCCAACTCATTAATCTTTAGATCTTTCTTAATAGTTTCTCTTATAGTTTTTCTAGGTCTTCCTCTACCTCTAGTGATATGACTATCCATCATCTTATCTACTCTCCTTCTCAAATTATTACCAATGTCGACGTGTCAGTGTCATTGCATGTAACTCTTGGCAAACTGAATAGTGAGTAAAATAAAGTAATCAGCTATATCATTTGCTTGAATACCTGAAATGAAGCATCATGAAGTGCACGGGCAGCAGCAATCCCAGCCATGCCACCGCCTATGACAATAACAGACGGTGACCTTCGAGGCTGCTGATCAACATTGACATAACACAAACCTACATAGGCAGTACAACAACAACAACAAAAATCAAAGTCAATAACAAATATAAACACATAAATAGAACCAAAACATGCCAAAAAACAGTTATCAGACACAAAAACACATCAAATCTCTATTAGAAACAAACCAATACAACTCTTTGAATTATTCATCATTGATCAGATTCTGATGATGACAACGACCCAAAAGATTTTTTCACTTTTTTTCTCACTTTTCAAACCCTATTCACGTTTTTTACCAATATATAAAAAACACCCTGATCATAAAAATTAGAGATTTAATCGATTAGGAATATATAAAAAAATACCCTGATCACAAAAATTAGATATTTAATCAATTAGGAGTAAAAGCAGCGAAATTAAAGCCCACAGCCCTAAAACCAGATCTGTAATCTAATCAAATAATTAATTACCACATTCAGAACAAACAAAAAAAAAAAAGCATCAACATTTATAAACCAAAATTAAAAAGAGGGTGATTGAAAATGAACCTTTGCGTGAATTGGGATTAGTCTTAATTCGTGACTCCATAGTTGGAATTAGAATTCAAATTAATACTACTTAGGTTATTGGAATTGGATAATGAAGGTTTAAAATGAAGATTAAAGATTAATAAACAAGTAATGAAGTGAAAGGAATTATGATTGGAGAATAAACGCAGTTTTCCAAACCAGCTCATGCAGCTAAATTTGTTGAAATTCAAATCAACGAAAACGAAATTAGGGTTTTTTTTCTCTTCTCAGCTCGATCGGATCATGAAGCGAATTTCGCTATTGTCTATGAAGATCGATCCGAACGAGGAGAAGAGAAAATTGGGAACGAAGGAAAAGGGTTTGATTTGTGTTTGGTTATTGGTTTAGAGAGAAGAAAGAAAATAAGAGGAAAGTGAAAATTCGTCAATAATTGGTGCGAAACGAAAAAGGAGATTCAGATGCTGCTGTTGGTGATGATGTTGTAGTTATATATAGACGTGTTGTGGTGGTTGATAACAAACAAAACCTTGTTGAGGACAATAAAGGGACGCGTACTATGTTTTATGGGTGTTTTGGTAATTTGAAACGATTCCTCAAACGACATGTGGCACAACAATTGTAATTTTTTTTTTTATTGGATAAAATTCGAACTTATGATGTCTTGGTTATACTAAGGTATGATTAATTTGCTAAAAAAACGGATTTGATTAAATGATTTTTTTTATCTTCTTTGATTTAGATTAATGTTAAGAGATTGTACAAAACATACAACGAGTGGCTCGATAAAAGTATGATTTCTTATCATTTATTAAATTATGAGGCAATTTTTTATCGGCAATACATGCTATCGAAAATATCAAAATTCTATTTTTATTTTTCAACATACAAATATTGTCTATCTCAAGTATAATTTTATATTGTCATGTACTGTTTTGTTCAATACTGATCCATCTAATACTTATTATTTTACAAATTAGACAATGTCTTAAAAAATATATTTATTTAAGTTGAGAAGGATGGAAGTGAGGGGAAATCTTTCTGGAGATATTCTATTGTGATTTATTCCACGAAGGTCACATTGTCATTGTATATTCGAATATCCATGCGCCAATATAATAACATTAATTAAAGGAAAGAGTTTATTTTATACAATAAAAAAGAGTTTATTTTTGTGAAGAAAAAAAAGACTATACTAAAATATGATTTTAGTCTATCTAAACATATTCTTATTTTCTTTCAACAAAAAAAAAAACATATCAACTCTTATTTGTAGTCCTCCAAAAATATTCTTTAAATTTACTCATAAGAATTTAACATATATTTAACTTGATAATTTAATTATTTATTTTTTAATTTGAAACCCCAAATAAAGCTTAAAGTTTGGTAATATGTTGGCCTTAGTTGTTTAGTGAGAGAAACTCTACATTTTCTCTAAGTTCTCTTTCTCCTTCACTCACTAATTGAGGAAGATGGTTTTATGTTATTTTTTGACGTAGAATCACCACTATGTTCTCGTACTCTATCAATTTAAATGAATGAATATCGTTTTTGTTTTTTGTAAAAACAAATCTTTAATTTGAACTTACAGATAAATTAATGATTTTGTCAACAAAAAAAAAAAAGACAAATTAATGATATTTTAATATATTATTAATTAAAAATATTTAATTGAAATATGCAACATGAGCTTTTTAAAAATGTTGGGACTAAAATTGGTGATGAAAAAATTAAAGAGACCAATATTTGAAGGAAATTTTAAGAGGAATAAAAATGAAAAGAGAGTTGTTTTACGAGGTAATCGTCATTTTGGTCCTTGAATAACGAGTAGCCACAATAGTCTCTCAATATATCAAAATTTTAAATTAGTCTCTGATTGCGCACTTCGTTAGTCAGAATAGTCTTTGGCGTTAAAATAGTCTCTCAATGTTGACATTAACTCTTTGCCCATTTTTGGCATCTTAATTTTCTTTGGTTCATTACTTCATCTTTTGGGAGACTCTTAAAAATTGATTCTTGCACCTCTAATTTGGTACGTCTTGATTTTGCTCGCATTTTAATCAACACTCAATATATGGATATTATCAGCGTCTTGGAAAATTTATTGATTGACAACAAGAGTTATAGTCTCAAAGTAGTGGAGGAAATTGATTTCGGGTTTGCGAGAAATGCTTGTTTAGAGTATGAAGGAACGTAAACAACTTTTGTGTTTACTCATGAAGGAAAGGATACAGTTATTGATCGTCGATGTTTCAACACATAAATCTCATTTTCATACTCCCTCTCTTGTTAGTTTGCGGCGAGTAGCTGGAATGCCGCTCACACCGTTGTGGCGCACGACACCTGTTTCAGGTACTTTTCTTCGTCTTTTTGAGTGCTTTCTTCCTCTAAACTTGTCTTGGTACTTGATGTAGAATTTCTTCAACCTGTAATGTCTTTAGAGACCTCTTGAATCTTCATCATTTGTCTTTCCAATTCTTTATGAGGTGCTTTGCTTTGCTGAATGACATGATTTTGCAATGAAATCCATTAGAAACACCTAAGAATTGCTTGGTGTAGGAACAACTAGAGTTACATGACTCGATATTTAAACATTACTAAATGTTCCTTAAAACATAGATAATTGTTCTAAAATTCTTCTATTTTTGGTTAAATCATAACTAAATTGACTGGAAAATATGTTGAAAATAGCGTAAGTTGGCCTATCAGCACAACCCCCAACTTAAATTGTTTCTTGTCCTTCAAGTAACAAAAAGAAAATAAATCTTCAATTTTGCTTATTTTTCAGAGAACTTACATATCTGTAGAGGTTGCTCATATCATCATCCATTCCATTACCAGACTTGACTAAAACAATCATGTTATTTAACCACTTTAGAGGTCTTTGAAAGTTGTAACCTGATTTACGTTAAGGTGTAATATATTTGGAAAAATAGACTACTAAAACAACTTGAAGTTAGGTTAACCCCTACAAGAGACCAATTTTTGTGGCTCTTGATTTTATTTTTTTACCCGTATATCTTATGATGTATCTACATTTTTTTTATAACCAAGTTCTACCGATAGGCCACCTCAGACTTAGAATGTTGCTAATTGCAAAAAGCAACCCAAATTTAGCTTCAAATTAAACCAAATTCTTTATATAAAAAAAAAATCTATCTAACTCAAAATGAAATAAAATAGATGAAATTAAAGTTCAAAACGTGTGACATGATAAACTATCAATCCAATAACTTCTGAAATAGCTAATAACCACCTTATTTTTCCAAACTTGCTAATCACCTCATTTTGTTTCTTTGATTCTCTCTTTTTTTTTCTCTCTACTGATCTCTCTCTTTTCCACTCTCACACTTATATTAAGGAATAGATATTTCACTCTACTCTTCCATAATGCCTACCACATTTGCAATTAAGAGTTGTAATCACTTGCGTTTCTCAATACACTCCTCCTCTATTCGTAACGTTTTATGTTTCTCGAATAAATTCCTACATTTGTCAAAGGATATTTAACACCTTCCCCGCAACATGTCATCATTCATCAATTATCAATACGCAACATACAAAAACATTTATCGGATTACATCATCAACAAACAACACTAAGCTCATACTGCGGCTTGAGATCATTTAAACGAACTAACTCATCAACAAATATCATTAGACATTCTTTCCAAAAAAACAAATATCATTAGACATTACTTGGATCTTCTAATGCAACTCAATTCAACCTCAGCTAGTTATTAATGCAATTTAGTGTTCCACATTTGATACATCTTAGAATTTTATATAGTTTTGAACCTTAACGATGATAATCTGTGCATGTGTATGTCTTATTGATGATAACCTTAAACTCTTATGACAGGCAAGTCACACTATGCCAAACCAAAATTCTAAGTACTTAATTTTAGTGTTCGACATGATCCGAGAGAGAACAGTATAAAAAAAAAAGGAAAGGTTAAACGGTGCCCTCGGGCACTGGTCAGTGCCGTTTCTGAGATTTTGGTGGCCTAGGGCGAACCTACAAGTTGGGTAACTAATAAACCTATATACACATCAAACTTGATAAAAAAAACTAAGTAATTTTTTTAGGACCTAATAAACCCTTAAAAAAAAATTGCGGGCCCAAATTTCGTACTTATTTTTTGAGGACTAGGGCGGTCGCCCTCTTCGCCCTGCCTCAGATACGGCCCTAACACCGGTTAATGTTACTAAAAAAAGGAAATTATATAGTAATTATTGCATTGAAAATTGTTTAATTAATCCATAAATAAGTCAACAAAGTTTCCTTTTATGATAATAAATTTCTTTTTTTTGTATGTTTAACGAGTGCTCTCGGGATACCGGTTAACATGACCCTAAAAAAGATACGCCACTAGCATTGCTCATGCCTCAGGCAAGGAATATTGAACATGAAAACTTCCTTTAACAAGAGGACTCCATCATAAACCCCCAGTTACTTTATCATAAATATTATAGAAATTCAAACCTCTCAAAGTCAAATAGTTTTTATTTGTTAAAAAATAGTCAAATATTATATGTAATCGTTTTTTGGCAAAATGTCAAATTGATATGTATGCTCCAAGATAGTCAAGGCATACATCCAGTCCACCACATGGTGGATGATGCAAAAGGCAAGCTTGGTTGATTTCTACAAAATATGGTTAATTGATATTTGCTTCAAGATAAAAAGTCAAACTTGTTTAAGAACAATAATAATCACACTTTTCTCATAGCATGTTTCATACTTGCATAGAATGTTTTTATTTATAAATAAGTTTCAGTATTTTATCTTTTCAATATAATATTATGAGATAGGATCCATTGACTCCAAAAGTAAGTCTAAAGACTTACGTCAAATATTGACCCTTGATTTTAATAGTTATTAACGGTTGTGATTGATTATACTAATTCTTATGGTGAACCTTTTACACTCCCTTCTCCTTGCTGAGACTACACCGCTAAAATAAAAAATGGAAATATCAAAGCAGTTTATCCCACCATGATTATCATAATCTCAACAAGCATTATTTACTATTGAATCCAATTGGCGACTTTTTTTTTCATGATCGAGTGCAGTGTGATGTTAATGGAATAAAATAGTTTTTATTCATAAAGATCATCTAAACCAAAAAATTCAAGAAGGGCTTTGAATATATCATAGAATATCTTTTGTTGAAGGTGGTGGATGAATCATAAAAGTATCACAGAATTACATCCCTAAATTCTTGTGAAACCATTTTTTTGGGGTTAAAAACGTATCATGGTGATCGAAAAAAAAAACGTATAACATCTAAATCATAATTTTGCAAAAAGGTTTAGATGTTTTGCAAAATCACTTGATCACCATAAGAATTCTATGGTTCTAATTATACTAATTCTTGTGATTGTACCAAAAAAAAAAATATCATGCTATGCAAGCTTTTATGTTATTTGAGATTATGAATCAAATATTCTTCTTTAATGACCATTAATTATTGGTGTCGGGTTGTTTGAGAAGAAGGAGTATGAAAATTAAGACTAAGGATCAAATAGTAATCAATCACAACCATTAGTTACTAGTGAAATCAAGGGTCAATATTTGGAGTAAGTTTTTAGACTTACTTTTAGAGTCAATGGATCCATTCTCTAATATTATATATTATATTTTATTTCAATTGTGTATACCTATGAAGCCCGAATACTCTAAATATGGAGACATATCCATATCAAATATTGATACTTTGCGAATACTCACGGATACGTATCCACGAATACTCGATAAATACACACATATAATTATAAGATATTTCACAGATACGTATACTCAAAAAAATGAAGGGTAAAAAAGTGAGATTGTGTCGTGAAAATTCAATGGAGATGTATAAGATTCAACATTTATCAAATTTTGTTTTGATGTATTTGTTGAAATCTTAATATATGAATGAAAATAGAATATAATTTATACGAAAACGTCACATTTTTTTTATTTTATTGTATGTATTATTTTTTGTAAATTGTGACTTTTATGATTGTATAGTAATTGAAGAGTAATCAATACTTTTTTTTAAAGTATTTTACATACATATAAGTTTTAGTATAAAAATCTTGTTAACGTATTTTAACCGTATCATATCCTAAATTTAAAAATTTCGCGTATCCGCATATCTGTATCATATCGTACCCGCACTCGTACTACGTATCCGGACTTTCAAAGATGCATGCTAACTTATCTTTGTTAGATGTTATTTTTTAGAATTTTTTTTCACATTATGCTTTCAATAATGCAAGTTAGAAGGTAACCGAGAAAAAGAGAGAAGAGAGGAATTGAGGTAAGGAAAGAAGAGAAATTCTCATCACAAATTATGCAGGTCACAAAGTCTCTCAATTGGGAGTTAGTTAACCTTTGCCTCAAGTAACGCCTTGAATATCCTAATCCGTAATTAGCTTTAGGACCCCTTGAGGTACACTTGCTTCCAACAGCTTTTTAATTAAGAACATACCAAAATAAGCTGTTTTTAATAATGTAAATTTTACTAAGTTATTTGTTAATTTAGTAGGAAAGCAGCAATTGTGTCATGTGATGTGAGGGCCTTGCTTAATTTGTAGTATACTTATCTGACATTATAAATGTTACTAGCCAAAAAAATATTACTGAAATATGTTTTCATGCTTAGATATAAAATTTTGAGCCAAAGGCCAAGAAAAAAAATAGAAGCCAGAGAGAGAAAGGAACTAATAATTAATAAACCTTGTTTAGAATATCATAGATTGTGCCATAAAATAAAACAGAAGACAACTACTACCTATTATTGTAATATAAATTTCAGTAAAAATACAAACATGATAGAAGCTTACATAGATTAATTTTTATATAAATACCCCCATTTCTTATTCTACAGATGCAGCACAACTCAGGTGCTGCTAGTTATAACTTATAACTCTTCATTTCTTACCTCATATGTTCTTCCTCCATGATCTGTTGATACATGTGGTGCTAAATCAATTATGCTGCAGGTGCTATGTCTATATCGATATCGCCATCATCGTCATCTCCTTCACTCTTCCTCTAGGGTTCAGAGATGTGCGGCGGCGATGTGCGGCGATGGTGGAGGAGTGGTGTGCAGCGGCGGTGGAGGACTGATGTGCGGTGGAGGAGATCTAGGGTTCAGAGACTCAGTGTTTTCTTCTTTTGTGAATGTGGCGGCAGAGAGAAGAAGAGAGTGAAGTGAAGTGAGTGAAGTAAATTGGATTTGGGAGTGAACTGTGAAGTGAGTTTGAGATTTTGGGTTGGGCTTAGCCAAACATCAATTTTTTTTCCTCAAAGTGGGTTGGGCTGTAGAAAATTTAATGTTAAAAAATTAGTATAAAATAAACGGGCTACCCTCGGCCCGGTCGGGCCAGCCCGCAACGGGCTCGGGCCTCAACGGGCTCGGGCTAAAAAGGCCCGGTTTTAAACGGGTCAAATTTTTTATGTCCAAGCCCTTCATTTTTCGGGCTTTTTCGGCCCGGCCCGGCCCGTTTTGACAGCTCTACTTGCATGTGATACACTTATCTTATTATTATATGAGATGACAACTAATTTTTATTGCAGGATGATGCTCGAAAAATAGTTGTCTATTTTTCTAAATACAAAGTGCAAGTATACATTATCGCAACAAATAATAATGAGAAAGTAGAGTATCGATCCCACAAGAATTGTAGTGTATAGATTCTATGTATTTTTAAATGTTAAGTTTAATTATTTAAGATCCAAGGTGTAAAAGAACAAAGATACAGTTTTAAGATTCTATAGTAAAATGCAAAAGTAAATAAAACATGTAAAATTGAATTAGAGATTCCAGTGAAAGAGTGTGGTTAATAAATTAACTTGGTAGGTTTGCAAGATTTAGAAAGCTACAACTCTGATATGGAAGCTATAGCTTCGTACAACTTCTTGAGGAAAACATGTAGAGAGTTATAGCTTCGCACAACTTCAACATGATGGCATTTGGGGTCTTTCGACTCGGCCATCATGTTAAGCATATGAAGACGTCCTCTCAGAGTACAATCATAATACTTAACATGCGAAGTTACTAGGTTAGGTCATCGATAGCTCCACAACCGTAGTAGCTATTGAGCCTTTGCATATGACATGTAATGACATGTCATCTTACGTTATTCATAAATATTTTTCAGTCATTTTTATTTAGTTTTATCCAAGATAGAGGAGTTTTAGAGAATTGCCTATGGTTTTTCGGTCATTTTGTAATGTTTTCATATCGAGTCATGTAATTTTAGTTTTCATAGAGAAAGGGAATACATGATTTTATCCAAGGTTAGGTTGCTATATTGTTGGTGTCATTCGAAAAGATAAAATTATATATTATTTTTGCCTATAATTTTTTTTTGTCAAGTAGCCTAGTGGCTAGATTCACACACATTGTGTGTGGAGAAATGGGGAAACTGGGGTTCGAACCCCGGCCCCTGCACAAATTATCCCTGGTAGCTACCAACTGAGCTACACTTCCGGGATATTTGCCTATAATTTTAATCAAAGTCAAAATTTATTTGTAATTTATACACATTATCACATTAAAAATAGTGAACATAAACCCATTTGGGGTTGGCCTAGTAGTTGGCTTGGGATCTTGGAGTTTGCTCCTCCAAAGGTCTCAGGTTCGATTCCCTCTAATGCCAAATTCGGTGGGCTAAGTCCATACAGAGTTTGCTCTGGCTTTAAATGGGGCCCCACAAGTGGGCAGTGAGATTGGTCCCCTCGGATTAGTCGGTTCTTGGATCGAATACCGAGTTTAAAAAAAAAAATTAGTGAACATACAAAACACCGAGTGTCCGTCTGGCTACAATAAACATAAATATAGTGTTACCATAAATGTTTCTTATTTATTAAGATTTAACTCTTTAGTTTTTTATTTTTTTATTTAAGAATACAAACTAACAAATTAACTCTTTCTTTAAACAAAAACCTAATATAGGTTTACTTTATAATAAACATCATTCGTACAATAAATTCATAGGTACAAGAAATGATTGTTTTCCATGACCGTATTTCTTTGATTCATTGAAGTAGAAATCTGTAATTATGAAGTGACGTTGTACTTCTCCATATCTTCAAATAGCAAACCAACCTTCTAAGGCTGTAGTAGAAATTTAAAGAACATATAATTAAACATAAATCGCAATATAATAGAGAAATCATGAGATTAACAATATCATATATTGAGTTTTAGATGGGTTGAGTGGCCTAATTTTGGCCAAAACCGTGACCCAAACTATGTACCAAATCATTAATTATCAAATCATTAATTATAACACAAATGAAATGATAGACATTGAAATAACATAGAATTATCTTTAAACTTACCAATCGAAGGCATTTACAAATATGATCATGGCATACCACTACAAGAGGAAGGTGACACATATCCTCTGGACAATCAGAATATTCAATACATCTATAAACTGCCATCATTTAAATATAGAATAATATAGTTGTTACTAAAAGTTGATGAAAGTTTGTGTAGAAACTAGCGAAGAAAAATAAAAAAGGACTTGAAAAAATGTTTACCTTTACCACCGGCGTCGATAAGAGAGAGAAATAGGAATATGAAGATGATCATAACATAGGTAATATGGAGAAATTCAGCCATATTTTTTTTCTCCTGAAGAAGTTAGAACTATAAAATTATGTGATCACTTTATATTAAGAATCCAAAGCTCATTTTACATCAATTAAAACTTTCACCACATGGAGTTACTAGAACTTTTGTACCAAAAAAAAAGGCTTACCAGAAATTCTTACTGCGTTTAAAATCATTGTCTGATGACTCTCAAATATATTGATGTGTTGTGTTTGTACCTTTAACTTACTTAATTAACCGTTCAACCATAACTAACTAAATGTGTTGTCTTTTTTTTTACCACCGTTTTATTATTTAATTTTTTAGTTTTTCCCGATAAATAAAGGTCACTAACCAAAAGATAAATAATAGTGGTGTATGCTGTGTTAATGGTAGGAATAATGCACCCATGAGATTCTCCCTCTCCATTAATTTTTTTTTGACAAAAATAAAACGATATTCATTCATTCAGATCGATAGATTATATCAGATACAAACATCGCTAAAAACGTAAATGGTGAATCTGCGAACAAACTCACAACACCCAAGTTAATAGCATAAAATGACAAAATGCCTACAAATAATATGATAAAACCTAAGTCATCGAAATTCACATGCTTTCGGATCTTCAACGTTGACGCCCAAATCATTGGTTGAATTTGTAATTGACTGATGTCAATCTTTCAATAGGAAATAAACAAACACCGTGACAAGATGCGAAATCAAACGTCGCACAAGACGGCGAACAACACACGCCGCACTTAGACGACGAAATCACAAAAAAAACACAAAAGAAAAAACTTGATATATGTGAAAACTACTTATTTAGATTGAAAGAAAAGGAAAAAAAGATGTTGATGGGTGATTTTAGATCAAATGACCTAAAACCACCTCTCCTCGATGAACGAAGGAGAAAGAAAGTTTAGAGAGAAGTTGGAGTTTCTCTCACTAGAAAACTAGGGCCGGCTATTCAAATAGAAATCTCTGAAATAGACGATAGAAATGAATGAATTTGGCCCCCCTCTCCATTAATAAGTTGGCTCTAGTTTTTTATCTCTAGATTTTTTTCTCTCTATTTTCTTCGTTAATCGAGGGTGGTTTTGGGTTGATTTGGTGATGTTGATTTGAGATCTTAGAGTGTGCTTCTTTCAAAGTCTCAGGTTCGATTCTAGTCAGTGCCAATTTCGGTGAATTTAGCTTATAAAAAAAAGTGATTTTCACATAGACCTAAGTTTTTTCTTCACGATTACGTCGTCTGAGTGCGACGCTATGTTGTTCGTCGTCTTGTGTGACACTACGTTGTTCGTCGTCTTGTGCAACATTATTTAATTTTGCGTATATTTGAGATGTTCATTTTGTTCCTATTAAAATATCAGTTATTCAATCAATGATTTTAGCGTACGTTTTAAATCCAGAGTGATTGGTATTCCTGTCACTTTATTTTTATCATATTATTTGTATACATTTTGTTGTTCACCTATGTTATTGTTTACACTGATTTTTGGTAATACAAACAATGTTATCTAAAAACAGTTAAGGACTGAATTAAAGTCCTTTTTGGGTTCTTTTGATTTAGCGATTTATGGTCTCTTTCCTTATGTGTTTGTTGAGAACAAATCAAACTTTTCTTATTAGTGTTAGAATTGCTTCCAACAACTTTAATAAAACAAGTTACTAAATGAAAACTTAAAAAAAAAATAACACTCAAATGAGCATTCAAAAGAAAGAAGAAGGAGGAAAATGAAAGGAAAAGTGCAGAATGTTGTAAAGAAAAGTGAAAAGAAAGTTGTGATAAAACAATTAAATTGCCGGGGAATATAATGGTGGCTGGAGTCCGTTTATTTGTCTACTCCGGAATCCGTTTGCTCCCATGGCGAGGGTGTTATAGAGCTTTCAGAAATCAAGGATTCCACCTCTTGTTCTTATTTCAAACTGACATATATATAATAAAGGAGGGCCATGATTTGGTGTCAACGAATCCATTAGCACCTGTTGTCAACGAATCCTAACTCATATATATATACACCTTGTAGAAAAAACTACCATTAAATCCTATGATCTAAATTAAAAGTAGAAATAACTTCCTATACTGAGAGCCTTGCACTTAGCATAATTACAAGACACTAGAAAATAACTTCCATACACTTCAATTGTAACTTCAGATTATTTATCCTTATCTTTGGTCGAAAATCATATGCATGCAACATTAAATCACTTGGTCGAAAATGCGGTATGTCGAAGTCTGTATGCTCTTAGTCGAAATCCCTTTGCACTTTGCAGCATGTCGAAATATTTTATTTTTGCTATTAACAGAGGCCCTCCAAAATGTTGTTTTTCGAAAGAAATGAGAGGAATAACATTTTAAAACATAATGCCAAAACAGTACATCGTATGGTCTTCTTCGACCACTTAACCCTTTTTCTTTTACATCTCTTCAAGCCAAATTCAAATTTAGTAATTTTTCAAATAAATCCAAAATGGATTAATCATGTGAATTGATTGCAAAATATATTTTGGCTTTAATATGAACTTCAAATAAATCAATCAAGGATCAATTGGCACTATGTGCATATATCATTCATAGATCACTTCAAAACATATATATATATACACACACACACTTGCCTTTTAGAAAATTCAGATTACTATATAATAAAATATAAAGAACAAATACTGGACATGACTTTGATTGTATCTAAACCATTCATAAAACTATCGAATATTTATAATCATAATCAACACAAAGGAAATCAATCGAAATTTTAAAATAAAAAAAAATTTGAGAGAACAAATTAAACTCTATTCATGGTATAGTTTTTTAGACTTGATTCATATCTTCAAACCCAAACTCTTCTTTTCAATTTGAATCATTCAGCCAAGTTTAAAACCATTTTGGATTTAAAATATCAGTCTTTGTAAAACTTCTAAGCCATTTAATATGACCATGGTTTCAATTTTTTTTTAATTTACAGTTTTAAAAACTGTTTTTATGGTCATAGTCTGGCTTATTTATGCAGAAATTTTTCAGGACACCGTTAGCCATAGATATTAAATCACCACTTTTCAAAGCATAAAAGATTAGATCCACGCTAAAACTGGAAACCCCTTTTCACTTTGCAGCATGTACGAGTACCAATTATTCTGCTTTTCTGATCTCCTCCAAAGCCCACAATGCCTTCCTTCGGAATCTAGATGTCATAGATCCTAATTTATATGCATGTTCGTATGTTAATTTCAAAATAAAATATGATTATAGCTTTAATCTTTACAAAACATGTCTTGTATTGATGAATTGATAAATTAATTCCAAACAAAAACCACTTCAATATTATGTATCCAAACATACATAATTTTTTTAAAAAAAAATGATTTTTACTACTCTTAACAAAAATATAAAATAAATTATATTCCTTTATAAAATCTCTAAAAAATAATCTCTAAATCATTAAATAAAAAAATTATATTTTTTTAATATGTAACAAACTAGTTCATAGTTTCGTGATAGGGAAATCATAGTAATATAAAGATATTTTTTTTTCTATTTCTATAATTCAACTTACGGTTATTTTTTGTTGTTAATCATTGAATTTTCGACTTTTTCTACCAAAAGAAAATTGAATTTTCGACTTTGATTGAAAATTTTATAATAGTATGCACATTCCTGGTTGGCGGCCGTTGAGTGATAATCTTAAAATTGGGATTAATATAATTGGTGACGGTATCAGTAAAATTTGTTTTTTTTATTTTTTAATAATGGATCGTTTTGTTAATATTAAATAAAATCAGGCAGCGTGATTTTTTATATTCTTTTTTATATTATTGTACTAGTAGCTAGATAACAGGAAATTATCAATTTACACCATCTAACCATACAGTTGAAATTTCGATGAAATTTAAAATATTCAATTTTATAAAGAGTGTAATAAAGGTTTTCCCTAGCTTATTCATTGTGGCTGCTGACTGTTTCTGTTTCAATATTTTGAAATGATCACAATGAATATATTTTAACTACTAAATAAAATTTATAATAGTATATATTAGTACATATATTAACCACCATATAGACCAAGATTTCCACTAATTAAGCTATTTATTTGCCTCAAAAAAAGAAAGCTATTTATTAGATGAACAACAATACAACAGAACATATATAGGAGCACGTACAATAATCTTGTATCCATTATAGAAAAATGAGAGTTGCAGTGGTTGGTGCAGGGATCAGTGGGTTGGTTTCTGCATATGTTTTAGCAAAAGCTGGTGTGAATGTGGTGTTGTATGGGAAGGAGGACTGCTTAGGAGAAGAAGGAATTCATGGCAACACTCAACAACATGTCTTTGATTTTGACCACATAAGATCCATGTTGCTCAATCCGGTAATCACTTAACTGCTCTCTCTTGTAACAAGACATGCATGTTCATTAATTCATTGTATCACGTTTAACAAAACTTTCTTTATGAATAAGTTTTCATTTATAAAAAAATTGGTATCCAACATGATGATCAACGATTATGGAAATCAATCCTACCATTCACTAGAGGTCTAATTTTTTTAACAAGCCAAAATGAGATATATATTAACACACCATATGCAACCTATCCCGCACAAAGTGTGCTAAAAAAGAAGGTTACCTAGAGATAAAACACAAAGTCCAGAAGTAATAATAACAAGAAAAAAAGCAACAACAACGGTTACATCGTGAATCTCATACAAGCCAAGGGATTTCGCCACCGATCATGAAAATTGAAAGTGAAGTTAATCATATTTGTCTAGCATGTGATGCACATCAACGTCGTTGTTATTGAAAATTTTGTTATTCCTTGCTTTCCAATTTATCCAAACACACGAGAACCAAATCACCTTCAGAAACGGATGACTGTACCGAGGGAATCCGGCTAATTGACCAAACTAAACAAAATGGTCTTTAAAAACATCAGTGTCAACAGTAGAAACACATAACCAAAACCGCACACCATGCCATAGCCCCGTAAAAACATTACAGTGTAAAAATAAATGACACTAGAGGTCCAATTAAAACTAAAACAAAATTTTGTATAAATTAACCCAAGACATGATATCTTTTGGTTCAGTTTAGAAACATAACCAAAGGTAACCAAACTGAATTGGTTCGGTTCTCGATTTTCAATTTTAAAATATGCTAACCTAACTGACATGTTTATTAAACTTATTAGGACCACTTTAATTAAGTTAGGTTAAATTCAACACTTTACTAATAACTCACATCAAAACAACAAACAAACAGACACTTGTTAAGAATTCTTGTAAAAGCCCCATAAAGAAAAGTATTATATATTAGATAAATTGATAATCTATTCTCAATAGTTTAAGGTAGATGTGTACAATAAAATGCAATTAAAAATTATAGGTCAAGCCATTATGAAATATTTAAATTTAAATGGTTTAAGTTTGGACATGATTGTAGAGAATATTGTTAGACCATCCACAATGCAGCATCTCGTTTGGATGTTTAAATAGGTCCCGACCATACATGTCATTCGTTTTATAATTAATATATAATAAGCACCTAATCTCTCCAACTCAATACCCGAAATAAATTATTATATTAGTCCCAGTAATAACTATATATCATTAAATTTTAACAAAAATTTATCTATTCATTCATAATTATATAGCTTGGAAATATTGAATTAATTTCATTATAAACTATAAAAAAAGTGAACAATTTTTAATTTTATTAATAATTCAAAAAAATTAAAACTTGAAATTTTTTAACTTTAAGATGAATAAATTATTTGATGTAGTAAAAAATAGTCTTTCATTGAAAATTCAAAGTTGATCGATTAAATATAACACTTGTAAGTATTATTTAATTTATTTTTTTTACTATTAAAATAATATAAGAAAAAAATTACAATTAATTGTGTATGTAGGACCCACATGTAATAGGAGAGAGAGGATGTATATAAAAGCATTCATCTCTATAGGCACCCAATTAATTGATGTCACGATGATGGTGCTTATTTAGTTTGGTGCTAAATAGGGGAAGAACCCCCATTATAGATGATCTTAGATGTAACCGACCCCAAATTGTGTAAAATGACTTTTGTTTTATCACTTCTAACTCGATCAAAACAAATAATAGAGAAATTGAATATGGTGTTCTTGCAAGGGTAGATTTGTAATTTGCATATAATATATGAGTCTTGTTAACGAGTACAATAGGACACTCTTTATGTATTCCTAATAAAGAAATTTGGTAGGGCGGGCCGTGGTCCACCCGAGTCCTAATGTAGTTCATACAATATATGGACATCTTATCATATTAGGTTGATATATGAATTTCCAAATCCTTACCTTTTCCTGCAATTAAAAAATGATTGGGGATTATAGTTTAGACAACCACAATAGTCACACCCTAAATCCCACAGGATACCGGTTTAAACCAACATATCATGATCTTCCAGTCCGATCCAATGCATAAGGACCACACAAACGGTCACACCTTTTCTGCATGGACAACTGTCCAAGTGAAGGCTTGACAACCAAAAACCATACTTATCCTCTATATATACCAATGCATAACATTCAGTTAGGTAACAAACCTTTACCATAGCCGGACTCTCTTAAACCCTCACCGACTTGAATGTCAGATCACGTGCAAGTACACCACCCCCTCTGGTGGAGAACGACTCACGGGAGACCGCGATGGATGATGAAGAGTTCAATCCCTCTATACGACGGATCTCAACCCAATAAACAATCTTCCTAGGTCAAAAAGGATTAGTGTCGACTTTACTGGGGAACAAACCCTATATATAATGTCTTCAAAACAAACAAGATAGTGAACACTCAATCCGTCCACCGCAACCATCGACTCATCCTCCTAAGTCTCAAAGCCTACCTAAAGGACTCTCGAACATATCCTTTCACTAGTGATACCAGAACCTGCAACCAGAATGATGGTAGCAGTCTTAATGGTGAATCCTATTCCCACTAGGTATCAAGGTAGAAATCCTAAACTAATGTTGAATTTACCACCCACGTGATTCCAATGCGGACGCAACGACCCATTATGTAGGAATCCAGAGAATTCCACATGTGACACACTAAAACATCGGGATCTAAGAGAACCCACTAATGACTGCGCACAACGGTGGAACTTAGGGAAACCCATCAGACGCCAAAATCATGCAGACGAATAACTCCTTCGAGATCTCATAGTGGCGGTGAAACACCAGTCTCAGATGATGGAAATCAAAGGCAAACGTTTGGCTAATGTAGAAGCTCGCAAAGTCCACCTTGTTTCGAAGTCCAAAACCCCAGCCAAGGCGTCATTCCCTCCGAACAGGCCCTCCTGAGAGCATTGTCATCTCAATGCTAAGACGTAGTCCAACCCGTTGCCCTAACTGGGAATCGAGAGAAACAAGGGACAATGGCATAAGAGAGGAAGATAAGAGGGCCACAACCATCACAAATCAATTAAGAGCCGTTGAAAAGTTTGAGACTGTGATGTGTCATCCCCAAGGGGCAGCCCTTGCAAGAAGTCCATTGAGAATAGCTCACACGATAATGAGCCAACAATGAAGAACATTTTTTACAAGCAAAACCAATGACCATCTTGTACCAAAGGACCTCCAAAATCCATTAAGCATCAAGCACTATCATGATACCACAAACCAAGACATTGACATTGAGACTGTGGACACAATCTTAAACTTCCAAGGTGCGCGTGGACAGATGAAATGTAGGCGATTTGTTCTAACATTACAAGAAGGGATAATGCCATGGCTTAAGAATCTCAAGCCCCAATCCATAAACTCCTGTGGTGAACTATGTAAAAAATAAGGAGCTCACTTCATGGCTTCAAGGAAACAACCCAAATTTGTCAACACCTTAGGAGCCATACACCAGAGTTCAGGAGAGCCTTCAAGGGACTACAATGAAAGGTTGAACAAATACAAGTCAAGAGTGCAGACGAGGAAATAAATATGTACAAGTTGAGGAAAAGGCTATTGCTAGACAAAAATTTTGTGGAGCATATCGCCCTCGAGAAACTTAAAGACTTCAATCATCAATTGGAGAAAGCGAAAACATACATTCAATCCAAAGAAATACAAAAGGCCGACAAGGCGACTACGACCCGCAGCGAAAAGAAGAATGAAAAAGCCCTGCTACAGAAATTAAGGAAGTGAAGGCGAAAGGTATGGCATGCCTTCTGGGGGATACCACCAAAAGTAACACAAGTAAACACCCTTGAACGTCTCACGCATACACATTCTATAGAAATGTGCAAACGCTGAGTCACAACATGAAGAAGTGGAACAACTTTGAAAAGTTAGAGATCGAGTGTGATCTAATTAACGCTAAAATTGTAGATTCCACAAGTGTTCATGCCATGAAATAGATGATTGTATGCATCTAAAGGATGTCATCGAGGATGATCCAAAAAGGAATTTGAAAAAATGCACAAGCACAAGGAAAAAGAGAAGAAACGATGTGAGAAATCACCCCTTCCAAATCAGAAGTCCACCAACAACGTGCATCCAAGAAAGAAAAGGAGGAAGACCCTTAAGAACTTCCTCACGGGCCTTACGGTTTCTCGAGGAATACTTTGTGAATAGGAATACATGCCACTGGTAATGTGACATGAAAGTCCCATGAGTGAAAGGATGGAAGACCCCAAGAACTTCCACATGGTCTTTACGGTATCTGGATGAATATTCTATAAATGAGAAGACACCTTATCTGCGGGGCTGAATGAGAATTATGGGTGTGAAAGGAGGATCCACGCTAACGACGAATGTTAATTTAGACCCTCTGAATAAAGCGAGATGGAATACCCCAAGGGTCTCCCAATAGCACTATCAGTGTCCGAATAGGTATCCCACAAATCGGAGAACACGTCATTTGGAACGGAACAAGCATAAAGAGAGGTTGTACATGGAGAAACTACCCCTATAACTCTACTAGAAGAGAATAACCCCTTAGGGGTAATGAGAAATCCAAACCCATACTCAATTAACACGCCTAAGAAACTCATTTCAGATCCATGGGGCAACCAACATAAGCAAACTCCATATTATGAGGCTTCCGAAGTATCAAAGGAGAGATAATTAATTCAATAAAAAGAAAACTTAAAGAAATGATGGCACAAGTAGGGTGAAACTCTATGGGGAGTGCCATGAAGAAGTATAGGATGCCTTTCTTTTTTTTTTTTTATGACAGTAGGGCATCAAAACTACAATACGTCATTCATGGTCTGAGCTTTTATGGCCAACTTTGATGTACGCTGAATCCTCGTGGATCAAGTATTCTCATGTGACATTATTTTCACCAATCTCTAACGACCCTCGACCTTTCCAAATAAGACATATCATCATACAACAGTTATGACCTTATAGGGTTCAACAGATTAACTGTAAAAGACGTCAAGAAAGAATGCCTTTCCTTGTATAACTGCATTATCGGTCGTGCCACCCTAACAGATCTAGGCGAGGTCTCTTATACAATTCACTTAAAAATGAGGTAGCACAACAACAAAAATGAAGTGGTGGCTGTCCCAAAAGATATAGAAGTTGGACGAGATTGATCCCTAGTAGAACTCAAGTAGTTTAAAGACAACCAAGACAGAAAAGGAAGGAAAAGTCAACAATAGAGGATAAACTCCAACTCAAGTGTGTGAATATGATTGAAGCCAACAACAAAGAGACTATTGGGCCTAAGAAAGATGAAGAACCACCACTGAGGAGGAGGAAAAATCCAGGAGAAGTCACCCTAGGTTAGGGCATAACGATCCACCAAAAGAGGGGCCACTTAAGAAGACAAGGATCTTGCTACTAAGGAACACAAGCAAAGTGGAAAAGAACCCCCCCCCACACACATCAATCTACCTAGGCCATCATAGTTGCTATCCTCCAAGGAGTTGGACCTGAAAGGATCATATTCAAAATCACATAAAAGAAGAATGGACCTTCTATACAGGGGAAACGACCAAAACTAAAAACCGGTGTTAGGATGGAAAGAAGCAAGAAGAGAAGTCAAGGGAAAACAAAACGGCCCTCTTTAAGGCCGATATTTGTGATGTACTTATCTATGTAACGAACGACAAGCTTACAATTTACCTCTAAACATAGTACTTATAATGAAATCAAAATAATTATTGGCAAATGCATTCCTCATACTAGCTCTACACTCAATAGAGGTCATCCTAAAGACCCTATTTCCTATTTTGCATAATAATGAAATTGTTTTTAATTCCTAAGTATTATACTATTATCTTTTAAATACACCTAAAGAAATAATGAAGGAAAAAACTTATGATCCTAACGCTAAAGATCAACAACAGGGACGAACCCGTATCTAAATAAGTTAAACCAACAGGGGTCGAGAATCTGAACTAAAGTTTAGGACAATCCTTGGTACATCTTGGGTTGCAGAACTAGGATCAATAAAGACGAAGCACAAACTAAGGTTTAGATGGTCCATAATAAACTTCAAATCTTGATCATCCAGGAGAAAGAATACGAATTAAAGTTTAGGATGGTTCACAATACATCTTAGGCAGCGAAACATAGGTTAATAGAGCTAAGAAAACCGAAGTAAAGTTTATAGAGGCTTACTCCAAAAAGACCGAAAAGACGATGCAAACGGCTAAGGTTGGCAATAGCCCGCATGATATATTTACCGAAGGAGCATAAAAGGTGGCCCTAAAATTCGCAGGCACGTACCAGGGCCACCTTAAAGGACCATGTGAAAGGCAAATAAATATATGCAAAACAAATAAGCACGTGTAAAGCAGGGTCCTCCAAAGGTCTAACCTCCAAGTCAACAACAAGATTTTAAAGGTCACCAAGTAAACACAGGTAGTGAAAGTGAATAAATAAATGTGAAAGAAAAATCTAAGCAAAATAATTCTATATTCTCATTTCATAATCAGGAAAATTTCAGCATTACAAGGAAAAATGATGTTGCCTTTAGGCAAGCTCGCTCTTAGCAACTTCAAAGAAAAGACCCTAATACAAGGGAAAGAAATGAAAGAGGCGTGAATAGGAATATGATGTCAAGGGGCGATTCAAGGCTAAACTCCGAACGCAGGAAAAAGCGATATGCAAAATCTCATGCGTCAAACCCTAGGTCGATAACTCATAACATAAGGAGTCCTCCAAACCTTTGAGTCGCAAAGGGAGTAACAACGATGGCCACTTCAAGTGGATAAATATGGGAGCATCACAAGGAAAATCCATTTCAACCCGCATATACAAGGTTGGGGTGTCAAAAATACGACACCCCAACTTCATCCTCCAATTCATCCAAGACCCCGCACCTAAATACATCCCCTCCCACAACCACTGGGCTTGAGATCCTCCTCGTAAGCTCACCAGAAACAAGTCTTTCGTCTCCATTCAGCGAATTATGATAATCTCAAAAGGTGTGATGTCACCCTTTCAACCACAATGATAATCTCCATACCCCAATCGAAAGGAAGTAAGTTTATCACGAATGATTGACAGGTTTAAATTAATTTTTTTATTAAGATCTATGGTGGAACACCTACAATATTGGTACACCTTAGACATTTAGGGTTAAAAACTGATAGAAGGGACCAAAACCTATAATTTAAATTGTAGACATTTATGGGATCACTTTGAGACTTTTTTTAGTTATGAGACCATTGATGAGCAAAACCGCAAGTGCACGGTTTTACCGAAGTAGTAAAAATAGAGTATCGTTCCGACAGGGAGTTATGAATTTAATTAACTTTTAATATTGATTAGAATGAAAGTTTCATAGGTTAAAAAGTTTGGGTTTTTAATTAAAAGAAAATAATAAAAATAAAAGACGCCTTGGGATTAT
>Ga0315914_1000667_pt1 | contig 45778 bp, 20 predicted proteins | sample MpolenodulesMG_FD_203920 | JGI IMG/M metagenome (GOLD analysis project Ga0315914, IMG submission 203920) | Medicago polymorpha root nodule microbial communities from Los Angeles, California, United States - elongated nodules | ecosystem: Host-associated > Plants > Roots > Nodule | place: USA... | reverse complement strand
AATTTTTTTAAAGAATAATTTATTCATTAGGAATACTTAAATAGTACTCCAAGACACTCGTTAACAAAACTCTATATTATACTCATAAATTGATAAAAAACAAAAATAAAATTAAGAAAAATATTGATAAGTTGTTAAAAGGTCCAACAAATACCTTTCATCCTGTGTAGCCGTGTGACTTTCTAAGGTGCCAAAACGGAAGAGCAGTTGTATGATTTTAATTTTTTTTTTTTGGATAATTTATTATACACACTAAAGCTCAAACATAAACTTTGTAAGTTTAACTCAGTTAGTAGGAATATTGCATATTATACGCAGGGTCAGGGTTCGAACTCAGACACCCGCTTCTCCACAATTAAAATGTGTGAGCTATAGTCAATAGACTACTTGACAAAAAAAAAACAAGCCTAATTAAAAGTTTTTTTTAAATGACTAATGTCAATGACTAATTGTAATGTTAATGTTTTTTTCTATGAGAAAAATCAAACCCGGGAATTTTAACAATCCCCCCACCCCAAAAATATTCTTTTCTATTTTCTTTTGATTCATTTTTAAAGCTAATCTTATTTTCTTTTTTTAAGACTTCTTTTCCTTCAAAATTTAATCCATACTTGCATGTTTGATTGACTTTATTTAAGCTTGTCTACTGAAATAAGTTTTGTGAGACTGTTTGAGGAGAATTTGTGAGAACGACTTATGATATGTTTACAAGTTTGAGTCATTTGATTCAACAACGGATCACTACAGCTAATCAACAAGAATGGATGGCTAAGTTATTGGGGTTTGACTAAGAAATTGTGTACAAAGTGGCAGATGCATTGTCTCGGCAACACGTTTACTTCTGGGGCATGAAGCTATATTGGTGGTTGTTGATCGTTTATCCAAGTGTAGTCCCTTTATTCCTCTCAAGCACCCTTTCACGGCATTCTAGAGTCAATTTTAAGTGACCGTGATCCCCTCTTTGTGAGTATTTTCTGGAAAGAGCTTTTCAAACTGTTAGTGACTATTTTGAAGATGTCATCAGCCTATCATCCCTCAACCGACGGTCAAACGATGCACTTCATTTTTCATAACTTTTTTCCATATACAATTAACAAACACATTTTGGTGAATTTCTTGTTTCCTTGGCAAGTTAATGTCATTAAAATTAAATATGTACTATAATTTATTGTAAATAACATCCCCATTTTGACACTATTGTCAGTTTGTCACCAACATCCTCATCCTTAGAGTAAGGGTGCTTCATCTGTCATTTGCTTTGCATAAGGCACCACTAAACTTCAACTTCAACATCAATTCCAAGTTCTGGTTAACCTCTTGTTTTGAATACATATATGAAACTCTTTTCGATTTTTTAATTTTTTAGAATATCACTGCTAGCCCGTTAAGTGATATTAAAAACAAGACTTAAATGTTCTTTTGGCGTCCTAATTATTTTTTAGGTATCATTTTGATTTTATAAATTATTTTCGTTTCTTAGGGTTTTGATCTCATAAATAACTTTTCGTTTCTTCGGAGTCTCTTAAATATGTGTATGTTAAACAAGTTGGTCATTTTCGTCAAGATTTAACCCACAAATGTTTAAGGTGGTCCACCAAAAACCTCATTGTTTTTTTAATCTTAACTGGTTGATCTATTTATAAAAAATAAACCATTAAATCTTAGAGGTCTATTGTAACTAATAGTGCATTATCAAGATATAAGTGGTAAAAATTATGGGAAATTATGAATCGTTTAAGAAATGGGGAATGGAAATTCATAATTAATTTGCCTCTCGTTTAAAAACTCCAAAAGAGTGTACTTGCAAAACTATAAAACAAAATTTGACACGTGAATATATGTTTACTCATAACAAAATTGCAATTTTGATTGAGAAATCAAAATAAATTGAGAGGTAGTGGAAGTGCTATGAAACTTTGGAGATACTCCCTATGTATTTTTATGGAGGCGTCAGCTAAAAACAAGCTTAAAATTTGATTTTTAGGTCAAAATTTATATAATTTTTAGTTTTTGGTGCTTTAAAAATTCAAAATTAATTCTTCTCTTGTCGAAATTTTTTAATTTTTTTGGAAAGTCATATTTTAATGTTCTTAAAATTCCTGCAAAAAAGTATAAAAAATTCAACCTCTAAGCTTTTCTAGATTTTATGTTTACATGAAAATATAAGAGGTCAAAAAGTAAAAAGAATCTTAAATTATAGGGGTAGAAATTATTTTTTTTTAGACGGTGATTTTTCAGACTGCACATATATTACGGGGTCAATTTAAACATTAAATCAATAATATATATATATAGACACACACACACGCACACAATAGATACATTTGAGAAATGTCCTCTAAGTACATCTCAATTTGTAGCTGCCATGATATTTATATGTAAGGGCAGATAAATAGGATTTTTCTAGCCTCACGTATTAGCATTAGTAAGTATATCGGTTTTTATCAAAAATAAATATTAAATCCAAAAGATTGCATTGTAGTTTTGATCGTTTTTAGATGGGGTTACCTTTTGGGAAGTTTTCTAGAAAGCGTGCGAGTGAGGACAAAGCACGCTGAAAAGACTTGTGTTGGTTTGTAGGGTCGGTCGACAATGCTTAAAGCTGTATGGGATGTTACAAGTGGTATAAGAACTGACCTCTTCCAGTACGATGTGGTTAGGGGACGAACCAAGTGTAAGCTAGTGGGCAAGTAACGTCCAAGACTGATGAGGGCGAAGAGTAATCGCCGATGCACAAGACATGGCAATGAGCGGCTCCTGACAACTTCTCAACAACCGAATTCACTTATGAATGAGAGGGATCTTGAGGCTGTGCAGGTATGAGACTGCATGGTTGAAGGATGACTTATAAGAATTGTTGTACCACTGATACAAACAAGATGCATCTTCTTTCAGTAGCTCATTCCATAAGAACTCCACAGTTAAGCGTGCATGACTTTCAGTAGTCTTAGAATGGGTGACCTTCTGAACAGTTTCCTATAAAGCGTGCAAGTGATGACAAAGTATGTTGAAAACATTCGTGTGGTTTGTAGGGTAAGTCAACAATGCTTAAAGTCGTTTGTGATGTTACACATTTGTTTCATCATCCCCTGGTAAACAAATTTTTCTATAATAACTCACTTTTCATATATTTAAAGTAAAAAATAATCTCCAATAAAAATTGATAATCTATTGTCAAATTATCAAACTTAACTGTCGACAAAAAACAATAATGCTATATTCTAATTATTTGACTCCTCAACATTTTTTTTACTCTTGTGTATTTTTGTTACAGAAAATCTCTTTAAGAGGGTAAAGAAAACAATTGATCCAAAAATTGAGTTAATTCTGTAACAAAAGATCTCTTCTACATAGTTTTTTATTTTAGTCAATTCCATCTTTGTCATTTTGTAATAGTTTGACAAATTTTTAGTCTATCGATTTATCATTTGGTCAAATATCATTTGCGGTCCTTTAAGTTATATGATTATAACTAGTTCTTCCTTTAAGTTTTTTTTGTTACAAAATGGTCCTTTAAGTCATGAAATATCTGCATCATTATCTTATTTTCATCAAACTTGGTTAAAAAATGTTTATGTGGGCGTTTAATGTTAAGTTGGTATGTTCAGATTTGTCGCTTTCTAAACTATGATTCATATGTGTATTATAAAGTCTTGTTTAGAAACAAAATTGATCGTTTATTGAATTTATAATACTATTGACGAAATATTAATCTGTAAAATTAGACTTGAATACAAAAACAATAAGAATAAAATGTGCATTAGTAATAATGTTTGATGTCATAAACACTTCTAAACGTACCACCTTAATATTAAATGGTGCATAAGCACTTTTTAACCAAGTTTGTTGAAAAAATGGATAACAATGTAAATATTCAATGATTTAATTGACCAATTTGTAACAAAGAAATACATAAATGACCAACTTATAACAAAAAAGGCTTAAATGACTACTTTGTTATTAACATCAAACTTAAAGATCACGGAAGAGATATGACATAATTTTTAGTAACAACTTTTTTTAAGGTAATATTTAGCAACAACTGTTCAAATGTTAGCAATTAGTTCAATTGAGTTTTTTTTATCTTCTAAATAATAGTAATAATAATATTATAATATAGTAATTACATTTCAATATAAATAAAATCATAAACATGATGTATATTTATTATTTATAAATTTATATGCAAAAATAAAATGGAAATAATTTTGGTGCTATATACAAAATGTAACGCTATACTTCTATTAAAGCGATAAAACACGCGAATAATACATTTATTCAAGAAATAGACGTCACGTCTCCAAAAGTTCTCCAAACACAACATGCATAAAAATTCACAACAACATCTCATCGGATATATAGCATACATCTTCAACATATACATGTTCATAAACTCACAAATATATCAACATATAAAATCTCCAATTTCGACATGTGGGTAAAATCTCAACAACATAATTCAATCCAGAATAAATAAAACGACCGACATCCTAGATCAGAGTCTATTCTAAGACTCCAAAAGACAGAAAGCAGAGGTAGCTCCCGCTATCCTCGGACACTCACCAAGCAAGCAACAACTATTCATGCACGCCGTCTACCCATTCATACAAATAGGTAGGCCGTCAACCATAAACCATTGAGGGTTAGCTTCACATCATCATAATTAAATATAATCACATGAAAAGATAAACATTTAATTATACTTCAATTAGTTAAACAAAGATAATTCAACTTCAACAAGTTCACAAATATCACAGATAGATAATTCACCAATCACACCGATCACCAAGCACACATACAATCAAGACTCATGCAAGATCATATAATGCACCTACGCATGACACCTAAATGCATGTGGTACCAATCACCAACAAGGTCGTTACCTTTGATGCAACAAAAACATCATAATCGTCGTCATTTCAGATATAAAATCCATCACCATCAGTTATGGATGCATAAATATATGACTCAACAACAACGCATATATTTACACAAATCGTCACCAATAATTGAATACAAAGTATTTGTCGTTACCAATAATCGTCTCCAAATATACATGCAATCACCACATTTAACATCAACATTTAGCATGTATGAGTTCAACACATCAACCATCAACAATCATATATGTCAAGTTATAATTCTTCATCAACATTCGACAACACCATCATCAACAATTATCACCAAGAAGAAAAAAAAACACTTTCAAGGAAAATCGACATTTGAGGAATTAAATCAAAACCAAGTAAACGTGTACAATTGACTCAACAAAACACGTGCACTACTCACATATGTTCATAGTAGCTTAGACATATGAGTATCCTAGGTTAATTTTAAGAAATCACAAAGTTATGCTAAGTTCGTCTCATTTCTCAAAAATAACCATTTTTGACATTTTTCAAAACAAGACAACTTATGCCAAATAGGAAAACCTACATTTCAAATACCAATCAACATATAATCATGAACATAGGCTACTTGCAAACTATCAAGTCTTAGTTCGAAGTTTTACCCAAGTTCATTTGAGAAAGTCCTAAGTTCATCTATGCCACCGTTTTATCAAAATCAAGTTCCAATACAACCATGGCTATGCACCAACCTTACATGCTTCATCTAAGTCCATTAGAATTGTAGACCAAACATGCAATCATCTTTATTCACAAAAAGTCCCTTTTTCGATTATTTCTGAAAACCGAAAACGTCACAAGTTCAATTTCAAACCATTTAGAAAATCCAAAGTCTGAATAAGTAAAATATGTTCCAGTAGAAGTATCAATGAAAACAGCAAAAGAACACACTCAAACAAGCGCATAGGACCCCTACACGTCCGCCCCCAAGCACCCGAACGCAAAACAACACGGATGTTGTTTCTGCTAGGGCGTCTGGCGCCTGAAGTGCAGCGCCCAGCGCTGGCCTTCTGGAAGTGGGCGCCTAGCGCCCTACTTCAGGCGCAGCGCTGCAAAACGCGCGTTTTTGCGTGTTTTCGGCCACGGGTTTTGCCACTTTTCGCCCAAAAACGCTTAGTTAGGTTCCCTATTCGTCCAAAATGATTAAAGGCTCAACCCGAGGCTCAAACACATCGAATACACTCGTTTTCCGACACTTGAAATAACTTATGAAATAATTGAAAAGATTTTCTTAAAACACCAAAGTTTTCAACAACAACAATTCATCTCTTTAAAAAACAACACAATCAACAACAACAACTCAACTTATCAACACCAATCCATAAAATACATTTAACAACAACACTTAACAACAACCATATCACATAATCGTGAAACTATTCACAATTCAACAACAGCAACATCATATATTACCAATTTGAACAAAATTCACAAAGTTCCCATTTCTATATCACTTGAGCATGTAAATTCAACATCAACAATTCAATTACCATCAAATTCACATACCCAAACATTGCACTATAATGAGAGCACAAATTTCACCAATTAAATTCACAATAATCAATTTTCACAATTAAGCACTTTTGAATTTAAGTAGAAAAAGAGATTAAAACTTAATTAAGCATGAACACTATCCCCCTTACCTCAGTTGAACACAAACTTAGCGTAGGCTTCACTTTAGCTCCACCCTCTTGAATCTCTACCCTTTTCCTTCTTCTCCTAAGCTTCTTCTCTCTAACTCTTGTTCTTGCTCTTTCTCTCTCTCAAAAGTTTTGTGAAAATGAACAAATAATTCTATGTGACCTAATTTCCTCAAAGACTAGAGTTTAAATAGGCTTCTCACTATTGGGTTTAACCCTTGATGTCTTAATGGACTCAAAATACTCATTAACCAATTGACAAAGTTTCTACCCACTTAACAGGTATAAAAAATAACGGATAGTTACCGGCTCTTAATTAATTACGACAATTCACTGGTAACTTAGTAAAAATAACTATTTTTACTCAAAACACTACTTAAATAATCTACACAGTGGAATTACTAATTTACTCTTACTCAGAAAATGACTAAATACCCATAAGTCCAAAATGACAAAAATAACCTTCTAACACCAAACTCATCAAAATGCACACAAAGGCAATTAATCACATACGAGCACATAAAACACACATAAAAACAATTAAAATAAATCTAACGAAAATCAGGTTGTTCCACAAAACATGTGACTCGTTAACGACATCTTTTTTCTTAGTTAGATATTTAATATTTATACTATTTTAACATATTAGATAGTCTACCATTCTATATATTTTTTTGTTTGAAGAAAATCATTCTACGATATTTAATAGCAACTATTTCAATGTTTTCTTAATAAAAAAAAAACCATTTTAATGTTTTTATCATTAAAGTCATCTTTATCATCAATTTTTCTTCTTATTAACATTGCAATTGCGTTTTAACGTATAATCCACGCTTCGACGCTCAATAAATGTGGAGCACGAGTTTGTTGCTAACCAAAAAGTAAAATTACTACATAAATAAAGCCAAAAAGGGATAATATCACAAAGGATAAAAAGTATGTTTGATGTTCCTTCAAGAAATAGATGTATAAGGGATAAAATCATAAGTAAATCATAGGGATAATATCATAAGCAAGCCAAAAATTATAAAAATTTATAAGACATAATTACTACAATGATGCTCCTTCAATGAGACGATTGTATTTGTAAAAATCTAGACCAATCATGTTAATGGGAGGAAATCAACTTCCAGTGAGCCAGATCACAAAAAACAAATAAAAAACCCGAACAAGAAATAAATGTACAAAATGAACCAAAAATAAGTAACAAATAGAAAAGGTAAAACAATCACCAAATACTTCTACGGGATAATATCGTGACTTGGGAAATAAAAATACATTGGAAATAAATAAAGTTAAGCGAAACAAGGTACGTTGACCTTTTTAGTAAAAAATATCAAAAATAGATAAGATTAAGCGAAATAAGATGCGTGGTCATGTTCGGTTAAATACCTTGAGAATATTATGGAAATAAAAATACATCAGAAATAGGCAAGATTAAGCGAAATAAGACATGTGATCCTTCTCGATAAATACCACGAGAATAGGTAAGGGAAAAGAAAATAAGACATGCAGACCTTCCCGATGAAAATACCCCAGGAATAGGCAAGATTAAGCGAAACTAGGCAAGGAGTGTAACCGAAATGTGGGAATAAGTAATATTGTGGTTTAGGAATGGATCAAAAATACTATGGTTTAAGCTAGTTAACAAAAGACTAGTCATGATAAAGTACCTATTTCGGCGAGATTTAGTTTAGATAAATTCTTCCCTCCTGATTAATAAAAGAAGTGCGAAAAAATCCTAAAGCAAACTTCTACCAATTAACAAGAATCTTTTAACTTCTTAATTAAAAAGACACCGACTTAATTTTTCTCTCAAAAAAACATGATGTCCAAAGAAAATAAAAGGTTTTTAAGCTCGTGTTTCATGTTCATTTTGAAGAAACTCACGAATTTCACAACCTATTATCAAATAATTTCTCAAAGTCGTCATACCTATACAACTCATACGTAAATTACGCAACTCGTAAACAACATAAACTTTTATTATTTTTTATATCTACACTCGATCTTGTCTCGAATTTCGTTCATCCTTAATTATATGTCTAATCCGTAAAACAACGGATAAATACACTAGTAATGATAATAACAATAATTATAATATAGTAATTACATTTTAATATAAAGAAAATCATTTTTTTGATACAATATATAAAGAAAATCATAAAAATGATGCATATTTATTATTTAAAAGTTTATATGCAAAAATAAAATAGAAATAATTTTGGTGATATATACAAAACATGGGAGCCGTTAACGACATCTTTTTTATTAGATAGATATTTATTATTTATAATATTTTAACATATTTATAGTTTACCATTCTTAAATATTTTTAATAGCAACTATTTAAATGTTTTCTAAAAAAAAAACATTTCAATTTTTTTATCATTAATTTTTTTCTTCTTATTTTTAAATACAAATAACATTGCAGTTACGTTTTAACGTATAATCCGTGATTCGACGCTCAATAAATGCGGAGCACGAGCTCCTGCTTAGCACGAGTTTGTTGCTAGCCAAAAAGTAAAATTACTACATAAACAAATCTAAAAATGGATAATATCATAAAGGATAAAAAGTATATTTGATGTTCCTTCACGAAATAGATGTATAAGAGATAATACCATAAGTAAATCAGAGGGATAATATCATAAGCAAGCCAATAAGTGTAAAAATTTATAAAACATAATTACTATAATGATGTTCCTTCAATGAGACGATTATATTTGAAAAAAAATCTAGAACAAGCATGTTAATGGGAGGAAATCAACTTCCAGTAAGCCAAAACACAAAAAACAAATAAAAAACCCGAACAAGAAATAAATGTACAAAAAGAACCAAAATGTAAGTAGCAAATAGAAAAGATAAAACAATCACCAAATACTTCTATGGGATAATACCATGACGGGAAATAAAAATATATCGAAAATAGACAAAGCTAAGCGAAACAAGGCATGTGCACCTTTGCAGTAAAAACATCTCGAAAATAGGTAATGTTAAGCGAAATAAGATATGTGGTCCTTTTCGGTTAAATACCTTGAGAATATGTTGGAAATAAAAATACATCGGAAATAGGCAAGATTAAGTGAAATAGGGTATGCGATCCTTCTCGTTGAAAATACCTCGGGAATAGGTAAGGTTAAGAGAAACGGGGCAAGGAGTGTAACCGAAATACGGGAATAAGTAATACTGTGGTTTAGGAATGAACCAAAAATACTATGGTTTAAGCTAGCTAACAAAGGATTAGGCGTGATGAAGTACCAATTTAGGCGAGATTTAGTTTAGGTAAATTCATCCCTCCTAATTAATAAAAGAAGTGCGAAAAAAAATCCTAAAGCTAACTTCCACCAATTAACAAAGAATCTTTTAACTTCTCAAAAAGACGTCAACTTAATTTTTATCTCCAAAAATCACGATATCCATAGAAAATAAAACTCATGATATTTAAAAAAGTTTTACTAACTAGTATTTTAAGCGCACATTTCGTGATCTTTTTGAAGAAGAAACTCACGAGTTCCATAACCTATTATCAAATAGTTTCTCAAATCATGTCATACCTATACAACTCATACATAAATTACACAACCTAAACTTTTATACTTTTTTTTATCTACACTCAATTTTGTCTCAAATTTAAATTAATACACCCTATTTTCCTTTTTGATTTTTACAAAATAAACAAATATTTTAATTTTTTTAAAGGGTTAAAAATTTGAACTGTTCACACTAACAATATAACTTTATTTCTGATACATTCAATCAAATTAATTATAATACCCTTTACTATATTAATTTGACAGCTCATATTTTAAATTTTAGAATACATTCAGACACTATAAACTTTGTTTGTCGTTTAGTAAAGAAGTTTGAAAGGTGAGAAAAATAAGGTCACACTACACTAACCAGTAGGAAGGAGTAGATACCAAGAAAACCCAAATACTTAAGATGAAACCCACTCACTCTCACACATAACGCATTAGGGTTTCGTTTCGTTTCGTTTTTCATCCCAAAATCGGATTCACCATGAGGAAAACTTTTTCTACCAACCACACCCCCCATTTCCACCGTCAACCCCCTCACTCCGCCTGCCCCGTTTACCGTCACCGGAGACCTGGATTCCACTCCAACCACCGTTTCGACCGCCCTCCGGAGCGAAATCCACCTCATCGTCCTCCCAATTTCATCCTCAAGCTCCACCTCGGCCGTCGTGCACTCAACCGCGACGATGTCGACTCTCTGATCGGTAAATGTAAACCCAACCCTGATAATTATTGTTTCTACCCTTGGGACGGTGTTGCTGCGTCGCTCAATTTTCTGCAATGGACTGATGCACGTGATGCTGTTGTTTGGTTCTGGGAATCGAGGATTTCTGGAGGTCATGATTTTACGCCGGAGTTGATTTCGAATGTTATGGTTCCTTCTGATACGGTTGAACTGGAAGGGAGTCTCAGAAGGGTTTTTGCAAGCCATGTGAAGGAGTTGATGGAAGGGAAGGAAGTGAAGAAGTGGGTGGAGGAGTGGGATCGTGTGTCGAAGGAGATTTCGCGTATTGCGAGTTTGTTGGGTAAACCTTTTCCGATTAGAGTGCAGGAGCAGAATATTCAGATGAAGAAAGGGCTTGATGAGGAGAAGAGTTTGATTGAGAGAAGATTGAAGGAGTTCGAGTATGCCATGGAGTGTATTCTGCAGCATTTGGAAGAGGATAGTAAAGTGGAGAGCGGCAATGATTTTGTTCCGGTGTTTAGGTTTGGAGGAGGTTTTGATTGGGGGAAGGTTCATAGCCTCATTGTTAGGGAGTGGCGTAGACTCGAAGAAGGATTGCCCATTTATGCTTACCGGAGGGAGATTCTTCAACAAATTCATCATCAACAGGTATTTTTTATAGATGCTGGAAAAATGATATTTTTTGTTATATTTGTTGTTGTAATTCGTTTATGTGATATTGGGTAGCGATATTAGTTTCCGACTTTAGTATTTGTAGGTTGTGTGAAACTCTTTCTTTTTGCCGGTTGATGCTATTAACTATGTTGCCATTTAGATTTTTGTGGTTGTTCTTATGAGTAGTATATGTGCAGATAACAGTGTTGATTGGAGAGACTGGTTCTGGGAAGAGTACTCAGATAGTACAGTTTCTCGCGGATTCTGGCATTGGGGCTGATGAGACAATTGTGTGCACTCAGCCTCGCAAGATTGCTGCCAAGTCATTGGCTGAAAGGGTTCAGGAAGAAAGTAAAGGATGTTATGAAGAAAATTCGATCCAGTGTTATTCGACATTTTCATCCTGCCAGAAGTTTGATGAATCCAGGATAGCATTCATGACCGATCACTGTTTATTGCAGCAGTACATGAGTGATAGGAATTTGTCAGGGGTCTCGTGTATCATAGTTGATGAGGCACATGAAAGGAGCTTAAACACTGATCTACTGTTGGCGTTGATAAAGAATTTACTTTGTAAGAGGGTTGAAATGCGGCTTATCATCATGTCTGCTACTGCTGATGCTAAGCAGCTATCTGATTATTTCTATGGTTGTGGAATTTTCCATGTGCTTGGGAGAAACTTCCCTGTGGAGGTGAGGTACGTTCCTTCTGAATATGGAGAACATTCTGGTTCTGCTGTTTTGGCCCCATATGTTTTTGATGTTGTCAAACTGGCAACCGAGATTCACAAAACAGAGAAAGAAGGAGCTATTCTTGCCTTCCTGACCTCACAGGTAGAAGTAGAATGGGCCTGTGAAAACTTTAAAGTCCTATCTGCAGTTGCTCTGCCCTTGCATGGGAAACTTTCGTCCGAAGAGCAATTTCATGTTTTCCAGAAATACCCGGGAAAAAGAAAAGTGATATTTTCGACGAATCTTGCAGAGACATCAATTACAATTCCTGGTGTTAAGTATGTGATTGATTCTGGGTTGGTTAAAGATTGCCGATTTGATCCTTGCACTGGGATGAATGTACTTAAGGTTTGCTGGATCAGCCAGAGCTCTGCTAATCAAAGGGCGGGTCGTGCTGGGAGGACTGAGCCTGGCAGATGCTATAGGATGTACTCAGAAGCTGATTATCGGTCTATGGAACTAAATCAAGAACCTGAGATTCGAAGAGTTCATCTTGGTGTAGCAGTTTTGAAGATCCTTGCTCTAGGGGTGAAGAATGTGCAGGATTTCGATTTTGTGGATGCTCCAAGCCCCAGCTCTATTGAGATGGCAATCAGGAATCTAATTCAATTAGGGTTCATTAAACTGAACAACAATGTTCATGAGCTAACTTATGAAGGTAGGTACTTGGCAAGAATGGGGATTGAACCTAGGCATGGTAAACTTATTCTTGGCTGTTTCCGATTAGCTTTGGGAAGAGAAGGCATTGTCCTTGCTGCCATGATGCCCAATGCTAGTAACATATTTTGCCGATTTGGTAATGAAGGTGACAAACAAAGATCTGATTGTCTCAAAGTGCAATTTTGCCATCCTGATGGTGACCTTTTTACTCTTCTCTCGGTATACAAGGAATGGGAAGCTCAGCCTCGAGATAGGAGGAATAAATGGTGTTGGGAAAACAGCATCAATGCCAAATGTATGAGGAGATGCCAAGACACAGTTTTGGAGTTAGAATCTTTTCTTGAGCGTGAACATGGCTTTGTTGTTCCAAGTTACTGGCGTTGGAACCCTCATACGCCTTCTGATCATGATAAGAATTTGAAAAAGGTTATACTGTCCTCACTTGCTGAAAATGTAGCCATGTTCTCTGGACGCAATCAACTTTATGAAGTATCCCTAACTGGACAACATGTTCAACTTCATCCATCTTCATCCTTGCTTGTATTTGCTCAGCGGCCTAGTTGGGTGGTTTTTGGTGAGCTTCTCTCAGTGTCTAATGAATATTTGGTCTGTGTGAGTGCTGTTGACTTTCAATCATTATACAGCCTTCAACCTCCTCCCTTGTTTGATATATCGAAGATGGAAGAGAGGAAGTTAGAAACGAAGACATTGACTGGTTTTGGAACTATTCTTCTCAAGAGATTTTGTGGGAAAGGCAATGGTAATATGTTTGGTCTTGCTTCACGTATTAGGAAAGCTTGTATGGATGAAAGAATCTTTGTTGAAGTAAATATTGACGAGAATCTCGTCCAGTTATATGCCACTTCACATGATATGAATACAGCTAGTATGATGGTGAATGATGTTTTAGAATATGAGAAAAAGAGGTTACGTGCTGAATGTATGGAAAAATGTTTGTATCATGGGTCAGGTTCCTCATCACCTATAGCATTGTTTGGGTCTGGTGCTGAGATAAAGCATTTGGAACTTGAGAAGCATTCATTGAGTGTTGATGTGTGTCACCCAAACATAAATGAAATTGATGATAAGGAGCTCCTGATGTTTTTTGAGAAGAATACCTCAGGTTGTATATGTGCAGTGTACAAGTTCCCGGGCATGGTGAAGGATGTTGAGGATAGAGAAAAGTGGGGCAAGATAACATTTTCGTCCCCTGATGCTGCCAAAAGAGCTGCAGAGCTGGATGGAGAGGAGTTTTGCGGCTCCTCCTTGAAAATACTTCCTTCACATTCAGTTATAGGAGGGGATAAAACATTTTCATTTCCTGAAGTGAAAGCGAAAATTTTTTGGCCTCGTAGATTTAGCAAAGGATTTGGTATAGTTAAATGTGATAAAAATGATGTCGATTTCATCTTGAGAGATTTTTATAACCTTGCAATCGGAGGGAGGTATGTCCGCAGTGCACTCAGTAATAAGTCCATGGACAGTATTGTGATAAGTGGGCTTGACAAAGAGCTTCTAGAAACTGAAATTTTGGATGTACTAAGAACTGCTACAAGTAGAAGGATTCTAGACTTTTTCTTGGTGAGGGGAGATGCTGTTGGAAATCCGTCATACAGTGCTTGCGAAGAGTCGCTCTTTAAAGAAATTTCCCCCTTAATTCCCAAAATAAACCCTCACATTAGTTCTTGCCGTGTTCAGGTATTTCCACCTGAGCCGAAAGATTCTTTCATGAGAGCTTTAATTAATTTTGATGGAAGATTACATTTAGAGGCAGCAAAAGCTCTGGAGAAAATTGAAGGAAAGGTGTTACCTGGATGTCTTTCTTGGCAGAAGATAAAGTGTGAGCAGTTGTTTCATAGTACCTTGATATTTCCCGCTCCAGTATATCATGTTATTACGGAACAACTGGAAAAAATACTCACAAGCTTCAACAATTTAAAAGGTATTTCATGACTATACTCCTTATTTTTTAGATGCTTGTAATTCATCTGTTGATGCCCTTTTAAAAGCAGATCATTTTATTTACATATATGGCTGCCACTTAATATTTCCCCCCTAAAAAATGTTGATTTTCCTATGTCTATTGTTCAATTGTGTTTTTTTAAAAAAAATAATATTTGTATCCTGTTAAACTTCAGCAGTTGTTTTCGTACCCCTTCCCCCTCTTTCCCAAAACAAAGGTGAAACAGGTTTGGATAATGAAAGGTGAAATGAGTAGTAGTGTTTTTCTGTTATTTGTTCTTTTTTTTTTACTTGTTTCGTAGTTGACGCATTATATATACGGATTTAGATTTAAGGTAGTTTACAAAGTTATTTTCATTTTTGAACTTTTTGTAAAGTGGAAGCACCATTATTTGTTTGGTTACAATTAATTATAAAAACACCTATTTTGAAACTCGTATTTAAGGATATTTTTGTCCAAAATAAATCATCCTTATATTGGTTGTTAGTTTCTGTCACATCATCTATTGCATCTATTTTTTTCGTTCTCAATTGCTACTTATTTTAGCTTCTCAAATTGATCTAAAATTTATGCTGTATTTTTTAAAAACTTTGCTATTTTTAAATGTCACATAAGAATGAGCTATTTCTACGAAACCAACCTCTCAGATTGATCTAAATCTCTTCTACCGGATAAATCATCTTATATCACCCATTTAAAGCTAATAAATTTTTTCGCTGCACAATTGTAAAATTGACCACTGTTGAGGAGGTTTTAACATGGACAGTGGGTCAAGTTAATGTTTCATAGGCACTATATAGCTATTTATGTTAAGTTTTGGTAGTTGAATTTGACAAATTGGCGATCCATGGTTTGTTGGAAGCTTATTTATATTGTGATTATGAGACACATTTAATTGCATTTTGTTATCACGATTTGACTGCTGACAATCAACGGTTTTCTGATTAGGTCTTGAGTGGAACCTAAACAGAACTGCCAATGGTTCCCACCGATTGAAGATAACAGCCAATGCCACAAAGACTGTGGCAGAAGTTAGGAGACCTCTGGAAGAATTGTCGAGAGGGAAAGTCATTGACCATGACAGCATCACTCCTGCAGCTCTACAGCTCATGTTGTCCAGAGATGGCTTTAATCTTAAAAGCTCTATACAGCAGGAGACAAGAACTTACATTATTTTTGACAGGCAAAATCTGAATTTACGGATTTTTGGTTCACCCAACAGGATTGCTTTGGCTCAGCAGAAGTTAATTCAATCTCTACTCTCCCTCCATGAAAAAAAGCAGTTAGTAATCTCTCTGAAAGGGAAGGACCTACCTTCTGACTTAATGAAGCAAGTAGTTAAGAATTTTGGGCCAGATCTTCATGGGCTTAAAGAGAAGGTACCTGGGGCTGATCTCGAACTTAACACACGCCAACAAATAATCTTTCTTCATGGTAACAAGGAGTTGAAACCAAGAGTGGAGGAAATAACTCTGGAGATAGCGCGTTCAAACCATCATTTAGTTGAGAGACTTGACACCGGACCTAGTTGCCCAATTTGCCTGTGTGAGGTTGAGGATGGATATCAACTTGAAGGCTGTGGTCATTTGTTCTGCCGGATGTGTCTGGTGGAGCAATGTGAATCTGCTATTAAGAACCAAGGCAGTTTCCCAATATGTTGTGCTCACCAAGGCTGTGGAGATCCTATTTTGCTTACAGATTTTAGAACTCTCCTGTCAAATGATAAGTTGGATGAACTTTTCAGGGCTTCTTTAGGAGCTTTTGTAGCTTCGAGTTCGGGAACTTACAGGTTTTGCCCGTCTCCTGACTGCCCCTCAGTTTATCGAGTTGCAGATTCCGACACAGCTAGCGAGCCATTTGTTTGTGGGGCATGTTATTCAGAGACATGTACCAAGTGCCACTTAGAGTATCATCCATACCTTTCATGCGAGAGATACCGAGAACTCAAGGATGACCCAGACTCATCTCTGAAGGAGTGGTGTAAAGGGAAAGAACAAGTCAAGAGCTGTTTTGCTTGTGGTCAAATAATTGAGAAGATAGATGGGTGCAATCACGTTGAGTGCAAGTGCGGAAAACATGTCTGCTGGGTTTGCTTGGAGATCTTTACAAGCAGTGATGAATGTTACGATCATTTGAGAACTATACACATGACCATATAAATCGCTATTTGTGTGGTCATTTAAAGTTTATTATAGCGGTAAATAATATTATGTACATAGATGGATGGAAATGTAAATTTAATATATATGTGTGCGTGCTAACTAATGTATATATAGCAGCAGTTGGTACTACTTTGTACCCATTCTGTAAACGAGACTTATTTAATATAAGTTGCATCGATTGAGTCTTTTCTGGCTGTTCATACACAGTATCATATAGCTACCAAACAAATACACAGTATCATCTATTAAGACCATTCAAAGTATTCTGCGTAAATAAGTAACTGTTGCACAGAATGGTAGTAAACCAATATTGTGATACTCGTTTGGCACAATGGATTGGTAATGAAATTATATTTTAGTATTAATATAAAGCAAAATTTTGTATATACAGACCGTCTTTCATGTATTAACAACAGGTATGCAATAGCAACAGGACTAGTATCCCCAAGCAAGGGCAGTGGCAATCCCAATTCCCAATGAAAAAATCAAAGCCAGAACCCACGTAACACTAGTGGTTTTTTCATCGTGGCTATCTTCATTGGGCAATCCTACAGCTCCCTCTGAAGATCTGGCGTAGCAACCAAACATTGACATTGCTGGTTGTTGCTGCAGCCAAAGGGGTTGTTGCTGTTTCAAAACTTGAAGCTCCAGCATTCTCATCTGTTGGCGACAAGCAAACAACTGCATGGCCTCTTCCAACAAAGCAATAGAGAGACCATCCCTATCTTTTCTTAGAATTGCAGCCATCTTTTCTGCCTCTCTGGCCCGTGTTTGAGATGCTTTCAGCGCTTTAAGAAGCTCCATTTTATCCTTTTCATCATCACCATTTTCGAGCTGGTAAGTACCATACTGTTTGCTATCTTGCTCTTCTTCTTTGCCTGAAATATTACAGACCCTATTCATGGAAAATATGACGGTCTTATCCGAACCTAGAAAAACCTTGGAAGGAGGAGGAAGATCACAGTTCTGCATAAGGTCAAACCCTGCAGGCTTGTGAGAAACTTTGAAACCCATAACATGATTCCTTGCTGTTTGACTAATCTTCTTTTGTTGGCCACCCATTAAAAGTTCAATCTTTTTATGATGAATGATGAAGATTGTACATATGCAGTTATGGGTTAATTTAATGGACTAATGTTGAATATTTCAAGCAAGAAAGGAAAATATGCAGTTTAAGGCGTGGAAGGAAGAAAGGTGGTAGGTTATGGACTTGGTAGTTGTGTGGGAGCATTGAATTCATAAGGAGAAAGCGTGATGAAGAGGCAGTAATTTTTGTGATTAGGAATATGTTTGCTTTGTAAGTAACTCTGATTTTGATGCTTCGAAAAATACCTTGCTTGCAAGTTTGGATCAAAGATTAAATTACTACTAGTAGTGAGAGAGAGATTCCTATTTCATTATAAACATGATGAAGTCTTTTGTCTCATTTTTCTTTCTTCAACCTCATTTTTCTTTTAATTCATAAACATGATGAAATCTTTTTTCTAAATATATCCCGTAAAATTTGGACTTTCATTAAATTGAACCAACATCCTTGTGAATTGACCGTGGTCGGCCTAAGGGCCAAGCAACCCAAGCAATAACTTTAGACCTCAAAATTTTGAGTGAAAAAAAAGGTCTCTAAAAATTAATTTGGTTATAAGTATATTATATGACAAATAAATTATAGACATTTGCATAACTTAGCTGATTACCAAAAAGACCTCAATTATTCTTAGTCATGAATTCAAATTTTGGTCTCCACAAAATTGATTTTATATAAATATTAAAAATAATAATTTTAAAGGCCACATTAAATTTTTTGTTTTAGGCCTCTTAATCTGTTGGGCCGGCCCTGGAATTGACTCAGCTTTTCCTCAATTTTTAGAGGCATGTAATCAATTGTTTTATTCTCAGTGCACCACACTTTTTTTTTTGTTGATAAAATTAAGTTTTGGTGAGTTGAATTTAAGGGTTAGGAAAAACTTCAATATCTAGAGAGCACTAACATATGTACTTATAAATCATCGAACAAAAAGATATTTGTGTTGATAACGAAAGTTGAAACCTCAATTTTACAAGATATAAGTCAATTTCTTATCGACTAAACTGACATCAATCAACTACTAACATATATAATTTTGGACAAGTGCAATTTGCTTTCAGACTACATAAGAATAAGAATGAGAAGCGTTCAAGTCTATTTCATGCTTTTCTAGTCTTTTTTTTAGGGGATGCTTTTCTAGTCTTTGACCGGTACCAAAATACATAAATTAAAATGCCAATGTCAATGTCAGTTTAATTAATATAATATTCGTGACTCCGTGAGCCCTGTCAAAAAATAAATAAATTCGTGACTCCGTGAGTGTGTATATTAAGTTACTTGAAGAAGGATTTAGGATTTACCATTGAGAAGAATGATTTAGGATATCAGGAGAAGGGGAAATGAAGAGAAAGGAGATTTTTTTTTTGTTTTAATATATTTACGCAATTATCTCTATAAATGATGCCATCCAACAATTTCTTATCATTATACCACTTACTTTTATATTAGATTTAAATTATCTTTATATTCATGTATGCAATTTTTTCTTTTACAAAAAATCATATACGTAATTGAATGAGTAAATTTTTTTCACATCTCCATTAAACTCTTAAAAAAAGAAGTAAAAGTTACACGCAAGACTGTAAGTCAGTCTTTGAAAAATTATCGATAAAACAATAGAATGGACTTCAATCTAGTAATCTCACGATGAGGAAGTATCACCATTGTAAAATTTTAAGATCATCGAAGTTGCCATATTTAAGTAAAAATTTAAGACTGCTATTTTTTTAGACCTAGTCAATGGTATGATTTGGTTGATGTCACCAAATTTAATTAAATGTTTAAGAATGTCCACTTCTCTACGTCTAAGACAACGGCCATATTAATGTTGATTTAGTAAAAATAAGAGAAAACATCTATAAGGTGTATTTTGAACACCAATATTCATTGTTATTTTTATCGAACCAACATTGATTGACTATGGATCATGATCTCACTTGTGACGATAGAAGCGTAATACAATGAACTTTTATTTATGATCAGCGATATCGATCATTATTAGAGTTTCGAACAATCTTCGAATATCAATGCACAACGTAACATTTCTCTGCTTAGAATCATCACTTTTTTTTAATGCTTTGACCAGCTGTACAGAATTTATGTTTCAACTAATTTGAAAATGCAAGAAATTGAAAAAGGCATAGTGCATTTTTATTCTCTTTAGCTGCATGCATTAGCATTATTAACTAACTATTGCAGACTTCATAGGAGAAAGAAAATTAGTCTCTACAATAGTACTATGCTAAGATCTCAATCCTTATCCACCAACCACCGTTGAAAATCTAGATAAGATATTAACCACCTTGTCCTTCCTAATTCTCTCTCTTCTTTTTCTCCTTCAAGTCCAACCAATGATAATGAAAGATAATATTCCTAATTAATCAATTTTTTATTATTAATTTTAATTAATTATTAGAAGAAAGAATCCCACAAGCAAAGTTTCCCTTTTGAGACACTTTTCCCTTCCCTTCATACTCTTCCCACTCCACAAGGTTCTTTTAATTTTTTTATATATATTTTTTTTCATCCTCAACATAACTGAAACATTCTTTCATAACTGTAACCGATGAATTGAAACATTCTTTTTCCTATGATGGATTCTGCATTTTTGATTTCTTGGTGCTTTTGAAGTTAGCATTCTTGATGGGACTTGTTTTTACCAAAAGGGCATGCATATTTTTACTGTGTTGTTTTTTCATCACTTCTGGAGTATATTCAGGTAAGGTAAATGTTTAAATTCAATGTTTTCCTTACAATGTTATGTTATGAATCCAATATCTCATTTGTTTCATTTTTGTTTAATTGATTGTTCTTGTTTCTTTGAAGTGGAGGGGTTACATGGTGGATCTAAAGTTAGAGGAGTGAACTTAGGAGGGTGGCTTGTTATTGAAGGTTGGATCAAACCTTCACTGTTTGATGGCATTGCCAATGGAGACATGCTTGTGAGTGACTTTACATTTGTTTCACTCATTTTTCTGCGAGATACTTTATTATTTGATTAAATATTCATTTTGGTTCTTGAATGTGTGACTCGTTGTCACTACAAAACTTGAATGTATCAAAATTACAAAAGCATTCCCAAATGTGTCTTTCGTTAGTTAGTTTGGTCCTCATTTGTGTTTTCGTTGGTTAATTTCGTCCTCATGTGTGTCTTCCGTTAGTCAATTTGTGTACGAAATTACTAACAGAAGATACATTTAGGGATATTTTAGTAATGATGATACATTCAAAGATTATAATGACACCACCTCGCTCGTTGTGGGACTAAATTGACTTATCTGGATGATCAATGTGTTGATGATATATGTAAAAAATGTAGGATGGGACAGAAGTGCAGCTTAAGTCAGTGACATTGCAGAAATATGTATCTGCAGACAATGGTGGAGGAATGAATGTGACAGCTGACAGGGATTCCCCATCTTCATGGGAAACGTTCAGGGTAAGATCTAAAGTTGCTATGGTCTTCTATTTTAATTTTCTATCCAGCATTATATGTTGCAACGATTCGATTTTTGCAGATTAGTGAGTATGCTTCTAATGTTCAGTTCTTGTCCTGTGCTTACTTTATTTATTTCATGGTTTCATCCCTAAATCAGTTGAATTTCTGAATGTGTAAACGTTATCGATTGTGAACTTGAATATGATTCCAATTTGAAGCTGTTCGAGTGATGTGAGCAGAACTTGAAGTTTTATAAAAAGAGTGACCTTTTTTCTGTTGCAGTTGTGGAGAGTATCTGAATCTGAATTTCAATTCCGTACCAATCAAGGCCCATTTCTTACATGTGATGGTGGAGGTAGCACTGTCTCTGCAACAGCAAAATCGCCTTCAATGTCAGAGACATTTGAAGTTAAGCGTAATGAGAAAAATAGGATTCACATCAAGATAAAGAATGGACCCTATCTTCAGGTATTTATCCTTTTGCTTTCTGCTAAATTGGAAGTCTATTAGTTCCATATAAAATGTGATGATGTTTTTACACACCCCACCATGTTAGTCTCTATAAATCATTCAACAACATTATTTTAAGGATTTTTAAGATGTTATATGATAATGCTTTACTATGGCAAGCCATATTGATCTTAGACTTTTAACAGATTCACATGAATGCTTATACCACTATCTTTATAGGCTACAACTGGTAATCAGCTCACAGCAGACTATTCAGGCGTACCCGGATGGGACGATAATTCAGCTACATTTGAAATGACAATTGTATCAAATAACCTACATGGAGATTACCAGCTAGCAAATGGTTATGGACATGAGAGCGCAGAAGATGTTCTTAGGGTAAACTCTTGCATTGTAAATATTTTTCTATATAGTTATCTAGTGTCACAATTAAGGCTTGTTAGGCATTATTTAGTTTTTATCTTTTATGACTATCACATTGCAAACTGATAAAGGCATAATGTGTTTAAAACATTCTAGTTTTAACTGTCTTTTCAAGTAAGTTATAAGCTGTTTTCAAAGCAATCCTGGAGAGTTTTTGAAAGTAAGTAGAAAACTTCTTATGAACATGTTACAAGGTGTTTTCATAAGCTATACCGGAGAGTTTATGGAAATAAGATGAAAAAAACTTTTGGAAATATCATAAACTGCTTCCATAAGCTCTCCAAAATAGTCTCACAAGTACTTATGTCAGTAGGTTAACTAAATAGTCTTCACAAATTCGTCTGTTTACTTCCTCCAACTTATTTGTATTGATTTATGCGATATACTTTTTGTTAGTGAAAACCATACATAATATTGAAAAACAAAATAGCAGATTTTGTTTCCTAGTTAATTGTTCCGCTTTCTGTAACTGCAGAGACATAGAAATAGCTATATTACAGTAGAGGATTTCAAATTTCTATATGAGCATGGAATAAATACTGTGAGGATACCGGTTGGGTGGTGGATTGCTTTTGATCCTGATCCTCCAAGTCCATTTATTGGAGGAAGTCTTGAAGCTCTAGATAATGCGTTTTCATGGGCACAGTAGGTTTTACTTTCTCTGTATATATCTTTCAAGGTTTATGGCACAATTGAAACTTTATTTTTCCTTTTGAAAACATGCCTAACTATTATTATGTTGCAGAGAATATGATATAAAATGCATTATTGACCTTCATGCTGCTCCTGGTTCCCAAAATGGAATGGAGCATAGTGCAAGCAGAGATGGATTTACAGGCTGGCCAACTTCTCCAGATTACATTTCAAAGTCATTGCATGTTATTGAATTTTTAATTTCTAGGTATGTTTTGGATGTGTAAATATATTTGTAGAAGTTCTTATTATTGACTAAACAACTCCAATGTACCCAAGAATATCAATTGGAGGGTAAACTTTCTTGCTCGTTATAATTTTATCTGTTGAATGCAATTCTTGTTTGTTACTGAGAGTCAGTAAATATGTTGAGTTCGGCTCTTTTACAGTACGAGTGACATATCATTTGCTAATATGCTTCACGAACCTGTGTGTCGACCTTACTGAATAGACTTTGTGATTTGCAGATATGCAAAGCATCCTGCCTTGCTGGGAATTGAGCTTTTGAATGAACCATCAGCTGGCACAGTTTCTTTGGATATTTTAATTTCGTATTACAAGCAAGGCTACCAAATTGTTCGTAAATATTCGTCGTCAGCTTATGTGATAATGTGCCTGAGAATTGGCAATGCAGATCCTTTGGAGCTTTATCAAGCCAACATAGGATCTACCAACTTAGTTTTGGATTTGCATTTCTACAACCTCTTTGACACATTCTTTGTCAATATGAGTGCTGGTGATAATGTACAATACATATACAAAAGTCGGGAAGGTCTGTTGAAGGCCTTCAACAATTCAAATGGCCCACTCATTTTTATTGGTAAGACAACTTTCTTTCTGTTTGTTCGGTGTTGCATTAGATGCTTCGCACTTATAAACCTCAATCAACTTCATAAAAACCCTTGAATGCATAATAAACTTTGCCAGAATTTGTTAAACCTTTTTTTGTTTGATTCTACCGTCATGTTTTTTCTAGATAAAGCTCTATCATCGTATATTATTGCTCGTATCTATTTTGAACATGAATCTCGATTCATTGTGATAGATTGTGTTTTTCTGAGGAGTTGAACACTTTAACTTTCTATAGCCAGCTGATTTTTTCTGTCATTTTGATTTACGACTTGATTCTTGAATTATTTTGAAGTTTAACATGATAAATCTTCTTTATGTTATTTAATGCATGCCTCTTGTTTTTAATTAAAATGACAATTTTTTATTAATCACGTATCTTACGATTCTTAATAAGATTTGATACATGATTGAAAACGGTGTCTTCTTATTCACAACTTGAATCTCAAATATCAGGAGAGTGGGTGAATGAGTGGGATGTGACAAGTGGATCCCAAACAGATTATCAGGACTTTGGAAAGGCACAGTTAGATGTCTATAATACAGCTTCCTTTGGTTGGTGTTACTGGACTTTAAAAAATGACAGGGAGCACTGGGATTTTGAATGGAACATTAGGAACAACTATCTTCAATTAGGTAAGGACTATAGATTTGGTGGCACATTATTGGTGATATATTTATGATTTTTTTTAACAAACTACCTGTTTGATTTTGCAGGTAAATCACCCAACAATCAGAACATATACTCTTTGGGACTGTCTGGATTGGCTTTCACCTTGTTTTATCTTCCTCACTTTTTGTGAAAATTTTACTTGGATTGAAGGCATTTTTGATGCCAGCTGTTTCAAGATTTTTTGTTTCACTCTGCCATTAACTTTATATTGATGGAAATTGAAGAATGCAATGATATAGTATGTGAACCACTTATGCTGTTATGCATACTCACTCAAATAAAACTTATAAGTTGGGTTGATATTCAAGGTCATTTTACAAACATAAATTTTTATATACATATCCAGAAAAACCACCAACTTTGTGTTGTCCACTTCTAAAAACATAGGAAGTTTTTTAGTAGAGATGGACAAATAGTGCTCATAAAAAGGGTATTATTCCACTTGTCTTGTAGCAAGTATTACATGTTTTCCATTCAAATTAGAGTACATGATTGTACAAATTGGAAAGTCACACGACATGAGTAATATGTAACAACTAATACATGCAATTAACTCTTAATAACAGCTTTCATTAAAAAAAGAAAAAACCACTTCAGCTTAGCATCTCTAGAATTGGATATCTTCAATTAGCTCTTAATAACACCTTGTAAATATAAAATCAGCATCTTCCAAGCATTAGCTAAGGTGGAGAATTATATATACAAGCTGTATGCTATAAACAATTTCTCCAACATTGCTTAATGGTGTTAACTAAGAAGAATATTATGCCCCGTAAAAAAAATAAGAATATTATGAGTTGTCATTTATGCTAAAATATTAAAATGCTATTTGATCTATCCAAAAACAAAATGCTATTTGATCCATAAAAGTTTTAAGTATCATATATGATATGATGTGTTGAATTATTTTCCTACATAGTTGTCTTTCTGCAACTTCCATGAAGGCGCGAGTAAATAACTTAAAATTCTTATTCAATAAACATTTAGAATAAGAAATCTTTGTAACTATTTGGTTGAATATACATGTTAAAAAATTCCTCATATCAAATAGCTCCCTTATTAAAAAAAGCTCATTTGTCGGTTCTTATATGTCAAATTAATTGTCATCGAGTAAAGTGACATTATTGATCATTTTACAATTTGAGGGAATTTGAACTCTTTTTTTTGAAGTTACAAAGACAAACTCTTTCGACTGAGTTAACACTTCGTCGACAAATGTATTGTGTTACAAAGATGAATTGAAATATTGGTTCTCAAGGAAATAAAATGAAAATAACATAAAGAAAAGAAATTACAAATTAGAACACGAGGAAGGTTGGTAATTGTTGATGGTATTAATTCATGCAAGAATAGGTTCATACATAGCCAAAAAGTAAAATCCAAGTGTAATTAATGTTCAAACCAAACACATACTAATTGGAAATTGTAATTATCATCAGGTACAACACAATTCTTATTTTCCATTAGAAGAGAGGGGAAAAAAGCCTATAGGCTTGGCGTGCTCTCTCCCCCAATTTGTCACCCCATCTGGTCCTAGCTAGTACAACCAATGAAGAAAAAAGTACAATACATTTTCAAAACAAAAAAAAGAAGAAATTAAACTTATTAACAATCATAAAGCCATGTCTGCTAAAGCCATGATTGACCACAATAGCTTGGCATAGCTCAAAAAGGGATAATTAATTAATCAAGTTGAATGATTGAAACCGGTCCGGATCACCAAAAAATCAGACATGACTTGAGAGTCAAGGTTAATGGTAGTTTATAAACATCCCGTCTCTCCAACCTATTCACACGCCATTTAAAGACAAAGTCACGAAGGCATACTCAAGGTCCAAAGCGAACAATACCTCAGAAAAAAATGCAACGGACATGACTTCTAAACGAAAACATCAACAAGGTCACTTTGATTGAAAAAAGAAAATACTAAGCTCTTGACCAATGCTTCCTTCAGGATCAATCAAATGAAAAGATTCACAATTAGATTTAGAAGAACCACGAACCCTTTGAAAGTTAGCTCTAAGATACATAAGTTGATCATCTTCTTGACAAATCTCTTTTCCATTTATAACACCAGTACCAACAGAAACAGACCTCATCAAGTTAAGTGCTTCTAAATCACTTCTTGAAGGCTTACGCTTAACCGAATACCCGACTTTCCTCCCATTACAGTACATAATCCAAAGAGGAGTTGAAAACAAATTACTGTTATTGTTACAAGCACTTTCTAGCACAATTCTCAACGTTCCTCCTCTCATTTCCTTTGCTAAAACACTTGTTGGAATTGCAAGTTCTAGAAGGAGAATAGGGTTTGTGGAATTTGAATTAGATTGAATACAAAAACTTACTTTTCCTTTACGGTATCCGAATATCGTGCCAGTAATTGTTGTAGATGTCATGAGTGAAGAATGTGATGATGGATATTTGTTATAGTTTTGGTGAGAGTGTTTTGAAATGCTAATATCTTGGTCTTGTTCTTGTTCTACTAAGGTGCAGTTGCAAGTGGGGATTAGTAGTTCAATGAGTGAACGTAGAAGCCTCCATGATCGAACTTGTTTTTGACAATCCACTGTGGTTACACCATTGGTCATGTTGGTACTACCAACCTTGGTGATGTAGGCCATTGTCATGTATTTGTGGTACCTTACTTGGTTGGTTTTCAGGTTTTTTCTTTGGGTTTGCACTTGATCTTATGTATGGTTTGGGGCAGTTTATATAGTACATGTATGTATTATGATGCAATAGATTTATTTTAATAAAGTACTCTTTAATTAAAAAGCACCTACTTTGAAAAGAAACAGTTGCAAAATTTCAGCATAATTATTCCCTTTTATAAATTATTATGACATTTTTAAATTAGTGTTTGCACTTTTATTTATTTAAAAGTTCTTTGTCTTCTTGCTTAGTACAATGCTAGCTATGAGAGCACCCATGGTGCTATCAGGTACGGTGATAATAGCATATGCAACTCATGAGGTTCAACTTAGAAGTGTGATTTTTACTGAAAAATGATTATTATCTACCTTTCTGTCTTTTATTTCTCATCATCTCTAATTTAACAAACCATTTCTTTCTAAATATCCAAATAATTTATTTTAATTTTTAATCTATCTCTTTTTAAATCTATATACACTAAAACCACTCATGTCATCGTCAAATATCAAAGTTAGAGTCAGTTTCCGATTTTTATCTAACATCATATTGTAAGAAGTATTCTCAATTACACTCCTCATTTTAGATAAGCAGCTATATCTCTCCTAGGTAAGCCTGATCAAGAAGTGTGATTTTTGCCTTACTCACGATACTATAAACAATATTTCTTGTTGCATTTCTTGTCTCGAATCGTTGAGTGATGATTTCTTCAAGACAATATAATTTCCAATTTTTAAAGAGTCAATTTCCGGTTTTGATCTTACATAGACTCATATTGTGCTCTCATATTCTCAACTGCACTCCTCACTTTAGATAAGTAGGATATCTTTAATGGGGTAAGCAAGAAGTGTGATTTTTGTCATGCATAAACGATACTGTAAATAATATCTCTAGCGTATTCATTGTCTCAAATTGTTAAGAAATCTCTTTGAGTAGGGTTGTCCACATACAAATATGAGATAATGAGATTTTAATTCGATATGAATTTCGAACACACTAATGGTGAATGCTCACCTCACCTTGTTTCTTTTACGGTTGCTAAAAAATTGCATTAGTTTTACAAGTTCATACAAAAGTTTAGTTTTGTAACTTCTCTAAAATCACGACACAATCGTATCTAGACGTGTTTTTGTAGCCTCAAAAGTCAAACCAAACACATGCTTAATCTAACTTTTGGTAGGGTTTACCATTCACCCTAGAGAAAAAACATCTTTTAACAAAGAAGATATACCTCAAATTTAGATCCTAATCTTATTCTTTATTGTGTTCTACGGTTGACCTCATGGTCCTAGTCTACACTTTTTCCACAAGAATCTATTGTTGATTAATTAGTTTTAATTGAAGTTTAGTTTTTTTTAGCCGCCACCAACTATACAATGCTTAATCTAGTGTAAACCAATTCTTTTGGATTCTGACACAACCAATGCAATAATGTCTCATATTTTGCACTGCTTGCTCGTGCATGTTTTCTTTTGTTCCTTCACTTTTTACTTAATCCTTTCTATATTTTTTGTGGTACATTTCTTGTGGAACCACTATAATCCCCTAAAACAATATATATCATGATAAATATTTTGGTGCCATTTTTTTATTGATTGCTTTGTTCTATATGATTGAGAGAATAAACTAATTGGGAATGAAGATTTCCGTACCACAGCAATCCACCATCATCTAATGATTAATTTATCCCTTTATTAGATTTTGGATGATAAATTAAACTTCAACTATATATAAATATACAACTGTTCAACAACTACTAAATAATTTTGTAAAAATAGAAAACAACCACTATATAGTATGTATCTTCATGCACGACAATATACAGCCACGTAAGGGTGCACTTTTACTCAATTATAAGACCCTACTCTTCCAAAAAGAAAACATATTTATTTTTGTGTGGGGTTAAAAGTACATACACCCGCATATATGTTTTCAAATATCATGTGAAAATAACTTTGGGGGCCAAGCGTGCTATGTAGAAGCCAAAATGAAATTTATTGGCTTGGCTTTGGCTTTCTAGTCTGGTTTTTCCACTCATGTCTTCTCCTTTCCCTTCCCAATTGCTGAAAAATGACAACACAAACAAACCCTTTTATTCTTTAGTTCCCTTATTTTATAAGCAAGGGACCCATTGTATTAAAAAATGTTCCTTGAAAAGAACACACACCACCATAAAAAAGTTAAATTGAAAAAGTATTAATTTAAAAATCAAAATATTTTAACATGTGCCAGTTTTTTTGTATTATTTAATATGTATCTTTTGTATCAATAAGATTAAGAAATAAAGCAATTTCTTATTTAATCTAAAACTATTTTATTTATTTTGTTGAATATAAACTAGTATTGAATTGTCTAAAAAAATATGTGTCAAAAAAATAATAACTAGTGTTTAATTTGGCTTGAACTCTTGTGTCAGAAAGAGAAAAAAAAAACTTGAACTCTCTCCTTATTATGCGTCTATATTTTATGTGTATGTCTGTGTTGTCTTATTATTATACATCTTTATTTATATCAGGTGAGAATCAGTTAAAGATCAGTAATAACAACCAATTTGAGATGGCTTGTTTTTTATTTTTATTTTCTTTTTACCATTTTTTTAGTAAATATATTGGTCAGTCAAAGAAATGACTAATAATAAGTTACAAATATTTCCCTGAAAAAAAAATAAGTTACAAATATTCACATACATCACTAGTTGTTTTTCACAAAAGAAAATCAATGCATTTCATTAATAAAAATCAAAATTTCAATACAAAGTAGAACATAAACGGGGACATGCTATGGGTAGCGATTCCTTTGCAAGGACTAATCATATTATTTGCTTAGTTTAGGATGAGAAATACCACGAACCATAATTTGAGAATTAACTTCAAAAGTGACGTTAGAGTATCCTGACTCCAAAAATAATTAAAGAGTCTTCAAAAGACCCAAAGTATCTTCTTCAACAACTATGAGATAGTAAGAAAAAAAAGTTATTCTAAAAGAGATTGTTGGTGTTGGTAGAAAGTATACATAGAAGTCTCACATTGTTTAGAATTGTAAAGGAAAAGGTAACAAAGATCGTTGATGATGGTTGAAAATATATATATTGAAGAAGCCTCACATTGCTTAGAATTGTAAAGGAAAAGGTAGGACACGACAAGCAAGATGGTTCCTTTACTTGTTTACTTTCTCGCTTAGCAAGTCTTGTAGGCCACAAGGTTGTTTAAATGAATTATCTTCTTTTAGAGTGATGTTTTAGGTTGAAAGCAGTCAAGCTTAATATCATCATCTCTTTGAGACTGTAGATCCATTTGTTATAGATTAAAATTAAAACATATGCAATTTTCGCTTATTAAAAAATAGTTGTGATTATAACATAAGTAATTTAGAGATTGTTCTTTAGATATTTTTAATGAAAACATAAACTATGGTTGCAAAAATATTCAAATTGAAAAACTACGTATGCTGAAATAGTAAATTTTTATTAATGTAGTTGAAATATCATAGACACAATATGGATCGTCAATCTATCTTTAAGGGCACATATCCCTTCTAGAAGGGCTTAGATGCCCTTCCGAAGGGCTCCTGAAGCCCTAGACGCGTCCCCTAAGGGCACTGCCTTAACAAGCTTCTAGAAACATCTAGAATGCTCTAGAGTGATTTAGGGTCCAAGCTGCTTGGGGCTTAAGTCACTGAATTACAAACTCACGAAGGGCTATAAATATCTCTCTTGAGAGCATTCTCAAAGTATCACATAAATAAACTAAACCCCAATTTCTAACATTGTATTCACTGCAAATACAATAACTTTTCTCCCACAAAAAATAAACTATAACTTTTCTCTCTCCTATTAATTTTTTTAAAAAACAACTTGTCAAAATAGCTATTTCATTTTCAATATAAAAAATCATATTTTAACAAAATGATATCTAAAAAATAGGCTTGCACACAAATATAACTAAAACATAAAAAATAATTTAATTTTTTTAAAACAAATAAACCCTACATAAGTCCTGTATAATCACTCATCGTTACACTTATGAGTGTTGGGGTGTACGTGTTTCAAGGTGTAGCTCCACCATCCGATATTATCTCTTTTATAGAGTTCGGTCAATTGCCACCTTTCACAAATCATTTCTTTCAATGATTCATCATCGTTATGAATATCTTATTTTTCCTATAACTCTAAAAAATGAAATCTCTTTCTACAAAAATCCATATATAAACTTACAATAATTTATCCACAATTGAATAATAATCATGAATTTATGCATTTAAAATATTTATAATAGCTGAAAATTGAGCAAAATCTGGGCATACATCTCATCTATAGTATGCTCCTTTTTCTTTTGTAGGTACTATAGCACGTAGACTAGTGTTTGCTACAAATTAAGCAAATTAATCCGCAGACCAAATTGGTTTTCAATTATTCACAGCTTATTGTACGACGCAGAGGATAGACAAAAGGAAAATGGTATTCATGGTGCAGTGCAGTGACACACAGCCTGGGTCTACATTCCTATTCATGGTGCACTTTTTGGTCGATTCTAGATGGAGACTTGGAATGAAAAGATCAGTAAAAGACTCAATTTGATTCCTTATACGAAAACAAGTTTGTCTTAATTAAAAATGTTAGTGACTAATTTGATTTTATTTTTTGTCCATCACTAAATTTGCGAAAGATCAAATTAAATCTTCATTAATGAAAAAATAATGGAATTCTATTTGTTTATGTCGTTTATTGTTAAGAGGAAAATTACAATTATGCATAAAGGTCACAATCATAAGCGACAAGAAACATTTTATAGCCAATAGATTAGGCAAAAGATATATAACAACTGTGTGATCTATAAATTTTGTAGTCAAGTGCTATATATATTCTGATTTGACTCATTCATGTTTGGTGTTTCCAAAATCATTTTTTGATTGTGAGCTGAGCTGTACTCAATATCAATATACTGCAAGTTAACTTATACATGTTTTTGTGCTATGGTATTATTGGGTTGTGAAATTATGATTTATCCATCCAGATAGATTGGGAAGAATCTTGGTGGGTTCTGAATCCTCATGTGTCGTGCATTTGATGCTTCATCATACTATTACCAACACATGAACCCACGTTCATCAGCATGTTTTTTCCACTACTGCTTAAAAAGTAAAAACTCTTATGATTTTGGAAATATACATATGGTTCATAAAAATTGTTCACAAGCACACATACATACCACACAAATTTGATCAATTTTTTTTTTTTATAAATCTAAGCAGATATTGGAGGATGAGGAAAGTAGCACTCCTAGGCTTTGGACCAATTGAAGTGATAGTATGGGCCGAGAGCTCAATTCATGCCCAGAAACATAGTAGAGAATTGCTCTTCTCCCTTTTGTTACTCATCATTCTCGTGTTACATGAGTTAACTCATAGTGAATATACACCTACGTGAGTTAACTCATGCTGAAAATACACATACTTGAGTTAACTCACACTCGATTTTTTTAGAGCAATGAACAATTCTAAATGGGAGTAGAACAATTCTCAACATAATAAGGAAAAATAAGTTGGCACGCCTTGTGGGACGGATTTAATTTAACTTGCATATGCAACGTTTTTCTTTTGTGAAATTTACTTATCTATGTATGTTATTGTAATTCAAACTTCAATTCGACAGGAACAAATATTTGATATATTATTTAAGGATAAACAAATAAAATTGTCGAACGATAGTAAGTTGATGAGATCAGATGAAATTATAGACAATATCAAAATATTATTTACACTGTATCTTTGACCTTAAATATTTGTAATTATGTATTAGAAAAAATAATAAATTTGACATTTTAAAAATATTATTTCCTTAAAAAAAATATTAATGGAGATAAATGTAACATCTTATAAAACACTTGAATGGCTGATATTGTAGCAGAGGTAACTGGTAAGAAGCGGTAGTGCCGGTGAAAAGAAATTAGGAAATAGCATAACATTGTTTTCTCTTAAATGGTTTTTGAACGGAGTGGAATAGAAGGGAGATGAATGTTTTTTAATAAATAGTAGAGATTGCGGTGTCTTTTTTTTTTGTTTGGTTACAATCGCAGTGTCATTTAAGCAAACCTTAAGAAAGGTGAATGTATTTTTCTCCATTAATAATATTGTTGGACAATTGGATGTAGTGCATAGTCATCGAGTCAACATGTTCTTGAACAACGTCACCAATTCAAACAATTGTCTAAGTCAATGTCTATTTTTTTGACGCTATTGAAGTCAATGTCATTGAAAGCATGTTGCCTACCACTACATTCACATATTTCATCATGAAAGATGAACACCACTATACTAGATGAAAGCAACATAAGTTGTCATTACAACCTTAAAATACAATGTAAACTAAGGTTAAATAAAATCAAACATTGTCCACAACCATAAAATAATGAAAACTATTTTGGCTTCTTGTTAATGTTAGGTCTGCAACAATTAAAGAATGTAAAAAATGTCTATTAAAATTAAAGGTCTTGCTAACCAGTGTCCTCAAGACAATGGTTAAAGAATCTACAAATAAAAATTTTGTAGATTTTTATTTACAATGGTTAAGGAATTCACAAAATAGAAACTCTTTAGTATTATAGTATACAAAAATTTACAATAGAAGAACGAAGGAAACAATTTGTTTAAATAGTTTTCTTAAAATACCATCCAATTTTTTTACGTAAAATAAGTAACATTGGCACCTTCTGAGTTAGCAACATATATACCAAAAAATGTTGAATAGGAACACTATCACTTTCAAAACGTAGAATAGCTAGGAACAAAACCAGGTAGAAATAAGAAAGAAATCGCAAGTGGAAGTGAACGAAATCTGACCTAAAAAACACTGAACTGCAAAAACACTAGTACTCGCCGAAATGGACCTCACATGGAGGGGAATAAATGGCATGCATGGGAGAGAAGACAATTCAGGGTCTTTCTCTTTCCACACTTCCACTCTCTCACACTCCTCTTTATATAATTTGCAGCATCCTTTCCTTTCTAATTTTGTATTCTTAAAAATTCACACTCTCTCTCTCCTCAACAAACCAAACCGACTTCACTTTTCTATCTGGATCTTCTTGTTGAAATATTTTATTATTTAATTATATTCCAATATCATCATGTGGGCAACAAATATCGTAATAATAATTATTAGTTATTTATCAATTGTGAGCTTTAATTGATTAGTGATCAAATTAAGTAATAAGGCTATTAGGTTTCTATTTAGATAATTAAATATTTAATTAATTGATATGGACTCAATGAGTAGATGTTCGGATGACCCATTAATGGAATAATGGGAAACTCTAATGGTCATCCAATATAAAAGAGGCTATGGTCCCCAATAAACCCTGATTGACTGGAATTGGGTTAGTGGCGGGTTAATATTATATATTTGTGTGGTGCCTTAGTGGCGGGTTATAATTATTGTGTGGTGCCTTAGTGGCGGTTTTAGTCTTCATTTTCATGCATGACATATGCATTTGTGTGGTGCCTTAGTGGCGGGATTACAATTATATTCTGTGTGGATGCCTTAGTGGCGAGAATTATATCCAGATCATATAGTTATAAGAGCATGCATCTTACGCATAATTGCATTGAGTCGGTTGTATATTTGTGATTTTATAATTGATTAAACTATTATAGTGCAAATGAAATGTGTGTGAACTTTACTTAAAGAATATGACTTGAACGTATTTTTCTTAATTCTTTTTGATTGAGAAGTTTTGATACTATCTATTTTATGACATTGTTCTTGTGCTTTGAGTATGAACCAATTTGGATAAGGAAATTGACCCTTACATTAATATAATGTTGTAGGTACCAAAGATGATGTATGAAGTTTGATGCGTGATGAACGCGTACGCTAGGACAAAATAAATTGGGTTTTTGATTGAATTGTAACTTTAGAAAAGATTTTTGAAGGATATTTATTTTAAGAATTTTAATTAAATTATGTTAAGAATTTTGTATAGGTTTGCTAAGAATTTATTATTGATCGAAAAAAATAGTAGCGTTTTTAGAAAATTGAAAATATTAGGCGTAATGTCTTGGACCAAAATCCGGAACGTTACAGTAAACATATGACAATTATAAGCATTTATTCTTTGTCAAAGTAAATTGTCATTGTTTGATCATTGTTGTAAAATACCGCTAGCAATTGAAATTATTGTTGAAAAACTTAATATTGATGGTGCACTAGGTATTTTGGTGAGTACTTTTGTTACTCTTATTCTCTTTAAGCTAATATAGTTTAATGTATCTGTTAATTTGAGTTTTTTTTTTTTAACATTAAAAGTTTTAACTTTTAGGAATTAAACAATAATATTAATATTGTTCTTGGATCTAGACCTTAGATAAGGGTGGTGAAACTCACATTCTCTCACAAATTCAGCACCTAATGTGAGAATCAAGTTTGATAAGTAAGTATATACCAAATTTCATAGGTCACGTGAGATCATAAAACTAAAATATCATATGTATTAGAGGTGTTATTTAAGATGACAAACTTTTTGTCATATTTTCTTTGCTTAAACTAAAGTGCTTTTAAAGCAATATAGAGAAAGACAAGCTCTCATTGGAGAGTGGATATTTCACTAAGGTTATTAGGCAAAGAAAATGTTAGGAGCACATTATGTAAACATTTAATCTTGCTAAGACACTATAATTTTGACTATCATATGACTTGTTCGAAAATTTAGTAATTTCGACTATTATATGACTTGTTCGAGAATTCATTATTTATTATTCTCTTTGCACAATTAAGTTTATAACTGTTCCAGTTAAAAATGATCATTTAAATGATCAATTCATAAAGTGTGCAAATAAGGAAAAATTGAAGCAAGAGAAAATAAAATAGTGCTCATTCGGAAACTACCTCAAACGATAAGAGAAAATAAAGAAAAGTAGTCTTGATTGACTTATGTCCAATGATGTTGAAAGATATAACAATTTAGAATAGACAAAGTCGATAAAGATTGTTTTATTAATTTTTTGAACTATTTTTAGATTGTCGTTACTAACTTTTTTTTATATTTAAAAGACAATTTGGTGAATCATTATTTGAATTAATTTTTTGTTTTAATTTCTTTTTGAATAAATCAATATATTTTGAGTTTTATTTTCAAATGATGATTCAATGTGTCTTTTAAGTTCAATTATTAGAGTCAATTTAGTTAAGACTTGTGACATTCTATAATATTTAAGGTTTTGAAAACTATAAATTTTTCGTCCCACAAATTAAGGAAACTTTGAGACATAAATTGTTAAGTTTTCTTGAGGATATTGAGTTTGGGGGAGAGATATGACAATAGAACAAAATTGAATGAGGAAGAATTACTTCTAAACTAATTCATATAGTTACTATTATTATAGTATATTTGGATCCTCATGAGGACATTATTGTTTTTCCTCTCAATAAAGTTATTAATCTAATTCATATAGATCAAACTCAACACCCTCAAAAACTATGGCTTCTAGTGTCATTAAGAATTGATTGAAAAGAGAAATTCTATTTAGTTTAATTGAAAGACTATTAAGACAATCATTATACTAGTTTGCTTATTATAATTTTGGAGCTGCATAAGATGGATTTCAATAGAGTATTTCTTAATGGTGACATTAATGATACAATATGGTGCAACTGAATAAAGTTTTTGTGTCAATTGATACAAAGTAGATGGTTTGCAAAGTCATGAAATCCACTTATAAGTTAAGAAATTTAAGTCTCTTTAGTGTTACCACAAATTCTCATAAAGTAATTGTCTCATTTGGTTTTGAGATAATATTATGGAGAATTGTGGATTTAGTAAGCTCAGTGGGAGTAAATTTATATTTTGAGTTTTATGTGTCAATTATATTTTATTTAGTCAACGATAATAAATGTTTGTCATGTGAAACCAAGAAATCTCTAATAAATGTTAGTGATGAAAGATTTTGGGGACACCTCTTTTGTATTAGGCATTTCGATACTTAGAGATTCTTCTCAAAGTATTATTTAGATATCACAAAAGAGTTATATCAATATAGTCGAAATTAAATTGACATTAAAGTTAATAAATTACAAGTGACATCAATCACCGAGAGAGACTTTTCAGTCTCAAATATTGCCTATCAGTAAATTTATGAATTTTGAAAATTAAGTAATTTCCTTCACTTTGGTAATAGATTTTTTTATTTTTATGTATGATCTTATTTATATGCATTTGGAAATAGCATATATAATAAGATTGTTTGACAGATACTTGAGCAATTCAAAGTTTGAATTGTTGAAAAGGCAACCATAAGGACTATTTAAAGAGAACAAGAGAGTTTATGCTCACATAAGAGATCTGACAATTTGGAGATCATTTATGTGTCAGACTTTGATTTTTTGGATTTAAGTAGATAATACACATCCTAACTCAAGAAATGATTGTAAGTATTTATGTCACTTGGTTGCATATTGTTAAAAGTATTGAAAGACCACTCAAGTTATATAGTGACATAATTCAGTCTTATAGTTATTCAACAACCTTTATAAAGTTTATTGCCTTATAGATTATTGTTGTTGAATGATAGAACATGTAGAGACAAACTTTATGCTAGCTATACCATTAATCAAAGACTTGACACCTAAGGTCTTTCATATGGTTGTTGTCATTAAAGATGTCTTGAATTAGTGGGAGTCTCTTTTATTTCATGTTCTATACTTTTGTTTTGATATCGATACAAACTTTATGTTATGATTTTCTGCAGAAATAAAGTTTATGAGGTTATGTTTGTTATAACCATTTATGTATCATTTTGTACAAATATTGAATTTGTAAACTTCAGTTTAATCTCACTAAAGTTTTTTGATGGATCAGTTGGAAAAAGACGTGATTTAAGAAATCACATTACATGAAATTTTCATGTCACTCATCCATGTCGATCTATGTCATCAAGTGCATTGATATGGTGGTCGTCGGGGTTCAGTCACGTTATACGTCAGTGACGACAACCGTGGTGGTCCCATTATTAATGTATGAGGTTGACCAGATTGTAAAGTTAAAATCTAAAGATAAATAGCATTCGGACATGTGCCTAAAGAATTATGATATAATTATTAAGATATGTAGCCCAAGTGAGAGATTGTTGGAATATTTTATTATTTAATTATATTTCAATATCATTATGTGGGCAAATATCGTAATAATAATTATATTAGTTATTTATCAATTGTGAGTCTTAATTGATTAGTGATCAAATCAAGTAATAAGGCTATTAGGTTTCTATTTGGATAATTAATTAAATATTTAATTACTTGATATGGATTCAATGAGTGGATGTCCAGATGGCCCATTAATGGAATAATGGAAAACCCTATGGTCATCCAATATAAAAGAGGCTATGGTCCCCAATATACCGGACATGGCAAAACTCTCTCTTCTCCCTATCTGAAGAGAACTTGAGGCATAAAGGTACCAGTTGAGGAAGAACCAAATCAGCCGCCGCTAACATTATTCTTGTTTGTTTTAGATCACCTCCTCTCTTTACCGTTGATGTTGAGAGGACTTCTTGAAAGCTTTATCCAGGTATTCCTGATACCTTAATTCTTAATATCCTTGATAAATCAAACATGTCGTAGATCCGATCATAATCATGTTCAATGTTTTGTTTGCTTCCGCTTTTGATTCATAATGATTGAACATGTTTTATGAATTATGTTTTTATGAAGACCTAAATTTCCAACACTTCTCTTTTATTTTCTTAATTGTGGGGTGGTTTTGGATTATTTATTTTTTTACCTAAAATTATCTTTATCTTTTTCATCCACATTTTAATCTAAATAAGTGTTTTTTTACATAGATTTATATTTTTGTTTGCTGATTTCGTCGTCTTGGCACAATGTTTGTTGATTTCCGTCTTGCTGCATTGTTTGTTTGGTTCGGATTGACAAATCAAATTCAATTCAAACAAATGACTAGATTTTCAATGTTCTAAATCCCAAGGAATGTATATTCAGTAATTTTGATTTTGTTACATTATTTCTGAAAGATTTTACGTTTTATGCTATTAACTTGAATGTTGCGAACTTGCTCATAAATTTATCCTTTTTTATTTTCAACGAAGTTGAATTTACGTTGAATTTTAATGTACTCTAAATGAATACCACTTCTTTTTGTCATTTTTTTTCTTCCTATTAACCAAGGACTTTTTTATTTTTGGGACTTACTTGTCCCCTTGATTAGTTTCACATAAATGACACGGTTAATGCCGCATCAATAACCTAACAATCTTTATCATCATTTAAGATATGACTCATTAAGTCCCTCCAATCCTAAATATAGGAGAAGATTTATTTTTTAAGTTCATAAAATAAATGATGTACTTAATTTATATTATAGTCTAAATACATTATAATAATTCAATGAACCTAAAAATAAATTCTTTTATTACAGTCAAGATACATTAATAAAATAAGTCAAATCATGTAGAAAAAAATAAATAGTCAAATCTCTTCTTTATCTTTTTATCCTTAAGAAACTCTCCCCATCCTTATCCATATTTAAAGAAGAAATTGTCTTATTAATACTACTTGTTTCTGTTCTGTGACGGCCCAGGTTCATACTAGTAACATGTCCAGGCTCCATCTCTGTACAACCATAATTTACATCATTTGATTTACTCGTGTTAATGCTTTCTACTACTCCAACATAGCTACTTGCTAGTATTCTATTCTATTGTTGAAAAATGAAATCATCCCAATTGTTCTTCCTTGTGGTCATACTATTCCATTCATACACTGATGCACAATCACCACCAACATCATATCCACCATTAGGAACAACAACCTTATCAAAAGACAACCTTAAAGCAACAATGATCATCATGTTTATTGGTTTATCCGCCTTAATAGTCATGTCCTTATTTGCACTCATCCTCCGCCATTGCTCTTCCTACGGCCACAACCGCCTTAATCCCATCACCGCTGCCGTCGACCTATTCCGCCGTGAATTCAACCGTCAAATCATGGACAAATGCCCTGTCCTCGTTTACTCCGCCGTGAAAGACCACAAAATAGGTAAAGCCGCACTTGAATGTGTTGTTTGCTTGAATGAGTTTCAAGACAATGATAAAATAAGGTTGTTGCCAAAATGTCATCATGTTTTTCACCAAGATTGTATTGATGTTTGGTTATTATCTCATATGGATTGTCCTGTTTGTCGTTTCAAACTCACCCCTGATGTTCCCGACATTGCAATCCCTATCGACGCCGTGACAGAATTAGCGGAGCAACAACAAGAAGAGACCAACACCGTTAGGGTTTCAGAAGAAGAAGCAGTAATGGCTGATGAAGACATTTTCCGTTCACGGGAATTGAGAATGTTGGACAAGTTTCCTTTCCGGAGGACACATTCAACGGGACATTCTTTAGCGGAAAATGAGGAGAAAGTAGATAGGTACACATTGTGGCATTATTTATGAACTATTTCTGGTGAATGTATATAGGATACTAAACCCTAATTTTGTCTAATTTTGTGTAACTTTGAAGGAGGATAATTCTGTGGGTCATTTTTAAAAGCAATTATTGGCTACCGTATAAATATCTGGCTTACCAATATTTAGCGTTGAAAAAATACATTTAGTGTTAAAAAATCTCTTAACGGGTAACCGGTCCCGTCTAGTTATTATTGATCATGTTAAGGAATCGGTAGAAACCGGTCAAAATTGAAGAAAAATGGCAAACCAAATATTTTTCTATATCCGATGATTTAGACCCCGTTTGGTTTGAGCTTATTTTAAGCTTATGAAAAATAGATTACGTAAATAAATAAGCTTTTATTTTATTTTATAAGCTCTCACTAATGAAAACCATATCTTCATAAACTGTTTTTTTCATAAACTACTTTTAAAACTTATAAATAATACATAAAAACTTATTTATTTGCATAAGCTGTTTTATATAAGCTTTAAAATAAGCTAATCCAAACAGACCCTTAATGTATTACTCTGACTTTTCTTTTTTTGAGGGACACGACTTTGACTCTTGACCACCTTTTGTGGGTTGATGCTTCTAATTTATTAAATTTATAATTACATATATTTTTAACACTTGTTTAAAAATATTTGTCTTACAATTATTTAAATATGATATTAATTTGCTTATAAATAAAATATGCATATTCTGTAAAACAAAAATGCATATTATAGTTAATGAGTTTGAATCTGAAGACTTAGCTTGTGAAATTATGTTATTTTGTTTAATATTTTTTGACATTTTATAGGAGTCATAGTTTTTTTAAATTTTAATAAATCGAGTCATCCGGTTCAATCTAGCTTAACGGTCGAATCAAAAGAATAACCAGTCTCGTCTAGTTATTGGCTTTGTCATGTTAAAGAATCGGTAGAAACCGGTTAAAACTGGACAAAAATATCTAATTGTTCAATGAATATGACTCTGACCTTTTTTTTAGGGACATGACTTTGATTGTTGACGACTTTTTGTGAATTGATGCTTCTAATTTATTAAATTTATAGTTATATATACTTTTAACACTTGTTTAAAAATATTTGTCTTGCCATTAATTTTTTTAATATTTATTTAAATATGATATGAATTTGTTTATTATTAGAATATGCATAATATTGTAGTTAATTTTTTTTGTTTTGGAAATGATAACAATGCAAAGCGCACTTGTTAAGAAGTTTAAAAGAGAAAATTTATATTAGGAATGATGTATTCAACACCTTGAAACTTTAAAAATGTAACTAATTTATAATTTATTTCTATTTTTAACTTCTTAACTAGTGCCATAAGGGCACTTGTTATTGTTAGCATAACCCTTTTTTTATAAGCAAGATTTTGTTAAATCGAGTACAAGGGGTACTCGATGCCCATTACAAAAAGTCAAGAATTACATGTTTGGAAGACATACAATGGGGTTCAACCACCGATTCGAGAAAACGATTTTTATTACGTCCCTTCCCACATATGAACCAAGATCACGATAGATGCTTTATGTGATCAACCACCTCCAAAGCATTTGTAACTTTGTCTTTAAAGAGAACATTATTATGCTCCATCCAAATACACACACCATTCTTAACCATATGAGTAGAGGTGGCAAAAATACTCATGCTAATGAGTATCCGTGGGTAAAATCCGTCACAGGCATGAGGCAGGTAGCTAAACGAGTATAATAAATGGATATTTGACTACCCATTATTATATGGACAAGGACACAGATTTGATTGTACACATAATCGATTATCTTATCTCATCTTATTACTTAAAGTTGTTGCCTTATTGATGAAAATATTACCGCCCACCTAATATTCTTCATCAATAACTTATTTTTATTTTTAATTTTTTTAATTCATCTTATTAAGTTCACCGTTTCCACTTCATTCACATCATAAAACATATCCTATGGATTATGAAAGAATCATGAATTTTCTATGGATTATGTATGATTTATGAAATTTTGAATGGATGTTTAAAAGTTAAAGTTTTTTGGTAATTAAAAAAAGTTGTTATTTGTACAAAAAAATAAATAAATTCAAAAATTCATGGGTACCCATGAATACCTCAATACTCGTGGGTACCCGCATAGTGGGTACGTATGAGGGTACCGGGCGGGCACGGGTATAATATTTATCCAATGGAGCGAGGACGAGTATCATATTATCTGTATCCATCAGTACCCATTGACATCTCTACACATGAGATGCGACACCGTTTTTCCTCTTTTTCCCTTTACATACATTGTTAAAAATATGGAAATTTGACACCACTTCATTACTCCATCCATGAGGTTGAATACACATCCATGTAAAAACCAACATCCACACCTCACCCTAAATTTACTTTATATATAATTATTTTTTTGTGAAATTATGTTATTTTGTCTAATAATTTTTAATATTTTATAGGTGTCATAGTTTCTTTAAATTTTTATAAACCGAGTCATCCGGTTCAATCTAGTTTTACATATATACAATTTTTTTATATAGATCGGGTTATACGGCCGACGAGTTAATCCAGTTCAGTTATGCGGTTCAACCAATGACGTGGTTATACCCGTGAACTTGTCGGGTTATGACCAGTCTGATTTTGAAGACATTGTAAAATAGTTTATATAAATGGGGAAAATTGAAGAGAAAAAAATCACTTCAATAATATGTGTCCAATATATGTTTGTTAGCATCACATTCTCTAATAGGCACATCTCAACTCATTCTCTTTGATTGGTTAAAATTCATATGTATCTCATTAAAGTTATATGACCCGCATAATTTGGTAAGACTCATATGAATTTCAATCAATAAAAGAGAATGTAGTGGGATGTGTGTTAGATAGTGTGTTTCTAGCATCATTAGTAGATAAATGCGATGAACAATTGAACACTCTTAACACTTTGAAAATGAATGTCACATAAAGTAGTTAGAGAATGTTATAAAGAGAATGTCCTTACTATTTCTCTTATTCATATTGCAGATTGAGTTTGTCTATCTTATACAATTTCATATATTAAAATAACTAAAATTGGTATTTATTTTTTTATTTTTAAGAGGATGATAATTTTTTTTATTTGAAACAACAATTATTTATTACACAATTATGTATTTAATATAACGTGTATATGTCCCCTTGTTTACCGGTGTTTTTGGCAAACAATAAGACTAGTTTTGATTATTACAAGCAACCATATATCATAGAACATGTTGTGCAATCTTTTTCCAGAAAATATATGAATGTTCATTATATTCATAATTTGCTTTATGAACAAGATGATACGTCTCAAATATTGTTCATAAATTTGGTTAGAATCCACCTTTTTCAAGGTGAATAAGTGGGGTGTCCGGAGTTCGAACCCCGAATCCTGCATATAATAATGCATATCCTTACCAACTGGGCTATGCTCATGGGGACAATTTACGTTGAGTTTTAATGTACTCTAGATGAATATCACTTCTTTTAGTCATTTTTTCCTATTAACCAAGGATTTTTTTTTTTTAAGGAACTAGGGACTTATTTGTCCCCTTGATTAGTTTCACATAAATGGCACAGTTAATGCGGGATCAATAACCTGACAATCTTTATCGTCATTTAAGATATGATTCATGAAATACTCCATCCGTTCTAAATTGTATGTCGCTTTAGGGAAAAAATTTGTCCCAAATTATATGTCGCTTTACGATACCAATGCAACATTAATGTTAATTTTCCTATTATAACATTAACTATTTATTACTCTTTCTTCTTTCAATTCTTTCATTTATATTTCCCATATTATTTATTAAGGACAATTTTGTAAAACAACTCATAATATCTCTTTTCCATACAATATTAATTGCATTTCTTAATATGTGTGAAATGCCCAAAACATCATACAATTTGGGACGGAGGGAGTATATCGGTTCAAAGACTATATTGATTCTATTTATTTTGTTAGAGACAAAAAAAATAGTTATTTGTTTTCTAGAACTAATATAAACTCCATATTTTTCGTGAGAACCATTTTTTTCTTTTAAAGACGTGAGAACCAAAATATGTCTTCACTGTTTTCAAAATATCTCTCATTCTTCTAGGAAAAATAATCTAATTCAATATTCAAATACTTAAAATATTTAAATGGACATATCCTTTGTAATTTGGAAAAGAAATACTCCACCTGTTTGAAATTGTAAGTAAAAAAAATCAAATCATACTTATTAAGAAAACTAAAACATAAGAATTTGAAGTATAGTTTTTTGTGTTTTCTTTGAAATAAGTTTCATGGGAAGATGTAAAAATAATTTTCATTGGCTATTGATTATAGAGAAAATGGAAGAGAGAGAAAATTGAATTTTTTTTTTGAAGATAGAGAGAAAATTGAATGTAATTTGCATTTAATTTCATGAGAATAAGTAAAAGTTTTTATTGGAAAAGATGAAAAACAAGATTAATTAAGATAAAAGTTTGTCTTTTTTACTTACCTTTTGAGACAAAGAAAATGAGTTTTTTTTTTGTTACATTTTGGGACGGAGAGTATACTCCACCTTTAGGTGTTCAACAAAGCTGAAAAGTTAAAACTAATAATGTTAAGTTGAGATATTTTCATTGTTACGAGCAATGTCACGAGCAACAATGAAGCAACAACTATGAGGCACAAGACAGTCAAAAGAATTATCATAAAACTTAAGAAATAGAGTGAATATATATTGTCATTAAATAGTGACTCATTAATTCTAAAATGTTGATGACTCATTAAAGATTATATAAGATTTTGTACTTTCTCTATTACAATGTTCAACAAAATCAATTAAATATGATTAAAAAAAATAAAAAATCAGTCAAATCTCTTCTTTATCTTTTTATCCTTTAAGAAGCTCTCTCTATCCTTATCATTATTTAAAGAAGAATTTGTCTTATTAATAGTACTACCTGTTTTTGTTCTAAGACGGCCCAAGTTCATGCTAGTAACATGTCCAGGCTCCATCTCTGTACAACCATAATTTACATCATTTGATTTACTCGTGTTAATGCTTTCTACTACTCCAACATAGCTACTTGCTAGTATTCTATTCTATTGTTGAAAAATGA
>Ga0315914_1000666_pt1 | contig 45786 bp, 21 predicted proteins | sample MpolenodulesMG_FD_203920 | JGI IMG/M metagenome (GOLD analysis project Ga0315914, IMG submission 203920) | Medicago polymorpha root nodule microbial communities from Los Angeles, California, United States - elongated nodules | ecosystem: Host-associated > Plants > Roots > Nodule | place: USA... | reverse complement strand
TTATAAATAAAAGGGTTATTGATGATGCCAAGTGAGTCATTTGAAATCCTAAAAGTTTGAGTTATAAATCCAATAAAATCCATTGAAATCTTAAATGTCTGTTTTGTAAATCCAATGAAATCCTCTGATATAATCTTGAGTGTAAAAAGTCTTTTATAATAAGTCTTTTAAAATCTCATAGAATCAATACAACCCTACAAAGTCTTTTAAAATCTTAAAGACTTTTTTCACCAAAATAGTCTTTTAAAATCTCAATCCAATACACCCCCCTAATTCATTTTTTACCAACATACCTCTATTTATTTTATATCTTTTTCTTCAATCAGCATTAAATATTATGTTGAAAACATACACTAACCTTCTCTCTTAAAGGATAAAATTGTAAAAACAATAATAATTACAAACAGTAATATTTTAGTGTCGGAGACTATTTTGACAGACAAAATGCATATTCAGACACAATTTTGAAATTTTGATTCATTGAGAGTCTATTATAACTACTTTTTATACATTTGAGACGAAAATGATGATTACCACAAAATTCATTCGTTCCACCATGAGTAAATCACACATTGGTGAAAATAATATTTAATTTGAGTCATCCAGTATCAAATTAATGGCCAAGATTCACATTCAACCGTGTAATATTTAAAGTAGTAGATCCAGAAATCAACATGTGTTGTATTTTTTTTTTTACAAATAAGTTTATCCTACACGAGTCTTATTTTAATTGATAAAAAAAACTTCCTTAAAATAACTAATAAAAAAAGACAAAATTATTAGATTGTACACTATGACCGAGGTTTGAACTCAACTCGTCTATTTATGTTGTGAGTTTTCAATAATTATTCTCCTTTTGTTTATATATTAAAAAATAAATAAATCAAAGGTTAAATGCACTTTTGGCCTTTGATCATTTAAAAAGTTGTGATATTGACCTTCTAACAAAAAATAGCAATTTTGATCCTCTGTCTTTGAAAAAAAATAAATGCCTCAATTACTTGTTTTGCTTGTAACAAGAAAAGTGTCATTTAGCATACACAAATGATAGTTTTCGTGTACCATACACAAATACAACATCAACCATTGATTTGTAATTTAAAATTTCAATGGTCATTATTTTAGAAGAATAATTTCTTGTAAAAAGTATGAATTGTAAAATACAGCCTGTCATACCCCAATTTTTTACCTAAGATACCACCGACACGCGTTGTTTGACTCTGATGGATCTCTGATTTTTCAATAAAAAATTCGGCAGAGAGGTAAAATACCTCATTTTTTGTTCCGAATCGGGCCCTCTTCTCTCTTTATTTTTTATTTTAAATTTTTAATTTTAATTTCCATTTTTGTTTAAGTTTTTAATTAAATTCAATTTTTGTTTTTTAATTGTTTAACCTTATCCTGTTTTTTTTATTGTTTTAGTCTTTATCTTCCTTTTTATATTATTTCAGTTTTTATTTTATTTTTTGTCCAAATCATTTTCGAATAGTCCAAATACATAGTCTGTCATATGCACAATCCAGCCTCAATCCAATACGCATTTTTTCCCCTTTTCATCCCAATCCAAAGCCAATTTTTTTGCTTTTGTTAACAAACTCTTACCCTATAAATATAACCTGCAAAAAAGCTAGAAGGGGTACACAAAAAAGCTCAATTTTATACAGCCAGAAACAAACCGAAATTCATCAAAAACCTATGAAGAAACAATTCTCGCCAATTTTCAACACCTGCGGCACAACAATTTTTCAAACCAAGAACCTGCAAAAATAAAAACAATTTCAACACAACAATTTTCTCACAAATTCGCACTAGTCCAACACGACATTCATTAAACCATTCTACCGAAACCAAACATTACATCACCATCGACCATACGACAACCATAGCTAAACGCAAACCATGACCTCGTCATCATCAACATTGTGCAACGACAACTCAACAAAACTCCACGCGAATCCGAAACACAACATTCTCAAATTACAATCGTACAACGACTGACGAATCCAACACAAATAGGACGAACATATCATTCACCGTTCGAACCGTCACGGAAGCAGTACATCAAAACCGTACGTGAAACCGTCGTACAAAAGTTGCACACTTGTAAGCCGAGCCGTACAAGCCATTCAAGCTGTCGCAAAAGAAACGACCCATAAAGACAACAAAGGTACAATTTATTTTATGTTATTTTCTTTCTAGATCTAGGCTGTTGGAAGACTTTGTTGAGGATTTTGGGTAGAAAAACGTGTAAAGGGAGAGAGTAGGAGTAGAAAGAACACACAAAAAAAAGGGTGGCTCTAGCGGCGGCACCGCCATCTAAGGTGGTCGGCCACCGCGTCAGAGCCACCTCCCACCACCACTCTCCTCACCGGAGAAGATAGAACAGCTAGAGAGAGAGGGCGGTAGGAAGAAGAGAAGAGAGAGAAATGAATTTCACAAATGAAAGAAAAATGGATTCACTGCCTATATATATGCCATCGAACCGGTTTGGTTCTCTCTGAACCGAACCGGGCCCCAAACCAGCCCACCTAAGCCCAATGCCCCAGCCTGTTCCTCTTAAGGCCCAATTCATTTTCTTTTTTTTAAAACACCCCATAACACTGCTGCACCCCCCACCTTGTGATTGAACCCCATTTTAATTTTTAAGTCTGGCATGCATTTTATTTTATTCTTTTAGCACCGTATTCTTTCCTCGTACACATTTTAGGATTAGATTCATTATTCTGCATTTTGTTTATATACTTATTTATTTCCCGTCATTTATCTTTACCGCAGACTTTAGAATGTATATTAGGCTTTAATGTAAATCATGAATGTGTGCGTGTGTGTGTATGCCTTATTTTTATGCTACATAGTTTAGGTTAAAAGGTTTTTGTGGTGATCCAACGTCACCACAAAATACCTACGCTTTTATTTTCTTGCTCCGATAATTTTAATTTTAGTTTTATTATTCAAAAAAAACATGCAAAAAATCACAAAAAGCTTCTTTCACAATAAACCTTGATTCAAAAAATCAAGTGACCCTTTATTTTACTCTTTCATAAATCAAAATTGCAATCAACTTTAAATTACTTTAAGTCATTTTCTTTAATATAAAAAACACAAATCAATTCTCATTTGCCACTTAGCTTTTCATTTCGAAATAATTTTTCAAAACTAATAAAAAACACAAAACAAATCAAACGTCAATTTTTACCCCGAACTACGAGATTTTGATCCCTCACGGGTACGTAAGCAAAGGACACTCGTCCTTCCAAACAATAAAAAATGTAGATAAAATAGGTCTCCTTTTTTCTCTTTATCACTTTAAATTCCATTTTTAAACAAAGCAAGTTTATAACACAATTATTTAAATAAAATCAAGAGGTTCCCATAGAATACTATGGATATTTAGGGTGCTAACACCTTCCCTAAATATAACTAACCCCGAACCCTTAATCTTTTAAAATGGTGTTTGAACTTTTTTCCATTCTTTTGAAAAATTAATTAAAATTTCAGTCGTGAATAAAAGTGAGTCAAAAGCTAATCAAATAGCCTTGATCTCCAAAAATTGACGCAACACAGCCCTGCCTATAAATAGCTTGCTCGTGAACCATTGTAAACATCCCAAATCAGAAACGACATAACAAGTAGAGCTTGTTGTGAGTGAGAGAAAAATAATGAGCTAAAAAATGGTTTCTCCGGTGAGGTTTCTCTTAGTTAGTTAATATTCTCCTATTTACAAGAGAGGGTGGTAATTGTACTACTCCCCTTGCATTTAGAGAAAGGTCTTGTAGTTTCTTCCACTTTGTCAAAGTTCTCTACTCTTGCCAGGTGGTTTTCCCCCTTATTTGTTGAAGGGTTTCCACGTAAATATTATGTGTTCAGTTTATCTTTTCTCATCTTTTATTTTAGCTGTGTAATAATATTTTGTTATTCTAGTACTCAACAGGAGTATTAGAGTCATTGGTTCGTAGTTGTTGTTCCGGTGCGACAAAATGGTGGAGTGGTAAGAAAAATCTTATTATGCTTTATGGTTGCAGTTTAAACTGATCTTCCACGTCAGAAAAGAATTCTTACTATTCCGGTCTATTTTAAAGAAAAGTAACGTGTACCTCATATAAAGGGGAAATTAAACACCATATAATAATGTTAGACTAGTTGTCATAAATGACTGACTATAGCCAAATAAGACATAATAGTAGCCATAAAATAATTGAAAATCTTCTTAAAAAAAAAAAAAAGTAATTGAAAATGAGAATGGATATATACAAAAAACTAAACATAATGAAAATTGTTATGAAATAAAGCAAAGTAGTTTAAATATATTAGAAGAATAGAGATCAAGGAGAAATAGAGAAGAAAAGAATTTGTTATTAACAGCGGCGAAGCTAGCATAAAATTTATGCAAGAGACAAATATAAAAGAACAATAAAATATTTTTGAAACGAATATATTAAATTTAAGGATAACAATGTTTTTAGTCCTATAGATTATATTTTTTTAGGTTTAGTCCTTACAAAAAAATTTATTCAATTTTTGTCTCGATTTTTTAAAATTTTACAAAAAAAAAAGTGTTTTTATTCTTGTATTTAATCTCTAACAAAAGATTAAAATCAAACAAAATCTTAGAAACATAACTCAAAAATCGAAAGTGTTTTAAAGACTAAAAACAAATTTAATCCGAAAATTAATCAATACATTAAAAAAATGACAATAATTTTTACTTATATGAAATGTAAATTAAAGCAACAACAAAGGATAAAAATTGACAATTTAAAAAAGTTGGGTAAAATGTATTTCAAGAAACCAATTTTATCCATACTTGACCGTTTACTAAATTGATTAATAACGTCTTTCCCAATGTAAACAAATAGGTTATTTGCAAGAAACTCAATACCCATTTAAGTTGTTTATGCTAGTTTCCAACAACTAAATTTATTTAGGGTAGTTCAATGTTTATTATTTGGGGTAGCCGAATATAAATTTATACCAACCAATTAAAGATTAATATATTTTTTGGGGTAGCCTTGGCGACCCCTTGCCAATGAAGGGCTACGCCCCTGGTTATTAAACTCATATTATCTTGCCAAACTTCAATAAAAATGGAACTGTATTAATAAACTCATATATTGTTATTAATTAAACTCACTATCTTTACATGTCAAGTAAAGGATTTAAATTTCGATGTGTTTTTGAAATCATTGAAAAAATGGTTCTGCAATGTCTGTGTAACAGAACTGGATAGATGGCTGCTATACTCAACTAAACTTTTGCTTGCATGGCTCTCTGCTCTTTCATGGTTTGGATGCTCCTTCTCTTCATGTGTGAAATAAAGGACGAATGTGCCCCGGCTACTGTCGAGGATGTCTCCATGAAGGCCTGGATATTCCCTGAACATCATTAAGATTTGTGGAGAAAACTGTGAATTAACATGTACAGGATTAGACACAAATAAAACAGATTACATTCTAAATTACTAAACTTGACAAAAGCCTAACTAACTAGCAACAAAAAAACCTACATGTCAAGGCTGGCCAACTGCATCGATCATAAAAGGAATAAGTAATTTTGCATATGAAAAAAATAACTTGATATAATAGAAAGGATGTGATGCTTTTCATAGTTAAGAATTAAGGACATATGTGTAAAATATGAGCGAAAACAAGACTGTACATACACTTTATAAAACTAGTTTTTGAAATTACTTTTTGTGATGCCATGGAGAGAGCATAAAGAGAGAGTCTCAAGGAAGATGCAACTTTTTGAAGTGTAGTGGAGTCATCTCTCGTATCAAGTTTAAAATAGTTATCACTTGTCACCACAAGCATATGTTTGATTTTGGTCCAGTCAGTGTTGTTTAATATAGCGGCTGTTGCGGCACAATAGTGCTATTGCATAGCGGAATTTGAACTAACTTCAACTGCTCCACCATGTGCTATTTAGTATAAAATCTTGTAAAAAATGTGGCTACAGCAGCAGTATAGCACTGTTGCATAGCTAAAATTGAACAAACAACTGTTTTTTGTGATTCGCAGTTGACAACACTCGGCCCAATTACATGCAGTTCATGAATCTACGGCTTTATCAAGTAAGAAACAACAACCATAGACAAGAAACTAACAATATTATAAAGGTGGACACAAATTTATTTGAGATCCATATATTAGAATGAAGGGCAGAAGGCTAATCACCTTAAGGAACCTCAGAGATGCATAAAAGATATTCATTAGGCTAATATACTAGAGAAGAATTTAACTAGTGTTACAAAATCTTGATACAGTCAATGCATTAAAACCAACTCATTCAAATATATATGAAGTACCTAACATATTTGCAGACAGTTGTTGTTTCTCCTTTTCATCTGTTCCTCATCAGTACAACATTTACTGGATTTGGTTGCAGTTCATGCATGCAAATTTGGCTCCTCACAACAGCAGGATTGGGCACAATCAGGGGTGACACAATTTATTTCTATAAGAACAAAAGATGAATTAGCATTGTAATAATGCATATATTTTAATGTTGCTATTTAAATTTACAATATTAACCGATAATAACATAATAAGAAAGAAACAGAAAAATTGGTATTTCAGTGACTCACCCAGATAGGAAACTCATGTGATCAACTCATCATCGATAATTATTGAGGGAATGTGAGCAATCTTACGCCATTCTTTCCCTCGCTTCCTTCCCAAACTTGCTTTGAGCAATGGGCAGCGAGTCATATTTAGTACCGAAAGAGAGGAAGGCAATCCTTTTTTTGGCAATGACTTAAGTTTGAGAGCGTTAACAATCTCAAGGTTTTGGAGAGAAGTGAGATTTTGAAGCCACTTCCCATCAATGCTTGCAACATTAAAACCACGGATGCATAGTGTGACAAGCGATGCAGGTAGCATTGGCTCCATCAGCGTGCTCACCGTTTCATTGCCATTAATTCGCAACACTGAAAGACAAGTGAGATGCTCCCAATTTGGCTTGGTGTTCCACATAATCCCTCCAACAGAGCCAATGGTCAGCTCCCGCAAACTGATAGGCAAATCATCTATGACAAAAGATTGAAGATTTGGAAGATCATCGATTTCCATTTCTTCAAGGTCAGTTAGAGTGTTCATTGCTTCTGGCAGTGAAGAAAGCTTCTGACATTTCCAAACTGCAAAATAAATGAGGTTTGGAGTGTGCAATCCACCTAGGGAAAATGACTCCAATTCATTACAATCCCATATTTTGATGCTTCTAAGAAATGAGAGACTCTTTTGAGACTTGTCTTCTGCAATTAATATCGATTTCAGATTTCTACAACCCTCAATAAACAGACTCTTGAGGACAGGGAGAACGCCCAAGGTAAATGATATCATTGAATTACAGCTATAAGATATTTTCAATTCTTCAAGCGATGTGTAATGGTGCAAGTATTCATTAGGAAGGAACTCTAGACTCTCACAATTACTGATTATGAGAGACTTCAAGGTTTTTGGTAGACTGACTGTTGGGAAAGACATATGAGATGGAAAGATGTCTATAGTAAATTGTTGAAGAGAAATTAGAGGCAACACTGGTTGCTTGAACACATGATCTGATGATGGCCTTGATTGCACCAGTAGAGGACATTCTCTTAACTCAAGTTCAGTTAAGGAAAGAAATTTGTCGAGTATGTTACCTACTCTCAATTTCGGGCACTTTCTTAGTGACAAAGTTTTCACACTAGGAAACTCTTTAGCTGTACCTCCAATCAGGTTCCATTCCTCCCACTCTTGCATATTCTCAAAGTGTAAAGTCTCCAAGGAGGGAAATGGTTGAAATGAAGGAGAACCATCTCCTCCATAGAACTCAGTACCAATTGTCTCTACTGATTGCATCCCTTCAATAATGAGTTTTTTCAGATTACCTAATTGGCCAAGGGGTGGAAGCCATAAACAATCATCACAATTCGAGATCCTTAAATACACCATGTTTCTAAATAAAAAATCACCCAACCAATTTGGAAAGCTGATTCCACAGTAGCCTTTTATGGTGAGACTTTTCAAATTTGTTGAGGGTTGTAAATGTTCAAGTACAACACTTTGAATTGGTGAATCATGGAAACTAGTACAACGATCCCATTCTAAAGCTAAATCTTCTATTCGTTCTTTCATCTTCATCTTGGCTTGATCTGCTTCAAATTTGTCATGAACATTTTGTAGCTGTGAGATGAAAAGCTTTCCATGCAGGTGGGGAAATTTTCCCAGCTCCGCAAGCTTCAATCCATCCTTATGCTTGCTGACGATAAAGTCGGACAAAGTATGGAGATTTTCTAGTTTGGCTATTTGTAAGGGCATCTCCCTCAATGCAGTGTCACTAACGTCAAGGTGACGGAGATTAACCAATTTCCCAATGTCCTCCGGCAATTCAATGAGCCTTCTACAGCCTGCCAACAACAAGAACTGCAGATTGTAAAGCTTGCATGTTGCAGAAGGCAAGCTTTCAATCTTAGTGTGGGAAAGATTTAAGTACCGTAGGTGTAACAAAGTTCCAATAGAGTATGGAACCTCAGTGATACTCCTGTAGTTTGACAAAGACAGCACGCGTAATTGTTTCATTGTTAGCAGCAAGTCATGTACTACCTTGTTCGATAACAAACTAAAAGGCAGTTGTTTTTGTAATGGTAATGCTAGAAAGGTACGTAGACCTTTTACTGCATACAATTCTTCAAATTTATTAAATGAGTCATATAGCCCTCTATTGTATGATAAATTATGTATCCTTTGATGCAAGTTCTGTTCGTCCAACCTGGTACAATAGGAAGATGAAACCATTGTAGCAAAATCATGGAGGAGGCTATGCATTTCAAAGTTTGCTTCCTCGTTGCCAATAGATCGTCGATGTATCAACGATCTTGACACAAGTTCATCAAAGTATTCTTCTCCGACTTTTTCCTGATCTGCGGACGATTCTACCAACCCTGCTGCAATCCACAACTGAACCACCACATTTTTTTCTAAGATGGATTTCTTCGGAAAAATTGAACAATATTCAAAGCACTGTTTTAAAGGAGCTGAAAGAGAATTGTAGCTCGATTGTAGCGCAGGTTGCACGACATAATGTACCAATTCCCAAATGCCACACATTAGCACATTATTCCAGTAATCCTGGGACAATTCGTCACGAAGAAAATTCGCAACTGTTACTGCAGCTAATGGTAATCCATCACACTTTTCTGCAATTTTCCTTCCAATTTCTTCAAGATTTGATAGTTTTTGGTAGTTACATGGTCCAAATGCATGTCTGGCAACTATAGACCAGCAATCTTCGCTTTCCAAAGGTCTCAAATAGTGGACATAAAAAAAGCTTTCCATGGATTTTGGAACTCTTTCATCTCGTGTTGTGATGATGATTGTGCTACCCGTTTTCTGAGCGTTTAACATATCCATCAGTAATGTCCAATTGACAGATCTTGCATCCAAAACGTCATCCAATACTAACAAAAAATTTGGGTACACGATATTCACGTCATTGTTTCCTTCTGCATCCAAGTTATGATTGATGATTGCATGTGAAGTGATAGATTTAATGTTGGTTTCAAAAACACTGAAATCAACAAAATCCTCAAAATATTTTGACATATCTACCCACAGTTTTAACTCAAATTTGTCCTTTACTTGAGGATCATTGTAAAGGAGTTTAGCAAGGGCTGTTTTACCAATCCCTACCATTCCCACAATGGAAATAATTCTTATTTGATCATCTCCATCATTAGAAAATAAAAGATGTTTAAGTTTCTTTACATCATTGTTTCTTCTATAAATAGAACTCAAGAATTCTAATCTTCCAATTAATTTCTGCATTTGAGAATTGCTGACCCTATCAAACCTTATGAAAGGAGAATAAAGATAATGCACCTGAGATGTAGTAGCAATTTGATGCTCAGCTTCTACTTTGCAGCGTAACGCCTCAGTCTTGATTTCGTCAAACAAACTATCAACTTCAAAGAGAGCATACCTCAGCGTATCCGACCACCATTCATTGACATCAGCAACAGAATCATAATGAAGTACATCTAGAATCCTCAGCAGTTTTTTCTTGAGTTTTTTCAAGAGTGAAAGGTCAAGCTTAGTGGTCTGGAAGTTGTCCATGAACTCATGACTAGAAACAATCTTGTCTAGCAACACCTTCACATAAGCTGAGAGTGTTTCGTTCGTACTAGTGGCCATTTGTTGCTTAGTTTGTAAGAAATCACAGCAAACAAAATGCAGGATTACGTATGTATAAGAAATATCTTCAAAAGGAGTGTGTTAAAGAAATCTGATCTAGCTTTGATTTTAGTAAAGTCTTCGTATCTCTGGTCAAATTTAACGTGAAAAATAAAGACGCGTAGCGTAATCTTACTCGTAGGTGGGCTGTCAGTCAATGCTCCTAGAACAATGATAAAACAAAAATTTACCTCATTTTAAGGGGGTGCATTCAATTAAAGCATTTTGAAAAACTTTTTATGAATTACTGTGGTATTCAATCAAGGTTCTCTGTAACTTAAAAAGAAATCATGTGAGTCATGGGAGTTTAGCTCAGTTGGTAGGGACATTGCATAATTTATGCAGGGGTCGGAGTTCGAACCCCGGACACCCCACTTCTCCACATTTAATTGTGTGAGCTCCAGCCACTAGACTACTAGACCAAAAAAAAAATCATGTGATGTTCAATCAAGATTTTTGGTCATTTAAAAATAATATGTGGTATTCAATCAAGACCTGTTAAAAGAGTCATTAAAATATTGTAAAGTCTTTTAAAATCAATGAGACTTTTTAAAACAAAACTCATATTAGAGTAACCAAAGTAGCCACAAAATACCTACTTTTAAAGTCTTTAGTTATGGCGTTGTTCCAATATCTTCAATCCAGATAACCAGATTCAAGATAACACCATAACTTTTAAAGCCACTAACGGAGCAAGAAAAATAAAACGTAGGTATTTTGTGGTGATGTTGGATCGCCACAAAAACCATTAACCTAAACTACACCAAAAGCATGAAAAATAAAACACACACACACACTTTTTACAAAAAAAAAAATTACGAAAAAGATATATATGCATGATGATAAACCTAGACTAAAGATGCATGAATAATTTACATTAAACCTAATATACATTCTAAATTCCATAGGATAAAATAAATGGCAAAATAAATAAATGTGCACAATTAAATAAATAAAATGTGGAATAATAAACCTAAGCTAAAAAATAAAAAAATACGAAAATAAAATGCAAAACGAAAATAAAATGCATGAAAGAAAATAAAAGAAATGCAGGGGGTCCAATCATAAGGTGGGAGTGCAGAATTTAAAAAAGCTGAATTGGGCCTTTAAGATAGGCAGAGCGCATGGGCTTTAAGGGGAAACAGTTTGGGCCACTTGATTAGGATTATGTGGCCTTGATTTGATCAGAAAAGGATTGTTCAGTGGCCATTAGATTAAAATTTAGGGACAGGGGCACGTAGGTGTATGGTAAACCATACACCCTCACACACATAATTCCAACAGCCTATAAATAGGCTTAACACTCAGACTCCCCTCATTTTTACAGAACCGTTTCTCTCTCTTACCTATCCTTTCTCTCTTCTCTCTCTCGTTTCCACTCTCTCTCTTCTCGAGTGGGCTTTGTTTCTTCCGGCGCGGTGGCCGATGGACCGCCACGGCGGCGGCGACGCACCGAAAGTAGAAAGAAGCTTTTTTGTGTGTTTCCTATCTCTCCTTCCTTCTTATTTCTATTTCTTTACTCCAAAACATCAAGAGAGAAGACTAAACGGCCTAGATCTTAAAAATAAATACAAAAGAAAAATTACATTCCTTCTTCTCTAGATTTCAGTCTTGTTTCAGATTTGTGTGAAGCTTTGTGGCTTGTAGGTGCTTCGGCTGGACCGGCTGTGTGTGGTTCGGCAAGGATTCGTTGTAGGGTTAGGGTTTTAGATTCGGTTTGAGATAGGGGGTTGTTGGTGATTGATTTCGCGTCTGGAGTTTGTGGGTTTTGGTTGTTACGGTTTTGAGTTGGCCGTTGAATCCACGGCTGCTTCTGTGATTTGATGTTTTGGTTCGGCTTGAACAGTGATGGTTTAGGACATGTGGTTTGGCACGGCTTTGATTTGTGTTGAGCTATTGTTGTCGTTGATGATGTATGACCGGATTTGTGAAACATTGACTGTTGATGTTGAGGGCTGTTTGTGACTGACTTGTACCTATGGTTTGATTGTGTTGAAGATTTGTAATTGGCTTTGTTGTTTGTTGGTTTTCTTTTTGTTTCCATTTTGTTTTTTGCAGGTTAATTGATTGGGAATTTTTGTGCGTTCTAGCTATTGTTATGAATTTTTTCGCCCCCTGATTTGGTTAATTGCAGGCTTCTTTTATATCATTAGGATTAGGGTTTTTAAAAGAAACCAATTACCTTGGCTTGGGGAGAGGAGAATGCATCTGTACCTGAGAATTTGCCTGCAGATGAGGTGTGAAACTGGCTTTGGATTGCCTGTAGATAGGCGCGTGAAAACTGTTTCTTCTTTGGATCAGGACCTTTTTGGACTTATCATTGGACAAAAATAAATACATAATAATAATAATAATAATAATAATAATAATAATAATAATAATAATAATAATAATAATAATAATAATAATAATAATAATAATAATAATAATAATAATAATAATAATAATAATAAAAAGAAATAAATAATAATACTAAAAGTAAAAAAAAAACAGAATAAAATAATAAAGATTAAAAAAAGATAAAATTAAAGTTAATTAGAAATTTAAATAAAGATGGAAATAAAAAAATAAAAAATGAAAATAAAGAGAGAAGAGGGCCCGACTCGGAATCAAATATGAGGTATTTTAAAATACCTCTCTGCCGAATTATTCACTGAAAAGTCAAAGACTAATCCGGATCAGAGGATACGTGACATTGAGACCTTAGGTCAAAAATTGGGGTAAGACAATCAAAGATGTTTTTTTTTCTTGAATCTTTTTAAAAATATTGTTGTTTTTTTTTCCAAAAATATAAATATTTATCTTTTGTTTTTTTAGTGTATCAATGAAAAATGTTTATCTTGGTAATTTGTTTATATTAATTAGTGACAATTTTTTTTTAGGGGCAATTAGTGACAAATATATATATATATATATATATATATATATATATATATATATGTTAGTGATGAATATTTGTCCCATATTTTCTATGTATCAGTTACTGCTATTTTGCCGTGATTTTTATGTATCTGTTATTAATATTTGTCTTGTTTTTTAAATATGTTTTAGTGATAAGTATTTGTTTTGTGTTTTTTTAAATGTTTGTCAGTAATATCTATGTTTTTTTAGTATTTGTTCCGTGATTTCTATGAGTCATTATTTGTCTTGTTTTTTAAAATATTTTTCAGTGATAAGTATTTGGTCCGTGTTTTTTTTAATATTTATCAGAAACGAATTTTTGTCTCATTTCATGCATCAATGACAAAATGTGTCCTGTATATTCTTATGTACCCGTGATAAATATTTGTTACGTGATTTTTTATATTTATTCGTGATAAATATTTGTCTCGTTTTTTTTTACCTTTCACTAATAAATATTTGTTCCTTCAACAAAACTAATTAATATTTGTTGTGTATTTCATTTATATCCATGTCAAATTGTTTCTGAGTATTTTTTTTTAAAAATTAATCGATAACATATATTTGTCTCATTTATCAGTGAAATTCATTGTTTATAGATGATTATTAAGTGGAGTAACTCATCTTAGAGTGATTCATGGATTCAATGTACGTATTCTAACTTATTTTTATTTTAAATAAATCGTGTAAGAAATTTATATTCAACGTTTATCATTATTATGTTTTTTTTTTAATAAAATTATTTTGTTAAAAGAAGATCATAGTTTAACAATATTTAAATAACAATCTATTTTGACTTTTGACTTTTAAAGATTTAATTTAAATTATTATTTCAACACTATGATAACATAGAAGCAATTATTTTAAACTAATTCACAACATAATATTTTTAAACTTTCTTAGAACTTTCTATATGTTTTTGGAGGAATAGAACTATATATCTTTAATAGTATATAAAATTAATCTCATATCGTTTGTTTTGATGATAAACGTGATTTTTTTACATAGATGATGAATATGAATTATCTACTACTAGGTATGTAACCCATGCGTTGCACAAGTTTGATTGAAATGTTTTTAATATTTTTTTTAGTGAAAATAACAATTTTGGTAGGCTAGTTGAATTATTCTAAAATAAAAAAAAAATCATCTTCCATGAATAAAGAGATAGATAAAAATTACTCTTGACATAGATAATATAGCATTCATCTGTATATAAAAATTAATAAATCAATAGAAGACCGTTCAAAAATAAATAGATAAATTAATAAATAGAAGTGTAGTTGAATGTTATGATCTTAATATATTTTTCAATGTATGCTAAAATCGTGGATGACAGTTAAAAAAATCTATTAGTTTTTGTTGCATGGTCTTACATAACATATCTTTATAATTCTGTTTTCATCAAAAAGTATAGGATTTTCATAAATGAATACTTGAATGCAAAACTTATATATATATATATATATATATATATATATATATACACACACACATATATTTCACTTTTGATTTACATTCTTGGTGGCAAAAACTAAATTTGTGTTGAATATTTTTTGTTGTCTCTCCGTTTCTATGTTATGCCGGTTACAATTGAATTGTTGGTTTTATTAATATATTTTATTTTGACTTCTTAAAAAAAAGTAATAATAATTAAGCAAATGAAGTAATCCTTTGATTGAAATCAATTATGTGAGAGGTGGAGTCTATAATATTTTTTAAAATCTAATACACGTAAATATTAACAAATTTAAATAAAACAAATATAGTCAAGCATCTTCAAAAAAGACATCAAAATAGTTTTTTTTTTCTAAAAAGTCAAAAACATGTTAAATAATAATATAAAAAAATTATTGATTTTAATTCACTTGTAATTTAATAATAAATATTAACTTTTAAAACAAAAAAAAACGTTTTGAATATGAAGCTTAGTAAACTCCCTAAAAAATGAATCAGTAAATTAATATGTACATATATAAATTCAGATAATAACACTTCATATTTTAACTGTTTAAAAATCAAAAGATCGTTTTTCTTTTAACAATGAGATGATTGTATTGACTCTACAACTTTATAGAAATTATAATTGTGAGAGCTAAATTAAGTAAAACCATTATGCATTAAGTAATTTAGAAAATGAGGTGTAAAAAAGAGTGTAAATTTTTTTAAAGAGGAGTAAGAAAACTGTACGAAGCTTTCTAAGAATGATGGATCATACATAAGTGTAGTTGGTATATTTGTCGAGAAATTTCTAGAACTAAATATAAAATATAACGGCATGAGTGTAGAATCCATGTACTACCCACTTTTTTGTCAAATTGTCCAATCCGTATATTAGTATATATGTTTTCTTTTATACGGCTTCATCAAAGTGCATGTGATGTTGGCAATGTTGTTCAGAAAACTATATACGACATCTTCTCTTTTTTCCTTCCACCTATGAAAAACACATATATAAAATCTATACATACAATGAATTACATGTGGTAGGAGTGTGTTTTAATTACTTGTTGATATTATGGTGTTTTAAAAAAAAATGAAGAATTAGTATTGCGAGAAGTTTTTTGTAACTTAAGTTAAATATTTGTTTTGAATGAATAATGGTGTGATAAGAGGAATTAGGAATACCTTTTTATATATTATAGCACCATGTTTGCAGTGAAAAATTATTTCTTTCAACCTGAAAAAAAAAATATACAATAACTTTAGTATTAATGAATAAAAAAAACTTTTAGTACAAATCAATATGATAGTATCAATAACACCATGATAGAAACATTCAAAGATTAAGTAGAACTATCAAATGTGTAGAATAAGAAAAAAAAATGAATGTAAGATAAGTGACAGTTATAAAAATGAGAGTGAATATAAAAAATTATGCACTAAACTTTTTCATTTTATAGGTTATTTTGGAGGAATGGGAAAAGGATAAATTCAAATTAAGATGGTTTAAGAAGTTGAATGGTCAATGGAGTTACAAAAATAACTTTTTTTTATCAAAAGTGGAGTTAAAAAAAATTAGAAAGTCATTTGGAGTTACATTTATATTGGAACATATGATATGTGGAATGAGAAGCATTTAGGTATGATATATGTCACCAACCTCTAAGCTTAAAACATCAAGTCCATCCTCCATTTGTTATTTTTTATTTAGTTATAGCTTTATGGATTTTTACATGTACTATAATACAATTATTAAATTTTATTATTTTTTTATAGACCTATTTATCTTATTTCTAAAACATCTTTAATAATTTATTATCTTGTTTTTTCCATCTAAAAAAAATAAAAACATTTCAATATCCTATGACTACACGCAATGCATCCAAAGCCCTTACGATTTATTCGTATACTCTTTTTATTTTCTTTCTTCAAAACTCCAACACTATAGTGTCTTATTGTCTCACCCAATTGATGGTATTTAATATCCATGGTGCTGCTCTTGAAAACATTGTGGTTGATGAAGCATATTATTGATTAATATTAATATAAAATAATGTGAAGTTATTAATGTGAGAAACAAAGCTTATAATGACTTTTGTTTAGTTTACAATATTGAAGCATTTTTAGAGGTATATAGATAGATAGATTCTATTGATTTGCCCATCATAAATCTTAACTTGGTTTTTGTCATTTGAAGCTCTCTAATCATTCTCATTCCCCTTTTTCTTTAAATATTATTGAATTGAAAAGGTTTTTATGAAAGAAAAAAAAAGGATTTGATGAGCTCATATACGTTTCTTACGTAGACTTATTATATTTTAATGGTGCCTTACATTTCTAGTCTCTATGTAAAGCTTTTCATATGTAGGCCCGGCCCTTGGGCATGTGCAAGGTGAGCTAAGGTGTCGGGCCTCGTAATCTTAGGAGCCTCAGAGAAAAATTTAATAAAGCACTCAAAAGTGTTAGGTATATATAATAAAATATAAAAAAATCAATCGACATCTTGGAATAGTTTAGTGGTAAAATAGAATGCACTTGAGTCATTGGTCTTGAGGTTTAATCCCGAGCATTTGTGTGAATTTGAACCAAATATAAAAGTCTCAATTACATACACAACTAGTAGGCCATTACAATTTAAAAGGCATTTCAGAGTTAACTATCAATGTAGAAAACTATTATATATCTTGAAATTTTTGTCATCTATTTCCATTAACAATGCAAATTAAATCCATTAAATAATTACTATTTTTTCTATATTGTTTTAAGTTTAATCATGCATGATAGTACTAATTTGCTACTATTTTTTCCGGTATTAGTATTAGTTTGTCACTATTTAGATAACAAAGACATTTTATTTAGGGTTAAATATGTTTTTGGTCCCTATAAATATATCAATTTTTCATTTTAGTCCTTCTAAAAAATTTCTTCCTTTTAGTCCCTATAAAATTTTCAATCACTACTTCTGATTCCTATTTTTAAGGTAAGTTTTGTATTATTTTAATGAAATGTGTAGAATATTGTAAAATATTTTTTTTTAAAAAAAAAAGAATTTTATAACAGACGACAAATTAAATATGAATTTTTAACCGTCAAAAACATAAAAATTCATATTAAATTCATGTTTTGTTAAAAAATTCTAATTTTTTTTTGGCGAGAGATTCGTATAACATTATGAATTTTTCTGCAAAATTTTATTAAAAAATATGAATTCTACATATGAGTTTACTTTAAAGGAAGGACCAAAAGTGAAGATGTAAAATTTTATAGGGACTAAAAGTTGAAGAATTTTTTTAGAGGGACTAAAACGAAAAGCTGACATATTTATAGGGACTAAAAACATATTTAACCCTTTTATTTAAGCAACAACAACCAATATACTTAAGACTCATTTTGCACTAAACAAAGTGATGATTCTTTTTAAGTTTTTGGTGTTTCTTTCTATTATGAAATACAAACCCAAATTTTAATATTAAAACAATTAGTGGTTAGTGAAGTTCAACTCAAGTTAGTTATTCCTTCCCATATAAACTTACTTTTATTTAATAAGAATGACTATTTTTTATGTTATTTACAACTTAAATAGATTATTACTATTGCTTAAAAAAACTTGTTTTTCTATAGGGATCCATTTTTAATATTTGAACATTGTCTCCGATTTTACCGGAACGGCCCAGTTCATATGTCTTGAATGATATATATCGGTGGTTACATTTGCCTATTTAACTTTCATTTGATTTAATTTAATTTTTATCATCATAATTCTATATATATATATATACTAGTGGTCACAAGATTGCAAGAGAAAGTGTGAAACTTTCTTAGTCCCAGAGGTGGCACATCATCATAATCCTAACTTTAACATCAACCCAAATTTAGTTTACAAAGATGTTAATCTAGAGATGCTACATCATCAAGTTTATTTTATATAAATATAATATAATATAATATATAAGAGGGATAATAGGTCTTTACCCCCTATAATATAAGTCATTTCTGGTTTTCCCCCAGTAAAATATTTTTTTTGATTTACCCCCTGTAAAATATTTTTGTTTTAATTTATCCCCCTAATAGGCCAAACAAAAAGGAAAAATTCTTGAAAAAATAAAATAAAATTGGTTTTTGTTTGGCCTATTAGGGGGTAAATCAAAACAAAAATATTTTACTGGGGTGAATCAGAAAAAATATTTTACAGGGAGGAAAACCGGAAATGACTTATATTACAGGGGGTAAAGACCTATTAATCCTATATAAGATAAGATATAAATAGATAAAGAGAACATTTTAGTATTTAACTCTATTAGACTTATTATTTAATCCTAATGAGTCCCTTACTACTAATCTATTTAAACCTCGTATTAGGTCCTAACAAAAGCGTTTATCATGACTTGTTTATCTAATAAGGATGATGTTTATGTGTCTAGAGCGATACTGTTCAAATAATTGTTATCTAGTTTCTTCCAGTTTTGGAGTTTGAACCCTTTGCTTGACTTGTATAGGTGACGTGAGTATATAATTAGTAGCAATATCAGTGAACTGGCCAGGACTTGCAAATGCAGAAAAGTAACGTTTACCTCGTATAAAGGGTAAACAATAGCCATAAATTAGTTGAAGAAATAAGAATGGATATACACAGAAAATTAAACAAAATGAAAATTGTTATGAAATAAAGCAAATTAGTTTAATTATATTAGAAGAATAGAGATGAAGGAGAAATAGAGAAGAAAAGAGTTTGTTATTAAACTCATATTATCTTTACAGCTCAAGCAAAGGATTTAAATTTCAATGTATTTCTTAAATCAATGAAAAAATGATTCTGCAATGTCTGTGTAACAGAACTGGATAGATGGCTGCTAATCATACTCAACTAAACTTTTGCTTGCATGGCGCTCTGCTCATTCTTGATTTGGATGCTCCTTCTCTGAATGTGTGAAATAAAGGACGAATGTGCCCCGGCTACTGTCGAGGATGTCTCCATGAAGGCCTGGATATTTTCTGTACATGATTAGAGGAAAATAAAACAGATTACATTCTAAATTACTAGAACTTGATAAAAGCCTAACTAACTACCAACAAATAGGTAATTTTGCATATTAAAAAATAACTTGTTATGATAAAAAGGATGTAAAATATGAGTAAAAAAGAAACTGTAGTACAAACACTTTATAAAACCAGTTTTTGCAATTCCTTTATGTGATGCCATGGAGAGAGCAAAAAGATAAAATCTCAAGGAAGATTTTGGTCCAGTCAGTGTTGTTTAATAGCACAATAGTGCTATTTCATAGATAAGATTGTAAAAAAGTGGTTGTAGCAGCACTGTTGCATAGCTAAAATTGAACAAACAACTATTTTCCGCGATTCGTAATTGACAACACTGGACCCAATTACATGCAGTTCATGAATCTACCGCTTTATCAAGTAAGAAACATCAACCATAGATAAGAAACTAACAAGTTATAAAAGTGGACACAAATTTATTTGAGATTCATATTCCAATAAATGACAGAAATGCATGAATGACACATATTTGAGATTCATATTCACAAATTTATTTGATGGTCCACAGGATTACCTATAAGATTTTGTTCAGCATCTTTGACATGCCTAAATGACACATATTTTCAAAAAACAGTAGACTCCAACCACATGTAGATTCCATAGAAATGCCTGATAAATTGTTTTCAATTTGTTTAATTTTCTGAAGGACTTAGGAACAAATAAAGCCTAGATTAGATTCTAAATGATTAGAACTAACTGAATGAGAATTTTCTAAAGCATAGGGAGGACACAAATAAAATCCTAATTGTGAAGTGTCAGGCAAGCTATTTTCTTGTAACAGACTCAAGCTGATAAATAGAGTAAACTCATTAATAATTATTCATGTGGAAGAATGGATCAAATATAATACTCACAAATAACTTTGATGGTAGGAATAGGGCAACATCTTTTGAAAGATCCTTCCCAACACAGGACATGCCAAAATCACATATACTTTCACCAAACAGAGGACTTGTATCTCTTTTTCTGAATCCTGCAAAAAACTAGAAGACATATTAGTAAATAATAGCAATATATTAAACTAAAGCATAGGAATACTCAAAAAAAAATTAATGAACTAAGGGAGGGAGAAAAATGTGATGACAGTTGTAGTAGTGTAAGGAAGGACTCAGACAAGCATTGATTCACAAAGAATGAAATATCTCATTTCACTGGCTTAGAGACACCAAGACTGTGAGATTGAAATTGAACTGTTTTATCAATCACTTCATGACAATGGAGCATTAACTTTTGCAATATTTGCAAGAAACTTGGAAAGAAATATGAGCATTGGACCATGCACATATAGTAAAAGGAATAATATTAAAACCAATCAAAGAGGAAGTTTATACCTCAGATGCCATCTTGGTGCAAGCGATCAATCACACTTGAAGTCATTGGAAGATCTGCAAACAGACCAAATAATTCAAATACAAAGATTAAGCAACCAAATCTGGTAGAGTACATGGTAAACAACAAAACATAATAGTCTCAAAAGATTAAGGAACCTTGGAGATGCATAAAAGATATTCATTAGACTAATATAATATATTAGAGAAGAATTTAACTAGTGTTACAAAAGCTTGATACAGTCAATGCATTAAAACCAACTCATTCAAATATATATGAAGTACCTAACATATTTGCAGTCAGTTGTTGTTTCTCCTTTTAATCTGTTCCTCATCAGTACAACATTTACTGGATTTGGTTTCAGTTCATGCATGCAAATTTGGCTTCTCCCAACAGCAGGATTGGGCACAATCAGGGGTGACACAATTTATTTCTATAAGAACAAAAAATGAATTAGCATTGTAATAATGTATGTATTTTAATGTTGCTATTTAAATTAACAATATTAACCGATAATAACATAATAAGAAAGAAACAAAAAAATTGGTATTTCAGTGACTCACCCATATAGGAAACTCATGTGATCAACTCATCGTCGATAATTATGGAGGGAATGTGAGCAATTTTGCGCCATTCTTTCCCTCGCTTCCTTCCCAAACTTGCTTTGAGCAATGGGCAGCAAGTCATATATAGTACCGAAAGAGAGGAAGGCAATCCTTTTTTTGGCAATGACTTGAGTTTGGGAGCATTAACAATCTCAAAGTTTTGGAGAGAAGTGAGATTTTGAAGCCACTTTCCATCAATGCTTGCATTATTAAGACCACGGATCCATAGTGTAACAAGCGATGCAGGTAGCAGTGGTCCCATCAGCGTGTTCACCGTATCATTACCATTAATTCGCAACACTGAAAGACAAGTGAGATGTTCCCAAGTTGGCTCAGTATTCCACATAATCCCTCCAACAGAGCCAACAGTCAGTTCCTTCAAACTGATAGGCAAATCATCTATCACAGAAGATTGAAGATTTGGCAGATCATCGATTTCCATTACTTGAAGGTCGGTTAGAGTAATCATTGCTTCTGGCAGTGAAGAAAGCTTCTTACATTTCCAAACTGCAAAATAAATGAGGTTTGGAGTGTGCAATCCACCTGGGGGAAATGACTCCAATTCATTACAATCCCATATTTTGATGCTTCTAAGAAATGAGAGACTCTTTTGCGACGACCCGTCTTCTGCAATTAATATCGATTTCAGATTTTTACAACCCTCAATAAACAAACTCTTGAGGACAGGGAGAGCACCCAAGGTAAATGATATCATTGAATTACAACTTTTAGATATTTTCAATTCCTCAAGTGATGTGTAATTATCGAAGTGTTCAAGAGGAAGGAACTCTAGATTCTCACAATTACTAATTATGAGAAATTTCAAGGTTTTCGGGAGACCCTCTATTGGGAAAGACATCGGAGATGGAAAGCCGTCTATGGTCAACTGTTGAAGAGAGTTTAGAGGGACCATTAGTTGCCTAAATCCATGATCTGATGATGGCATTGATTGCAGCAGAAGAGGACATTCACTTAACTCAGGTTCAGTTATGGAAGGAAATTTGTCATGTATGATTCCTACTCTCAGGTTTGGACACTTACTTAGTGACAGTTTTTAGACTAGGAAAATCTTTAGTTGTACCTCCAATCAAGTTCCACTCCTCCCATTCTTGCATATTCTCAAAGTGTAGAGTCTCCAAGGATGGAAATGGTTGAAATGAAGGAGAGATATCCCTTGCATAGAACTCAGGACCAATTATCTGTATTGAATGCATCTCTTCAATAATGAGTTCTTTTAGATTGCCCAATTGTCCAAGGGGTGGAAGCCATAAACAATCATGACAATTCGATATCTTCAAATACACCAGGTTGCTAAATAAAGAATCACTCAACCAATTTGGAAAGCAGTTTCCACCATAGCCTTTGATGGTGAGACTTTTCAAATTTGTTGAGGGTCGCAAATCTTCAAGTACAACACTTTGAATTTGTGAATCTGAAGAAGTACTACCACAATCCCATTCTAAAGCTAACTCGTCTATTCGTTCTTTCATCTTCATATTGGCTTGAAATGCTTCAAAGGGATCATTGACATTTTGCAGTTGTAAGATGGAAAGTTTTCCATGTAGGTGGAGAAAATTTCCTAGCTCTGAAACCTTCAATCCACCATCATGTTTGCTGACAACAAAATCAGATAAAGTTTGAAGATTTTCTAGTTTGGCTATTTGTGCGGGCATCTCTCTCAATGCATTGTCACTATCATCAAGGTGACGTAGATGAACCAATTTTCCCATGTCCTCAGGCAATTCAGTGAGCCTTTTACAGCCTGACAATAACAAGAACTGCAGATTGTAAAGCTTGCATGTTTCAGAAGGCAACCTTTCAATCTTAGTGTGAGAAAGATTTAAGTACCGGAGGTCTGACAAATTTCCAATAGAATTGGGAATCTCGGTGATACTTTTGTAGTTTGACAAAGACAACACACGCAACTCTTTCATTGTTGGCAACAAGTCATGTACTACCTTGTTTGATAACAAACAAAAAGGCAGTTGTTTTTGTAATGGTAATGCTAGAAAGGTACGTAGGCCTTTTACTTCATACAATTTATCAAATCTATTAAATGAGTCATATAGACCTCTATTGTATGACAAATTACGTACCATTTTATGTGGGTTATGTTCGTCCAACCTGATAGAATATGGAGATGAAACCATTGTAGCTAAATCATAGATGAGGCTATGCATTTCAAAGGTTGCTTCCTCATCACCAATAGATTGTTGATGAATCAACGACCTTGATACTAGCTCATCAAAGTATGCTTCTTCGGCATTTTCCTGATCTGTAGATGTTTCTACTAAGCCTTCTGCAATCCATAACTGAACTACCACATTTTTTTCTAAGATGGACTTCTTTGGAAAAATTGAACAGTATGCAAAGCACTGTTTTAAAGGAGCCGGTAGATAATGGTAGCTCAATTGTAGAGCATGTTGCACGTCATAATCCATCAATTCCCAGATGTCACTTTCTAGCACATTGTTCCAATAATCTGAGGACAAGTTGATGCGAAGAAAATCCCCAAGTGCTATTGCAGCCAATGGTAATCCATCACATTTTTTTGCAATTTCTCTACCAATTTCTACGAGATCAGACCCTTGTTGGTTTTTCCAAGCTCCAAATGCATGTCTGGCAAGTAAAGACCAACAATCATTACTTTCTAGAGGTCTCAAATAGTGGACAGAAAGAAAGGTTTGCATGGATAGTGCAACTTTTTCATCCCGCGTTGTGATGATGATCCTGCTTCCCGTCTCCCCGACATTCAAGATGTCCATCAGATATATCCAATTGACAGATTTTGCATCCCACACATCATCCAATACAAGCAAAAAAACATTAGTTCTTAGAATTTGTTGCACTGTCAATACTAGCAGATTCGGGTAAACATCACTGGTGTCGTCATTTCTTTTTGCATTGACACATTCAACAAGTTGAGAATTCAGGTTAACATAACTGATTGTTGTTTGTGAAGTGATAGATTCAAAAATGGTTTCCAAAACGTTGGAAACAACAAAATCTTTTGATACATGTGCCCACACTCTCAACCCAAATTTCTCCTTAACTTGGGAATCATTGTAAAGTAGTTTAGCAAGGGTTGTTTTACCAATCCCTCCCATACCCACAATTGAAATCATTCCTGTTTTACAATCATCTTCATCACTAGACAACAAAACATGTTTAAGTTTCTTTATATCACTATCTCTACCATAGTAAACAGAAGATTCATCAAATAAAATACAACTTGTAGTAGGACTTCCATTACAAAAACTGTTGGAATTGGAAACACCTTTCTGTTCACCTCCTGTACTCAAGAATTCGAATCTTTCAAGTAATTTAATCATTATAGAATTAACCAATACATCAAACCGTTTGAGAAGAGAAGAAAGATTATTGAGCACCTGATATTGAACCAAATTAATTTCATCAAAGAAATTGGCAACTTCAAAGACAACATATCTCAACATATAAAACCATTCCTTGACATTAGGATTGGTGATCTGTTTCTCCTTAGCATCATTAAGTGCAGTTAGAACCAAAACCAGTCTTGTCTTGAGGTTTTTCAGGAGTGAATTGTCAAGCTTTGTCTTCCGGAAGTTGGCTGCAAATTCACTAGAAACAATCTTTTCGAACAACACTTTCACACATGTTGACAGTACACAAGTTGAACGTAAAAGGCGTTTCTCTTCCTCCATTAGTTTCTTAGTTTGTAAGAAGAAGAAGGATAGGTTCTTCAGAAAAATATTTACTATGCCAGTAGGTAGGCCAGAAATCACAAGGAATGCAAGTGTAGTAGAGTATAAGAATGGTCAAACAATTTATTATTTTTATTATTATTTATTAACTTGTTAAAGAAAATACAGCCGCCTAGTGGTTGGTGGGTAAAGATCCTCTCTCTTTGGCAGTCCTTGGGATAGAGCTTTGGCAGTCAAAATCCATTCTCTTCCATATGTGTTTCTAGTAAATGTGGTTTTACCTAATAAAAATTGACTCATTTGTATGGAGTACGAGATTACTTTATATAGACAAATGAACTAACTAACTAATACAATGCATCTGCACTAAATATCTTCTAACTTTCAAAATAAACTTTGTTGATAACTTTTCTTCTAAACTTCTCTTTTGAATATGAATCTTGTGTTCTCGGATAGATAATTGTTACTCTTGAATCTTCTTGACTCTTGAGCAATCTTCAAGTGACAGTTTTCAGAGGTTACAACATTAAGTAATTGTAAGATAATTGGAATGGTTGATTTTCTCATTCATGTGAATAGAATATATACATCAATATGTAACGTTTGGTCAACTATCTAATTATGATACAACATATTTAGAAGAAACTAATTATAACAAATTATTACAAAATATTTTATTTGTTTGGTCAACTATTCTGTCACACACCCGCAGTCGAAGCGAGAGGTTCACAGATGTTTAGACTGGTGCGAAAATCATCAAAGAGAATGTGAGGAAGTCCTTTGGTGAAGATGTCCGCAATCTGGTGTCGGGAGGGAACATGAAGAACGCGTGCCTGACCACGAGCTACCTTTTCCCAAACAAAATGAATGTTTATCTCAATATGTTTGGTACGCTGATGCTGCACAGGATTACTGTGTAGATAGATGGCACTGATATTGTCGCAATACACCAATGTGGCCTAAGGAACGGGAAAATGAAGCTCCATTAGAAGATTGTGAATCCAACACGATTCAAAGGCAACATTGGCGACACCTCTATATTCAGCTTCAGCACCAGAACGAGGGAGAGTAGATTGCCTTTTGGAAGACCAAGAGATAAGGTTGTCACCGAGAAAAACACAGTACCCAGATGTGGAGTGTATGGTGTCAAGACATCAGCCTCAATCAGTGTTGGTGTAGGAGTAAGCTTTGTAAGAGTTATATGCAACAGGTGGTAATATTTGATTTTGCCACTAATGTACAAGGTATGGGTGTAGGTTGGGGAATTACGAGATAGTGATTGTTAGTTTATTGGTGAGGGTATGTTATGTGCAGCAGGTGGTAATATTTAATTTTGCCATTAATGTACAAGGTATGGGTGTAGGTCATCATTTAGGAAGTTATAAGAGTGAGGGGAAGGGGAGTATATCTTGGTGGGAAATTGGGTTTCATCAAAGATAACATGCCTCATAATTATTAATTTTCTCTTTGACAAATCAAAACACTTATAGCCTTTATGATTCAGCGGAAACCCAAGAAGACGCGCGAAGTAGAGCGAGGTTGCAACTTATGGATGTTAGATGACGGGAATAAAGGATAACATAAACAACCAAAAACTCGTAGATGTGTGTATGTGGGATCCCGATGATATAAGAGTTATGTTGGTGACTAGTTTTGAAGTGTTTTGCCTGGAAGAATGTTTAAAAGATAAGTTTATGTGTGGAGGGAATGATGCCAAAACGATGGGGGAACAGAAGAATGAGCTAGCATAGTGCGTATCATATTATTAATGGTTCTTATTTTGTGTTCTGCTTTTCCCAATTTGTGAGGATATGTGGGGACAAGAGAAACAAAAAAACAAGGCTATGATCAGTGCAATATTTTCGAAATAACTCATTATTATATTCACTGCCATTGTCACAGTGAAAAGATTTTACATTTTGCAAAAAATTGTGTGTGAATGAGTTTGGTAAGTGACTTGAACATTTCAAATACTTGAGATTTTCTAATAATAGGAAAGGTCCATAGGAAATTGGTAAAATCATCTAGAAATAGTACATAATGTGCATGCCATTTTATCCATACCGGCTTCTTCCAAAGTGAGCATGGAACGAGCCTAGTAGAATGAAGGAAGATGATTACTCTGGAAAATCAAGGTGGCAACATTGCGGCAAGCTTCTAGGAGACCAGATATCAGTTGAAGGTCTAGACGGTGATTGTGGATAGGAGAGCCGACATTCCTCAACTCGTCAGAGAGCATCTTAAAATGCTGACAGTAAGCAAAGATATTGGGAAAATCCTTCACGCATGCGAGTGTTAGAGAATTGTTGCTCAAGGGTGACAGCGCGAACATTCTGATTATCCTAAAAAATGTAAGTCAAACGATTCCAAGCTTCCATAGTAGTGGAGTTTGGTTCTAGGTTGGTGGTTAGCAGGTCAGTGGAAGTTGTGGGATATATCCATTGAAGGACCATGGAGTCAAGGGTGGTCCACTGTTCATACTAGGCACTAGAGGTATATGTTGATGTCTTGTCCTTAGTGGGGATGGATGCGGAAAAGCTCGGCCCAAATGCCACATTGGTCTTTCTCCATCTCAAGAACAATAGGGATATGGTTCTTGATGTTTGAAACAGTGATAGCAGGATGGAACTCGATTTATGAGATTATCGATGAAGAAGAGAAGTATGTTACCTTGTCAGAATTACAACTGGAAAAAGTGGTGTTTTTATCGTTGGTGTCGTTGTCGCTGTGATCGAACTCAGACATCTCATGAGGGAGGGACGTGCACGGCCGGAGGAAACGAGGGTGACATAACGGATGGTGTCGTGAAGGAGATTGTGGCACTTGAGGAGGATGATCACGTTGTTGTGTGTGCGACAACGTACAACAGAATGTGGAGGTAGGCGTGGTTGCGTGATGGGGAGGGGTGCAACAACTATTTTTGTGTGTGAGGATTTGAGAGAGAGAGAGAGAGAGAGAGAGAGAGAGAGAGAGAAAGGGGAACCGATTGGGATGATACCATGTAAGATAATTGGAATGGATGAGTTTTCTCATTCATGTAAATATAATATATACACATCAATGTATAATGTTTGATCAACTATCTAATTGTGATACAACTAATTATTACAAAATATTCTATTTGTGTGGTTAACTATTCTATCAGAGCTTTCCAAGATCCATTGGATCACCTGCTATCAGGTTTCCGCTGACAGACCACCCATCATTTATGTCCACGAACCAAGTCTAATAGTGTTGGTCGGGAGAGGGTGTGTTAAAAAGTCTAACATTGGATAAAATATGGCATAAACATGTGTTTGTAAAGTGTGGGGTTGTGTTAGGCCTCCGATTTCTAAGAGTAATTTGGTGTCCTATATACTTGGATCATATAAGGTCGTGCTTTCTTCTCACCCACGTACAACTCATTTAACTAAGTTGACCATAGAAGGAAAACTCTCACGTTAGTATAAAATATTATGAGTCAAGTTACCAACCAAAACTCCTATGTGGGTGAACAATGAAAAATGCAACAAATCGTTAAAAGAATAACAAAGACAGAAATGTGACATTTAGCATGAGCAATTGTTAAATTATCGATGATAGGTTATACCAGATGATCATTTGAATTTTACGGTTCTATTAAATCTTATCGTAAATCTCTCAAATTATAATATTTCATCTCATACTAGCTTCGTCTCCCTCCTTTCCCCACCCCATCAACCCACTTTTTTTTAATAAAAAAGACAAAACTTGTACAATGACTTTTAATTTTTTATGGCTAGCTTTTTATGTTGGTAGAGAAATGAGGGGTTTACTTGTATTATTCTTCTTCTTTTTTAAAAGATTTTTCTTTTGTAGATAAACAAAATGTAAATATTCATTGAAAACTCACACACGCATAAGTGGAAGAGTCTGAATTTGAATCTTATTTTGACATCTTTTGAAACAACTCTCTCTCTCATACTCACATGTGTTTTTATTCTCTCTCTTCTTCTTTCTCTCTTCATTGTTTCTGTCCAATCACAAGAGGAGGAAAATGGTTGTCACCAAAGTTGTCTATTATTAATTATACAAATATCTGAGATTGAACTTATTGACTTTTCTAAATAACTTTGAAGTACTACCCACGTGAGGATATAATAGTCAAAAAATTGAAATTGGAATAAGGGGTGTATCATCGATAAATGTGGTGCAAGTAGTAATCTCCAAGTACATTTGTTCCATAAATGTTTGACAAATTGTTCAGATTTGGGTCAAGATCCTCGAACAAAACCCGACCGCAGTTCAAGTACATACACACGTGACAAGTGAAGTCATTTGTTGTTGTCTTCGATTATTAAACAAACAAAAAAAAAACATCATCAAAAACCAAACAAAGCCTTATGAATTTGCGGTGGAGGAGGTAGAAGCACTTCAAAGACAAAGAACATGTCGGTGATGGAAAACCAAAAACAACAACAACAAGAAGATAACAAAGGACAGTTGAAAGAGTGTGAAAGGAAAAGAACATCTTGTTATTCTCGTATCAATAATCTTGATGATGGTTGTCTTATGCACATCTTTAGTTTCCTTCCCCCTATTCCAGGTATAGCTTCTTTTTTTCAATTTTTTGTAAAATTTTAATCTTTTTGTGAGATTCAACAATACCCAGATTTTTGTTTTCTCAAATTTTGTTACTTTGATTGATTATTTTGGTTTTTAAATTGTTTTTGTTCTTTATTGGTATGAATAATTGTGTTTAGCATGGATTTGTATTTCCTTTTGTTTTGATATAAATGAAAACATTAGATTCAGTGCATGTTTGGATTCACTTTGGGAGAGTTGAAGTGATTTTGAAGAGTTGAAATTGATTTGAATATGTTTGGGGTTCTCGATTAGAATTGATTTTGCCTCTAGAATTAATTGATTTGTAGTTTTTGGCTATAAAATTGATTTCTATACTTAAATTTATTGCTCAATTTACTTTCACCTTAATGTATCTAAATCTTTTGTATGTTTGGTTCCATTTTTGGGTGAGTTAAAATTGATTCTAGAGGTGTAAAATTGATTTTGATATGTTTGGTTTCTTTAGAGTAGAGTTGATTTTGCCTCCTTGGTTATACTTGAAGCTAGAAATTGTAGTGTTAGAGATTCCAGAATTGAATTTTACACTCAAAACTTATTCTCACCTTTACATGAATGTATCCAAACATAAATCATTTTACCTTCAACTCAATTTTAGCCGGAATCAATTCATTCAAAATCATTTTTTCTCAGCACAGAACCAAACATAACGTAAAAGACACATTTAACTAAAATCACTTTTGTAAAAATCAATTCAATCAGAAATCAATTCCCGCCACCATAAAACCAAACAAACATTAGGCTTGAGACATGTTTTGGTGTTGAATTTTTTGTTGGTGTTCGGTTCATTTGATTGGTAGTCCCTTAGGCTATTTCCTTAGTCCATGATCCACGATTGATAGCATTGATACTGCGCACTTAAAACATGTAGATTGATAGCTTTGGTTGTTGATCCTTTAGGTTATTTCCTTAGTCATTTGATTGTCTCGATGATATTGTTGAACAATATAAATTCAAATTGTTTTCAGATTTTTAGGTTTCAAACTGCATTGTTAGTTTTTTCTTGTTTTATTTACAAGATATTGTATCCTCAATCTCCTTGTATTTATACATCCCTTGTACATACACGTTGATCCTCAATTTTGTTTTATAAAAAAAAATAAAAGAAATAAGATAGCGTGAAGTGTTTTTATCACAAAGCTGCTATTGAGTTTGCAGATCGCTTTAATACCGCCCTCGTTTGCCACAGATGGAATTATTTGGCTTGTCACCCTCGTTTGTGGCTTCGGGTAGATCGGTCGGTTAAAGACTTATCTGAACCTGGTGTTTTCCCCAATATTGAAACGGCTGTTTCTGCTTCAAGGCATGTCAAGTTAAAGTTATTTTGGTGCTAATCTAAATTTGTTTCTTGGCCGTTCTAATTACCAATTTCTTTCTTACAGGCCAGGTGATACTATTTTAATAGCAGCTGGTGGAACTCATCGCGTGGCAAACATTCAAATTAATAAACCACTCTGCTTGGTCAGTTATCCAACTCTTGTTTATATATATGGTGGTGGGGGTATCTAATAAAACATATTTAATTGCCTTTTGAAATCAACAAAAAAGGAGCATATTTATGTGATCCGTAAAGCTTTTATTTTATTTTTAAAGAAGTATCCATGGAAAGAGTTTCATCTATGTTCGGGTTTTGTTAAAAAAAAATATCGAATGAGTACAAGATATTTTGTAAGTTGTCTTTTTGTGTAAGTGAAAGTTTAGAGGGAGAGGAGGTTGTCCGATTTTGAGGTCAGAGAATGCCACCAAACTCGTTAAGTTCTTACAATGGTTGTCATAGATTACCTACCTATGAAAGTTCAGTAGCAGGAATCAAACTCAAGACTTTTTCTGTCCATGTTCCTACCGTTTGAGGCAACTCTTATTTGTGTTTTTAGTCCTTTTTTAGCGCACAATTAGAGGATATATGTTGACCAACAAAACTATAGTCATGACTAGAAAAATTAAACTAGAAATTAGGTTTTGTGGGAAGATAGTATAAGGTAAATGATTCAGATTGGGCATTACTCTATTGAGCCAACCATGCAACCTTGACATATCTTGAAATTAAGTATTCCATATAGTTTCCAGCCTTTTATGTATATTTGAAGGTCTTGGAATATTGATGACTGAATATAAGTGTCAGATGTCCAATATGCGATGAACATGAATGAGGCTTCTCTTTTATGCTTCCATGCCTCTTGGACCAATTCATTTTTTATCATTAGGGGTGTACAGGATTTGATTGGATTGAATCTGAGAATACATCATTCAATCCAATCCTGTCAAATTGGCTTGGTTCTAATGTGGTTTGCATTGGATCATTTATTATTTTGTTTTTTTTTATTGGACATTTAACAAATTGCGAAACACAATAAATATTTAAAAAATAATTTTATGTAGCAAATATCCAGCCTATCGTATGTTACAAACTTAAAATTACTCATCTTATATTAAAAGAAAACTTACACAATGTCACAACATGAGACATGGAAGCAAATTTCATTTTCAAATTAATTTGTAATTGACATAGGTTAATTAGTATTGCTACAAGCTAATGAGTTTAACCAGTTTATATATGTCACGGATTGGATTAATAATTAACGCTACATTGGGAATAGCTTTTTTTCGTTAAGACCACGAATTGGTGGAATGATTAAGAGACCAAATTGACAAGATCTTTAGAAATGGAATTGGAAGATAAGCACAACAAGAACTGCTCAGACATCCAATGCCCTGCATGATGAGCTTGCTCCCATTCAGTGTTGTCAAATATTGGCCACGGCGGCTCTGTAGTGAATTGTGGTGGCGGATTTATCGACAACCGCAACAGTCAATTTGTAAACGATGGTGGTACCGTGGCGTTTAATGGTGCCTTAAAAATGAGGATTTTTGGCTTCATGTCATGGTCTGCCGTCCACAATCAATAACACTAATCGGATTACAACACAAAATGGAGAATTGACAGTGCCACTCCTTCAACTAACCATCATCCCTGAAGTTATGTTGAGGCTGCAGACAAATTTTTGATATTAACTTCGTTTTTTCAGAATTGTGTTAAAGGATTTAAAAAAAAAACTAAAACGAACAGACCAGTTTAGGTTACATGTTATGTCTGCTAAATGCCGGCACACAAATTCTTCACTTGGTGTTTGTCTTTGTTTCTGAGGAAACAGTAAGTGTTGGTGATAGAAAATTTTCCCATATTTGCTTTTCCACAACCAATGTTCTTTGTTCAGATTGGTGCAGGTGAAATTCCAGATGACACAATGCTCACTTGTTCACGAGGCTTGGACAGGTTTGCATACTTTAAATTTAGATTGTGTAGTAAACTTTTGAAATGGTAACTAATTAGGAGTCACCTCTGTGCTGCTGAATTTCAAATGGATAAGATTGAGTAAATACACAACTTGGTCCTTGAAATTGTAGGGCTATATCAACTTAGTCCCCCAAGTTATTAATATTCCAAAATGATTGTTGGAAATTGCTAGATGTAACATGTTAATAAAGTGGATTTGTTGTCAAATGTATCCTTGACGTTATTCACTGTTTCAAATTTGTCCCCAGTTAATGTCATTCTAGTTTTTGCAAATACCAACGTATCGATGAATTTGATTAAAATTTTGCAATTGTAGAGACCATTTTGGAATATTGATAACATGATGTACCAGACTGATACAATCCTACAATTTCAAGTCAATACAAAATGTTTCTATGCCTCCGGCAATGAATGTTGGTTCATGATAAGGCAATGTGTTTGATTTTAGAGTTTGCCATCCCAAACCATATTATCCAGCAGCATGTGAAGAATTCTTTTAAATTACCACCATATATTTCATCTTTAGCATCATTTTGGTATGTGTTTTTTCGTTTTGTCTGAGCAGTGCATTCGAGTTCCTTTCCAACTGCAAATTATCAAACTTAACTGTGAAGGCTGAGCTCGGTTGCTGCTTGCTACATCGAAGCGGAAGGCTCACTATAGACGGATGTGTACTACAATGCGAATCCAATGCTCTCGATTTTCTCTCATGTCCCATCATAAGTACTGCCAATAGCAGCGACATGGTCCCGTCACAAACCAAGAGCAACAACGGTGACGGAGTATTCGTTTCTCAAACTCGTATCGAAGGAGGCGCCAAAGCCGTTTTAACAAGTGGAGATCTCGCGTTGCAACGAGTAAGAGTGGTTTACGCAAGAACTTCCCTTCTTTTCTGGTTTGATGTAGAGCAAATGTAGTCAAATCGGCCATAACCGGCTTTGTGTTGTTATTTATTGTTTTGTAATTTAGTTTAGTGGAGTGATGATTCTTTTTCTAGTGCTTATTCTGCTCCTTGTTGTGTACTATTATCATATGTAACAAATTTCAGTTTATCATTATCTTTATGACGTGTCATCTAACTCTTAATAATGTGATAACAAAATGATGTCATGCATTTGTATATAGCTGTAACTTTAGAGTGACCTACCAATTTATATCATTGTTTTCTTATTTTGTTTTCTTTCCTTATATGACCAAGATGTTCCTGCATGGTTGCCTGACCAAGATGTTCTTTATATTTATGTATGAAAATTGTCCAGATCAAAGTACCTAAAGTCACTTTAGTAGATTTTAAACAAGTATATTGCATAAAAAGTTTACTCACATGATGAAAAATAAATAAATGCTAAAATATGGTTTCAGTTGTTTATCTTGTACACAATTTATTTTTGTTTAAAATGTACATTTCAAATTATTATTATCTTAAGAAAGGGTGGGAATAGATTTGGTCCACTTGTGGGGGTCTATGGTCTAGCCTAAATCCTTATTCAACTCGGTAAATTGAAAGAAGTCCCAACCACGAGGCTTTGCCGCGAGAGTTTCGACATTAGTGATTTGCTCTGAATCAGGCCCCTAAACCAAGGCAAATAGCCCAAAATACATATGAATCCGACATATCGGACCGAACTGCCAATGAAATCCATTTAGCCAATTAAGCTAAGAAGAAAGAAATAGATCAGAAATCGAGTTTGAAGGCCCGAGAGTACGGGAACATGTCCGGTAGGGAAGGTGCGAGATGATGAATGAAAGGGTCAGATGAATTCGTGACTGCAGCGACTGAGGAAGGAATCGATGAAGTCATTGCCAGCCATCTGGTATCCTGGCAGAAGATCCCCAAATAGGTTAGACCTTTTTTTAAAAATAAAGAAGGTTTAGATTTTTTTTTTTTAGAAGTCGATTTAACTAAAAAGGTTGTCATATGGATCATTAAAAAAACCTTTTAGGTCTATCCGACTGGTTGTTGGCCCTTTTAAATAAGGGTTAATATGTTTTTGGTCTCTATAAATATGTCAACTTTTTGTTTTAATCCCTCTAAAATTTTCCTTCAACTTTTAGTCCCTATAAAATTTTCAATCACTACTTATGGTCCCTATTTTTAATTTAATTTTTGTTTTTTTAATGAAATTGTGCAGAAATGTGTAAAATATTCTTAAAAAAAATTAGAAATTTTTAACAAAACACAAATTAAATATGAATTTTTAACCGTAAAAAATATAAAAATTTATATTAAATTCATGTTTTGTTAAAAATTCTATTTTTTTTTTGGAGTGATTGTTATAATATTTTGAATTTTTCTAGAAAATTTTATTAAAAAATATGAATTCTACATATGAGTTTACTTTAAAAGAGGGACCAAGAGTGAAAATTGAAAATTTTATAGGGACTAAAGTTGAAGGAAAATTTTAGAGGGACTAAAACGAAAAGTTGACATATTTATAGGGACTATAAACATATTTAACCCTTTAAATAAACATGGATGATTTTTTTTACTAATAATATTATATTAGATTTTTTACTTTGGATTAAATTATAAATTTATAAGCTCTTTCAATAATTTAAACTTATTAACCTAATTATAAATTTATTAGCTCTTTCAATAATTTAAACTTATTAACCTATATTATATTACTTACATATCTAAATGTATTATTGTAAAAGTAAATTGAACTTCAAATTTGTGTATAAAAATCAATTATAGATCAAAAGCTGCAAATTTTAGTTTGAAGTAGAATCAATTCTAGTTAAAAACGACCAAACATATCATAATCAACTTACACCTTCATAATCAATTTTTGGCCACCCTAAAAATGGAACCAAACATAAATTTCATTGTCACCGATGAGCGCAGAGGATATCATCATATCCTTACAGTGATATGGTTCAATTTAAATTTATTACTAAATTGTCATTCTCACTTCAATTTGATCCCTAACATATAAAATACATTAAATAGTTCTTAAACTATTATTAATCCATAAATTAATAAATATTTCATTTTTTAAAAAATAAAAGAGAGAACGATAATTTATGAACTATTTTGATGGATTAAAAATAGTTTATAGACTACTTAGTATATTTTAAATTGATATTTATAGATTAAATTAATGATTTATTAAAAAAAATAAATACTGAATGGTTTAGTCAAGGTTAAAAGTTAAGTTTATTAGTACCGGGAAGGATTAACTTGAATCCTGTATTTTTTCTTTTTGAACAAAATATGTTTCACTCAAAAAGTTATCATCATTACCTGACATTTTTAAGTGTTGCCATTTTCGTATAATAACACAGTGATTGCAAGAAAAAAGCATTGTCGCATTCTAAAGAAGCAAATAAATCAACCTGTCATGCAGTGTTCAGCAAACAACCTGGAAAAATACAGAAAGTCCGTGACAAAAACATAAATGCCATCGTTTTCAATTTCATTCTATTTTTCTCACTTTCTCTTTCTTCAATTTTTCAAGCAAAATTCATGAAAAAAAATACCAAGTTGGTCACTTTAAATGCATGGTACTATGGTAGGTTTTGTTTTGTATAAGTGCGTACGAAAAATGCTGTTCATCTGATATCCCTGATTCCATATCTTAGTGAGTAAATTTTCTGGAAAAATGCTTTGTTGGTGTGATGTTATTATACAGCTGGGAATTAATTTGATTTAAACAAGCTTCTAAATGGCAGCTGGTGTCAAACATTAAACAATTAATTTTTAAAATATTTATGTTAAATTAGTGTGTTCAGACAGACACGTCCGTCCGTTTTGATTAATGCGATGATGCATGTAAATAACAAGGAAATTGTTGTTTATTGCGACAAAAAACCAAGCAAATATTTCCCGAGCGTTTGTTTATTTCATATATTTCCTAAACTGTACCCATGAATCCTATATTTTCCGGTAATGAAGAAGTTTAATTGGTCTAATGCTTTTTGTGATTCTCTCGGGATGAGTAGCATTGCCCAAATCACAAACATTAGTTTTATAACAAAATATATTTATATTTTTCATTGACACTAACAATATAATATTCTTATAAAAAATTTATTTAAGGGTATAATTAAAAGTAAAAAACACCACCCCAAAACTATGTATTACATTTTTTTATATAGTATAGATGACATGAAAAAATATATTTGTATTATTAATCTAAGACCGGAGCTTAGGTTTTTTTGATGGATCAAGTTTGTATTTCATTGAGATTGCTATTTTAAATCCTTTTAAGTTTAAAATAGCAAAATAAGTTGTGTTTGATTGAAATTGTTGTTTACCACTCGAGTACTTATCGGCAAAAAAATATCTCTATTAGCCAAACAACGCGGCATACACTATCAAACCTTTGCTTGACTACACAGGTAATGTGTGAGTTTTTCTCGTTGAGGGGATCATGGCTCCACATTCGGCTCTCAACTTCCTCCTTCGTACAACATGACTTTGTAGCTTTTGTTTTGAAAATTGATTGTTATACTCAAATGTTTTTTGAAATACATTCAAATTTATTGTTCAATTCGCTTTGATATGAATGTATTGAAACATAATCCCACTACTCTTCATTTACTTTTATTCTAGATTAATTTTTTCAAGAAAAATGCTAGGAACACTTTTTTTAACACTCATCTATTTATTTGATGAAAGTCGTATGAGTTTCGCCACTTTATTTAGAATCAATTTTCAAAATAAATATGATACTCAAATATGTTTCACCCAATAAAAAAGTAAGTGTTTAAAAAAATATTAAAATGAGAGTATCTATAACATTCAAATTTATTTTTCAATTCGCTTTGATATTAAAATGAGGGTATCAACACCATTTTTTAAAATTTGTTTTAATAAAAGTGGAGAGTAATAATCATTTTGATCTAATTTGAATGAGTTAATTTAGCTTCTTAAAAAAAAAAAATCATTTTGATCCTTGAATATGTAAGGAGTAGCCATAATAGTCCCTTAATGTATGGAAATATCAAAATAACCTCTGATTTTGCATTTTGTTAGTCAAACTAGTCTTAACATTAAAATATTTCGTGAATTTTGTCATTTAGTCTTTCAATATATTTATTTTCATATCAGTCATTATAAGCATAGTTTTAAAACTCGGCTCGAACCGACCGGTCGAACCAGAAACCGGTGGGTAGGCCGGTTCGAGCAGACCTTTGGATCGGCCATGTAGTTAGTTCGGCGAGAACCGGTCAAAATCGATAAAACTCGGTAAAAACCGGTGACTCGGCCGAGTATTTGGTTGGACCGGTTTGAAGCAAGAACATATTTTAATTAAATTATGTTGCAAAAGTAGTGTTGGTGGGAGTCGAACTCATGACCCACCTATTAAAGAAAACTCTCTCAGACACTGAAGCACTATTCATTTTTGTGTTCAATTTACTTTTACTATGATTATAATAACAAAAGTTTGGATAAAGATCACAACCTATTTTACCATCTCGTCGAAATATTTTTTATAAATCAAATACCTTTCAATTTTATTTTATTTATTTTTTCTGATAAAAATACCTCATAAAATAAACGTATATAATCTTTGTCAAAATCATCTTTCAAAAAAAAATCTTTGTCAAACTCATAAGCATATATAATTATCTCAACCAAAAAAAACATAAGCATATATAATTATCAAGCTTAAATATTTCATTTAAAACTCATAATAAATAGTCTTTGAAATTATGTTTGTTGGATATTCATTTTTATTCTATTCTATATGTGTCATTATTTTAGTTTTTAGAGTGATTGAGTCACCGGTTCAATCCGATTTAATATGATTAAATACCTATACAGATTTAATCTAAACACTGAGTTATCTAATCGAGTCATCCGATTTGATCCGATTCAACCATGCGGTTCAACTCAGTGACTCAGTACCTCTGTCGAGTCAATGACCAAGCCGAGTTTTAAAACTATGATTATAAGTACTTACTTATTATCATTTTAATCCCTGTATAAAAAGAGTTATTGTTAATCATTTCAATCCTTATATAAAAAGAGTTACGGTAAGTATTGATGAATTATTTCAGTGGAAGACTATTTTAATTAAAAAAAGTGTAAAATCATAGACGACTTTAAAATTTTGATATATTACTACTAAAAGTGGAGAAAATCAACACAAATTTTCAAAACAAGATAGAAAGGAAAAGAAAAATACATAGATGGGTCCTACTTTTCCAAACCCTTTTCTCATTTGTCTTTTCTCGAGAAAATCTCTCTCTCTATCTCTTCTTATTTACTCTCTCTACTCTCTAGTTTGAATTCTTGTTCCACTTGCAGACGCGCACAATGAAGGGTCTTCTCTACTTTCTTATTTATTGTTAACAACAAACAACACTATTTATTTATCATCATCATTTACACGCTCTCACTCAACAACCCTATTTCTCATCATTTCAACTTCATTCTCTCTTCAATGGCCTTTTGATCAAACCATCATTTCAGGTATTTCTGATTGTTTTTTTTGTTCATTTCATTGTTTTACTTGTTTTTGTTTCTGGGTTTTGATTTTTTTTACTCTTTTATGAATGTTTTCATTGTTGGGGTGTTTAAAGTTTCAATTTTTATTTGTATTTTTGTGTCTCTTTCCCTCCAACTTTTTTTTATTTTATTTTGATGTTTGACTTGTTTTTGTTTCTGGGTTTTGATTGTTTTACACTCTCATGAATGTTTTCATTGATGGGTTGTTTAAAGTTTCAATTTTTTTTGTATCACATTTTATTTCCTTTTTAAGGGTGATGTTTGGTTTCTGTGTGCTGTGGGTAGATCTGTTTGCTGTTTTTAAGGTTAGGGTTTTTGAATGGCTGCTGAAAGTAAACCTGAAAATGGTATGCAGATTTTTTTGAAAGTCAAGAATCTGTGTGTTGTATTATCATGCACATGTGGTTTGCACATTGTTATTGTTCACGTGTTTGTATTTTTATATTGTACTTGATGTTTTAAATAGTGTTTTGGTATGATTTGTTTGTGGGTTTCATGAGCAACCATACAACATTTTCAAGCTGGGAGACTGGTCTAGTTGTATGAGATATTTGACAATGTTTTAAAACCCAGATTGAACCGGTTGGTTTGATCTCGGTTGGTCTGGCTGGACATTTTTTTATTTACTTGTTTGTCATTTGGTTCAACCATGATTAAACCAATTGAACCATGACTCTAAGGCGTCACTAGTTCGATCTACGGTGTGGTTTTTTAAAATATTGGGTTTACTTTACTTTTATGTTGTGTTACTTTATGGTTGTTTGGTGTGTTGTCCTTCATTCATTTGTTTGTTTATTATGATTCATTTGTCAGATTAATAAGATTATGTGGTTTTGATTACTTGGAGTTAGTTTGTGTAGGCCAGCATTTGTTGTTATGTAGGCAGGTTAAGAGGGTGGGTGATTTAGTCATCAGATCATGTTGTTCTGTATAAGGGAAGGTTAACACAATAATGGTTATGATAGTGACTCATGCCTTGTTAGAAATTGATTGAGACTAATGTCTTTCATTGTTGAAATGTTAATCATTTTATCTTATGTTAGGTGGAGCATTAATTAGTATTTGAATTAAGGTTATCTTATGATGGCGATACCCTACTGTTAGCTTGTGTTATGGTGATTACTTTTTTATGGATAAGCATAGCCTATTGCTAATTGTTTTTGACAATAAATATATACAATGCTGTAAAAACGGACCATGAAACTGAACCGTATGGATTTTTTAATTTTTTTAATATGATGATTGGTTGTAATGTAATCATTTTTTTTTCATTCACGAAAGGGCTGCTGATCGTTGGACGTTCAAGTATGACATCTAGTAATCCTTTCTTTGATGATATACGGAGCAGACCTGGGGTTGATCCTCCTCAAACTGAAGAGTCAACAGAAATTCCTGAACTCGTAAATGATCCTATACAGACTGTTGTTAAACCTAATGGGACTGTTTCCAGCAGTGTTCGTGAGCTTTTAGAGTGCCCTGTGTGCTTGAATGCTATGTACCCTCCAATCCACCAGGTTGTTTTTCATTGATTGCTCATTGTTGATTTGTGGGTTCCTGAGATGGCATTTGGTTGTAACTAGCAGGGGTCATTTTGCTTTTAACTAGTGTTGTCTAATAGCATAGCAAAATTTGAATAAATTAGCTAGTGCTTTGCAATACGGTATTTGGTGCAAAGTGTTGGTTACATAGCAGCGCTATAGCACTATAGCGTAGTGGATTTTGAACAAACTGCTTTTTTTTTTTTGCGGATATCACTGATTTATTCTTGCATTTTTACCTCTTCTATTTTGATTTATAAAACTAAGCACTTTGACCCCTGAATTTGTGTTTCATGTTCTGCAATGTCCCCTTCTTTTCTTAATTAGAGATTAATTGAATTCTCACAAATAGGAGAAGCTTATATGCAATAATTAATTTTCAAAATTGAAAAACAAAAAACTCATCAGGGTTTCTAGTTTTGTCAGCCATGAAGCTCACTATACTGACTTTTGGTAGCCGATTGTTCTTTCTTAGTCAATTTTGTAAGAAACAGTATTTGTAGTGTTTCTTTCAATTCAAAATGAATATAGTATGTCCTATAAATTTGTGAATTTATTAACAGCTTTTGCATTGTTCATCTCTTGCAGTGCTCAAATGGTCACACTCTATGCTCTGGTTGCAAACCAAGAGTCCATGACCGGTGCCCTACTTGTCGGCATGAGCTCGGCAATATTAGATGTCTGGCATTGGAGAAGGTGGCTGCATCTCTAGAACTTCCTTGTAAATATCAAGGTTTTGGGTGCATAGGCATATACCCGTATTACAGCAAGCTAAAACATGAGTCTCAATGTGTGTTTAGACCCTACAACTGTCCATATGCTGGCTCAGAATGTGCTGTCGTCGGTGATGTACAGTTCTTGGTGGATCATCTGAAAGATGATCACAAAGTTGACATGCATAGTGGCTGCACTTTTAATCATCGCTATGTCAAATCAAATCCACAGGAAGTTGAAAATGCCACGTGGATGTTAACGGTATTTTTTAACTGAACTTTGTTCTACCTGCATTTTATTGACTTTGCAAATTAACTAAACTGGTGGTAGTTAGTGTTATTTTTATCATGCGTATGGCTTCATCAGCTATGTAGCACCGACACTTTATATTGAAAGTGTGCCCGGTGTATGACATTTGCATTTTGTCCGTATCTGATACTGGCTACTGACACAACACCGACACATGTTGCACTCAAATATTCAAATTTCTCATATTATCGGTGTCAGCAATGTCGTTGTCTTGTCCATTGTCTGTTTTAGTGCTTCATGTCAGTTGATCAAGATAAAATAATTGAAGTAAATTAACCTCCTTGTAATTTTTTCTGCTTTTCCTTCTAGCTTAAACAAGAAAAGAAATCATATTTTAGTTGTGGAACATCTGAAAGCTGAGTTTGATATTATAAAGTGCATTATAACTTATAACCTTCTCTTTGTAGTGTAGACTTTTTTATGCAAACTATGTGAGTTAGCTGATTTCTGGGGCTCACTTTTGTTTCTAGGTTTTTAGTTGCTTCGGTCAGTATTTTTGCCTGCATTTTGAAGCTTTTCAACTGGGAATGGCTCCTGTCTACATAGCATTTTTGCGGTTTATGGGCGATGATGATCAGGCAAAGAACTATACCTACAGTCTTGAGGTAGGTGGAAATGGGAGGAAGATGACATGGCAAGGAGTGCCTAGAAGCATTAGGGAAAGCCACCGCAAGGTTCGTGACAGTTTTGATGGTCTCATCATTCAGAGGAATATGGCTCTCTTCTTTTCCGGGGGTGATAGGAAGGAATTGAAGCTACGAGTTACCGGAAGGATCTGGAAAGAGCAGTGATTGTAGACTTCCTTTCTTCATCTAAACATTATTATATTAAATAGAATAGATTGTAGTGCAAGTATTTTATGTTAGTGGTATGAATCATCTGGTAATTATATTCTGCATTGTGGTTTAGGAGGCAATATCTCTTTGCTTACTTTTCATCAAAATATATGGTCAGGAAAGGTGTAATATGACATGATACTTTTTTATATTAGATGTAGAACCTTAATGTGTGCCAAATATGGCCCTTTATTCGGAATCTACAAAGCAATTGCTTCACTCACACCTTATGCTACCAGCTGGGATATAGTTATACATGATTTTCTTGCATTGCACAGGAAGATGGTCCAAAACATTTAACATTCAACATTATTTTTTACGATGCTACAATTTGAAAGATCAACTTAGGTATTACTCATCAACACACTTTTAAGAAAATAAAGACCATCTTTCTTTTGGTGGAATTTATTCTCAGTCTGGAAGTTGACTCAGCCAATATCTTGAGTGAGATCATAGAAAAACTTCAAATCAATGAAAAGTGTTGAAGAAATGATAGTGATTGAGGGGGAAAACTTGAGAATTTCACATGTAAGATTGGAGTAAGATGAAACATGTAAATTACGATGTTATTTTAGTTTTTTGGGTTTTAAATTTCGTCATTATTTTTTTTATTGTAAATTGAATAAGAGCTTTTGAAAAGATCAATGTGATCATGCTTTTTTGTTTGATACTTGTAACCATAGTTGCTAGGAACTTAAAAAAAGAAAAGAAAAAAAAAACACCATTTAGTAGGGCATGTTTGTCCCAAAATGACAAAGCTGGTATTCCTTGTCTTTAATCTTGTACAATTGTGACATGCTTATCCAAAAAAGGAAAATGTACAGGTTTGTGACATCTTGAAACATTATCCTTTCTTTATGTAAAACCTCATTCATACAAGATCAATATTTATTTTAGAATAATAAGATCTGTTTTTGTATTAGAAAATTATTTGTTTTCAACTCCAATAGCAAAAGTGACATTTTCACTATGTTTTATGCAAAATTTCATTGATACAGGATCAAAATTTGTTTTAGAATAATAGGATCTGTAGCTTTAGAAAATTTATTTGTTTTCTACTTTAATAGCAAAACTGCCACATATTTTCACTATGTTTTATTTTCAAAAAGGTTTGTATGCGTACAGTGATTACATAAAAGTTATTTTCACTGTTTTATATACAAATCTTTCAAAAAAAAAATAAAAAATGGGCACATATGAAAGTTAAAGCAAAAAATGAAACAGTTTTAAGAAAACCCCAAAAATGGGAGTCCTAGAGTTCATCACATTCATAGTTTGGTGCCGTCTACCGTGAGAAAGCAAGATAGGTCGTGTACTGTGAGAGAGGTAACTTTACTTGTTTTTTTTTTTAAGGATAACTTTACTTGTTTTAGTAGGTTGCTGTACTATTTCTTACCTATTGTAGGAGGTAATATGTTTTATAGTAATACTTTTAATAATTTATTTACATATTTGTTGGTATCAATATTATAGGGTCAATATCAGACATTCATATTAATTAATTTAATATTACTATTCTCTTTGGTAGTTCACTATAATATTTGTTGAATATTCCTAGTTCTGGTCTTTTTTTATTATATTATGTGTTAAATAATTTGGTCGTGGTAGAAAAAATAATTTACTGTAATTTCTATGAATTATAATTAAAAAAAATCACCGTAATGAATCACAGGAACAAAAAATCAATGTCATATTAACCATCAAATAAAAATATAGTCCAAATAATTAAATAGGTGTGGTTAATTGAAAAAAGATATGTGTTATTTGAACAACTATTTGTCTACTAACTTTTGAGACAACCATAAATTTACAAAGAAAATTAGGTATTGACACAAAAACCAAATCAATAGAAAGAGAAAGTAAAAACATAGAAAAAGTTGTCACAAAATGGTTGTACAAATATCATTTCTCTTAAAAAAAATAGGCTAAATTACGCTAGAGGTCTATTGAGTTATTTAATTGTAACAAATTGGTCCTTTGAGTTTTTTTGTACCACTTAGATTTTTTAAGTTACTTAATTGTAACAAGTTGGTCCTTTAAGTTTTGTTCGTACCAATTAGGTCATTTAAGTTATTTAACTGTAACAATTTGGTGGATTTTAGATCTTAAAAATGTAAGTTATTCAAGGCCTAAAAATTACAATTAAATAACTTAAAGGATCAAAGTGGTACGAAAAATACTTAAATGATCAACTTGTTACAATTAAATAACTTAAAGGACGTAAGTGGTACGAAAAAAACTTATAGAATCAACTAATTATAATTAAATAATTTAAAGGATCTATCGTGTAATTTAGTAAAAAAAAATTTGTTAAAAATGTATGTTTTAGACGTATTAGTCAACTTATGTATCATTTAAAATAGTAAACTTTTTGGTTAAGAGTGTTTAGAGTATTTTACAAATATATCATTTATTCACCAAGACTATTTATTTGTCTAATAACCTAGTTAACAAGAAAAAACATTGCTCCTTCAACTAAAATAGTACAAATTGACTTTCGGTGAAAGAGGATCTAATAGTACAAATTTGAAGATCGGGATCTTTAGTGTACTTCATTCACCGAGAATATTCCTTCGATAACCTTGTGAGTCTATCAAAAATGTTATCCAAAATCATGTTTTACTCTACGCTATCAGATTCCTTATTGGTTTGAATGAAAATTTCCAAAATTTTTAACTCATAGATTCTTCTAATGGATCATTTTTCTCGGTTTTGATGATCAGAATCTTTGGTATAAGTCAATTTGACGACCATGACCTACAATTGTTCTAAAGTGATAGTTTGTCAGGTTAACTTATCTCATATATT
>Ga0315914_1000665_pt1 | contig 45788 bp, 27 predicted proteins | sample MpolenodulesMG_FD_203920 | JGI IMG/M metagenome (GOLD analysis project Ga0315914, IMG submission 203920) | Medicago polymorpha root nodule microbial communities from Los Angeles, California, United States - elongated nodules | ecosystem: Host-associated > Plants > Roots > Nodule | place: USA... | reverse complement strand
CACCATAATCTTGTATAAAGAATCATGCAGGTAAAGTGAATAAAACAAAAAGATGAAATTATATTAGCCAGTTCTTAAGCTGCGCTGCAGGACCATATTTCAGATTAATGTCTAATCAGTTCCATTAGAGGGTTCTTAAGGTACATAACCATACCACCTGCAGCATTTCTTTATTGAATTCGAACTTTCGGTGGTTAGATATAGATTCCACACATTTACAAAGTCAATAGCTTGGAATTGTTGGATCAAGGCTATAATTTTATGATTTTGTAGATCAATTTAAAAACAAATTCAATTTGAGCTGCTTGATCTTAATCCAACAGCTCCAAACTGCTGACTATGTGGAATCAAAGGCGGTAGGAGATCCAAATTCATCGATGGTATGAAAAGTAACAACCAATCATATCTAAATGTAATAGTGGATTTTAGTTGTCTTGATCTTTCTTAAATAAAAAAATAAAGAAAAAGAATCAGTTTTTCACAATCCTTAATTTTTAATCTTCATATCAAAAAGGTTTTCACATCCGTAATACTATGTTGTCGTCATTGTGGTCTAAAAGATCACTAGCTCTTCAGTGTTTTTTAAACGGCACTAGCTCTTCAGTTAATTTTTTTAATAGGCAAATGTTAGTAGCTAGAAATGTTAGTTTCCGGGGATCAAACCCAGGACCTCCTCCTTCAAACTCCTTGAATGTCCCTTAGCTCACCTGGGACTAGCTCTTTAGTTGAACCGTATGCTTAACGATTATGCTACCAATTTTGTCGTTTATGAAACTTGACGTTTCTAAATACTTCAACTAAAAGTTTAGGGATATAATCAACTTACAACAATAAGCTTCCCAGCATTTTCTGGCCTTTTGGCTACCTCAATCGCAGCGGCAGCTGCAGCTCCAGAAGATATTCCCACCTACAACAATATCAAAGTAAAGATGTTTGGTAAACTACAAAACTGGAAAAAAGAAATCTAGGATCAGTTCATTATTGCCCCTCAGATCCCATTACCAACCAATTACAAAAGAAGTTCGGCAAAGTAGATATTAAGGAAAACAACATGCTGACTCCCAGCTATTTCTATACAGCTTTAGAACTTACAAATAGGCCTTCTTTAAGAGCAAGAAGCTTCGCAGTTTCTATTGCTTCATCACTTGATATCTGCCAAATTACACATTTATGGTTAAATGAAACATTAAATGTTGAAAACTTTTGCAAAATGATGAGATATTCAGTATGCTTCTAATACAACACATCAATTACAATTTTATTTTCGGACTTTGAACTTCTATTAGACTAATTGAAAAGTGATTTTAAGAGCAAGGAAGAGGATAAGCATAGTGCTTTACCTCAAGTTTATATCGCAATTTAATTGAAAGGGTTCTCAAACTGGAAATGGCCAGTAAGTGGCAAAATATACAAGACAATAAACTGCCAAATCAAATGTGTATCTAAGAATTAAGGGCATAAGAAGGTCAAAACACATAACAATTAGATGCAAAAACTATGGACATGTGAATCTTCCCACCTTATCAAACTGTAGACAACATTTCCAAACAAATTAAAAAAACCAATGTCATGCATCACTATATATTTTTAAGGATGGCTACACACATAATCTCTTGAATAATGCAATGGTTATCCACAAATTGTTTAAGCTTACTTGAACGACTTCATCAATAAGATTAACTTCTAGGACACCAGGGACAAAGCCAGCACCAATCCCTTGAATCTTGTGAGGACCTGAACATTCACAGCAGCAAAGGATCAGTGATTAGTCAAAGGATCAGTTAGGTTAACCAATCATGAAGTGGTGTCAAGAAAAATTCACAAGGAAGATACAATGAATACTGTATTCTAAAAACACCAAGTGAGAATCTTCTTTTGATATTTGGACAGGCAGGACAAAACCCAACACAGTCCTTCCAGCTAATAGCTTTTTGCATGGTAAAATGATGAAGAAACTTATCAATCCATGACCCAATTTCAGAGAAACCAGAAAGTGGATTCAAATAACAAAAAGTTAAACCCAAGAAGTACATATTTTGTCGTAATTTTAAATAGTAACTCCTAAAGTTTTTTAGGTCTTCCTCTGCCCCTTTAATCAGACCCTCTTCCATTTGATCCTTAAATAACATCAACTTGTAATGCAAGAATTTTGTGGTTCATATGCAAATTTGAAAAACCACATTAATACATAAAAGTTTATAACTCACCAGGTTTTCCCCCTGAGAGCACTGGACTCTCTACTGGCTCCACACCAATCAGCTACATAAAGAGAAATGATGTTGAGAACATATCCAAGGGAACATATACAAGTTCATTTTTTGATTAAATCTTGTCCCAAACATATACGTAGGGAGATAAAACTAACCTTTATATTGGAATTTTGCTCTTTAAGATATTTCCCAGCACCGGTTATGGTACCACCAGTACCTATCCCAGAAACAAATGCGTCAATTTTCCCATCCGTGCCTTTCCATATCTCTGGACCGGTGGTTTCATAATGTACCTACAACGGTAACAGTATATATTGCTCAAAGTGTCAATAAACCATTGTGCCAGCCATAGAACAAATGAGTTTATATACCTTGGGATTGGCAGGGTTTTCAAATTGTTGAAGTATGTAAGCATTGGGTGTCTTAGCCAACAACTCTTCAGCTTTCTGAACAGCTCCTTTCATTCCCTTCGCAGGGTCAGTCAAAACCAATTCAGCTCCAAAAGCTAATAGAATGATTCTTCTTTCAAGACTCATTGAAGCAGGCATCGTAATTATGAGTTTGTATCCCTTGGCTGCTGCCATGAAGGCTAATCCAATGCCAGTATTACCACTTGTTGGTTCAATGAGGACACTCTTCAGTTAAATACGAAACCCACATGCAAAACAAATATTAATGGTCAGCTATGAGATAAACTAAATTCATACCCAGAAATCCTTTATATTCCTTTCCACTTCCAAACATTATACTTAAATATGGGTCAAAACTCCACACAATTGATATAAACTTTCAACATAGAACCGAAGAAGTCATGATTTTCACAAACACACACACACACAATGAGTAAATAAAGATAACCATTTACGCCATAACAAAAGTGATCATAGTAATAAGCAGCACCACTTTGCTCCCAAACGACAATATGTCAGAGAATTCACTTTTCTTTGATTATCAAGGTATACCAACCTGTCCAGGTGTGATAAGCCCCTTCTCTTCTGCATCAGCGATCATACTGTAGCCAATCCTGCATGTCAAATATATAACATAAGTCCAACCAAACACGCACATAATCACGAAAACCAATGTCAAACAAAATTCTAGCAAAAGCAAGTATAAAAACCTAAAATCAATACTCACAACGATGAACAAATTAGTTACCTGTCTTTTACACTAGAACATGGCTCCATCAATTCCAGTTTGGCAGCAACTCGGGCAACACAACCATCCGCAAGTCTATTTAGATACACTAACGGGGTTTTTCCAATCAACTACACAAACAAGTATCAAACAACAATACGTTAAGGGCAAAGCCGAGCTAAAAATGGTGTTCGGAAAATGGGCATCAAGGAACACAAAACTCACTTCTGTAACATCTTTAGCAATTCCAGACCTTTCAACCGCCATGTTATCAGCTCACTAACTGCAACAAACGGGCAAACAAGAAAATCTATTAGCATAGCAATCATAAGCTAAAATCTCCCAACACAACCAAAGGAATTCGAAACATTTCTCAACATAGAAAAACAAAAAAGCTACTCTTTTTTCTTGGCAAATGAAAAAAAAATAGTTTTGAAAATTCAAAGGTTATCAAAACACAAAAAATTCAATCAAATTCAGCTAAAAAGAAATGGTATATATCAATATTTTCGTGGGATCACCTTAATGAAAACGAAAAAACAAAGAGATGATCACAAAAAGGAGAAAAAATATAACTTATTATATGAATGAAATATGGGTGCCTAAATCAAATATGTAAGGATTATTTGTTATTAAATTAATTTAATGAAGAATTATGATAATAATACTGTCTGTGTGGGGGATGGATTATGATTAGTCGTCGTAGATGATAACACACCGTTTAAGCAGTGGAAAAGGTGGTGTGTGTGTGAAACGAGGAACTTAACAGCTAATGATATAATTGATGTAATATTAGTGGCAAGTAAACCCTAATTAAATTGATTAATAGTAACAGTAATGTATTGGAAACTAAGAAGAAAAGAATGACCTTGTGTTGAGAAATGATGATGAAACCAAGATAAGCAGACGTGATAGGACAAACAACTGCGTACAAGAGACGGCTACCAATAATTATATATTTTATAGAAATACAAATGGATGTAATAACATGAGTCTTTTTGTTTTTAAATAAAAAAAAACATGAGTATTTTTTCTTTTTCTTTTTTCAAATCGATCTTTTTAAATCAATAGAATATTTACATAGTGATATCAACACTCTCTTTAATACCTACTTTGTTATTGGTTTAAATTATTGTGTGTTTATACTTTGGAAATTTAACTCAGCACAAAGTAGTGAGACGTACAATGATTTCATCCAATAAAAAAGTGAATGTTGCTAACATTCTTCTTTACACGGTTAACCAATTTCGTTAAAAATGTTTAACGATTGTTCGCCATTGAGGTGGTAAGTCCAAAATAACTTATGACATAAAGCATATTTACTTACTCGCATTTTCTTCTTATTTTTGAATTCAACAAGTTTGATTTTATAGATAAAAAAAACCCACCAACACTGTTATAAATCAAGTAATCGATCAATTTTATTTCAAATCAAGATTGAATAATAAAGGTATGAATCATAGTTTTGAGAGCGGTGAATTTGTACTTATCAACTTAACATTAAACGTCCACATAAATATTTTTTAACTAAGTTCGATGAAAATAAGACTATGGTGCAGATGTTTTCTAATTTGTCCACATGAACTTAGCTCAGTTGGTAGAAACAATGCATAATATATGCAAGGTCCGGGGTTCAAACTCCGGTAACCAACAAAAACAAAAAAAAATGTTGTCTAATTTAAATGACTAGTTTGTAACAAAAGAACGTTAAAAAAACTAATATAAATGATATTTGACCTACAAAATAATATCACAGTCTCATGCATGTTACAATGTTCTTATCAACCGGGTAAATTACATTTATTCATGAAAAAATATATATAAAAAATAAAAATTTCTTAATTTTGATTTTTAAAAAAACTGTCCAATAAATTGCATATTTTGAAATAATTTTTTCCCATGTCTATGTATTTCGCTATTTACTCCTTCGAAAGATCACCTCTTCTACAAGGCTCTAAACTGTCAGGTATGTATGTACAAAAGAGTAAATTGCCACAAACCCTCCCACACGAGTCTTATCCTTTAAACCACATCTCAGAAACACTTCACATTTGGTCCTGAAACACCAAACACAAAAACATGGCAACCCTTCAATTTACACCCTTAACTCTCTTCAGACAGAAGCACCCCACAACTAAGCTCCCCTATCCTTCTCAGCTCAACACAAGACCACGCATTGGTTCAGGTTCACACCCATCATCACCATCACTCACTTTCACTGTGAGGTCTTCTTATAAAGTGGTGATTGAGCATGAGGGAAAGACTACACAGCTTGAAGTTGAACCTGATGAAACCATATTATCAAAGGCATTGGATTCTGGCTTGGATGTGCCTCATGATTGTAAGCTTGGAGTTTGCATGACTTGTCCTGCTCGTCTTATCAGTGGCACAGTTGATCAGAGTGATGGTATGCTTAGTGATGATGTCGTGGAGCGTGGTTATGCACTCTTGTGTGCCTCTTATCCTCGTTCTGATTGTCATATTAAGGTTATAGCAGAGGATGAGCTACTCTCAATGCAGTTAGCTACAGCCAATGACTAATTTAGCTTTCAGTTTTGAATGTAATTGTCAAAAATCAATGGAATTGAGTCTTTTACTTGTTTCTTATAATAATTGATACTGTCTCTCTGTTATGTTAAGTTACTTTCATTTATGTGGAATTTTATTGATGCTGATGTAATAGAAGTATACAACTTTTGACTTAAATCAGAATAGATATCATAGCTTAATTTACTAGATGTGGAATTGTGGATACTTGTTCAGTCATTAGTCATTACATATAATACAACTTCATTTAGTAAATACTAAACCTTATTCACGTATTACCAGCAATTGCACAGTATTATAAACTACATTCTGAACCTCAATGGACAAACCAAACTCCGCTAAATTGTCTGCAACATGATTAGCAATTCAAGACACAAGAAAATGGAACAATATTAACTGAAATAGCCAATGGTTTAATTCTTGACACCAAAACACAACAAGGGTGAGTATGAAGGCAGCTCCCTTCCAGCAAGTTAACATCAACTTGGAATCAGTCTCCAAAATTAAGTTGGAGTGGCCTTGACCTCTAGCAATCTTCAAGCCCTAAAGATTGCCCACAACTTAGCTTGAATCTCACAGAACATAAATTCACCATTGCAGCAAAAAGTTAACAGAAAGTACCATTTGAGTCACGCGAGCAGTCCCACCACAAACATTATTGTTACTTGTTCCCGTATATGCTGCAAAATGTACTTCAAAATCCTAAAACAGAGCGAAATGGTATCGATTGATATGACATACATTTTTTAAAAACTAACTAGCCTATTCCATTTCATTCGATTATGATAAGTTCGGATCTCCACACATATATCAACATATAACCATGGCCAATCTTCTTCAAAAAAAAAAATAACCATGGCCAATATACAATGTCCATTGAGCAAGCATGACCCTAGCTAGGTAAAATGTGAGCTGAAAGACTTCTTTTTCTGTCGTTGTTTAATCTTTAACTTCACATTAATGCCACTATCAATGATAGAATTAAGAACAATCTGAAGCTTCCCCTCCACCCTTTCTCCTTTCCTTGGAGTATAAATAATATCATGTATATCATCAGCCAATGCTCTCTGAGCCAGAATTTTCCCCACAGCAGCACAAGTGGTTTTATTCTTGGTAGAAGTCAGGTCAAACTTGAGATCCTTGGAAATGGAATGTGCCACAACAACCACCTTGCTAGTTACCCTATGAACAATGCAGGCACGGACAGAGGCTTTCGATATATAAATGTCCAAGCAAAATGGTTCATGATAAGGACCTGTAAGCTGGTTAAAAGTGGGAACCCTCTGTTTCTTGTTCACAGGAGACGAATCATTGATTTCGTCCATCCGGGGTATTACACTTTTACTTTTTCTTCCAAATTCATCAACTTTGGGAAGCTTCTGATCCTTGGTAGTCGCTTTTGGTGTTGTTTTATCTTTAGCTTTAGCCTTGTTGGTTACCTCAGTCTTGTCGTTTTTTTTCTTGGAAGATTTCTTCTTGTGAAATTCTAAATTATACTCTTCAAACTCCATGGAACTGCGTTCAAGCTTATAGAACAGATTACCACGAACTCTCAGATTGTCTATCTCTTCAAAATCAAGTTCATCCTCAACATCGGAGGAACAAGCACCAAGGGGTTCATCGATGACACGCTGGCCACAAGAACTACTAGCTCCTGCTGTAGCTAAATCCCCTCCTCGCCAAGCTTGTGCCACCACAGACGAGACCCCCCAAGCATCACGGTCCACAAGCTCGATGTCAAATCCACTTGAGGGGTGATTGGAGTTCGAGAAAAACGGTGAAAGATGAAGGCAACTACTAGGATTATATTCAGAAGGTGGCTCGGCTAGAGAGCTCGCTGCAGCACTACCATCCTTGTCAGGAACGGTGGTAAGTGACTTGAAGCATAGATTAAATGCACTCAGCTTCAAAACGATATGTTGATTGTATACAGAAGTGCCTTTTCTTGCAAACATCATGATCACAATTGTGAAAAAGAAACAGTTATTATGAGTAAAAAACAAGTAGAAGATGCTCAGGTTTCAAAGATAATTATTTTTGCAGACCGGAATGTGAACAATGCTCACAGGAACAAAACATCGAACAGTTGGTGTGCACTCAGTCACTGGACATAATTGGAGACCTGACCTGAATTTTCTTTGGTGTGTGTGTGGGTATTGTAATGGAATGGAAATGGCTGAGGCTGGGTTTTTGTTTTGTAATTTGTGCGTTGGTTTTGGTGATATTCTGTTTCGTATGTGACTAGACTATAACAAGCCCTATAGTTTCACAATTTATTTTTTTTCACACGGAAAGAGGATCCAGGGATCGAAGTCGGTTTTTTCACAATTTATCATTTGATTAAGTTTTTAACCATTTGAGTTTAATCATTTGGTAACCAACGTTACATTCTATGCTTATTATTATGACATTCATTTTGGTTAGAGTTAGGGTATATTTGGCTAGACCAATATGCTATTATATACCCCTTCTGTTTTAAAATGAGTGTCGTTTTACCTAATTGCACACAGAATAAGGAATGAAATATAGTAGTCAAATATCATTGCAATTTTACCAAATTATCCTAATCAACTATTGGTTTGTTTTTCATTAAAGAAAAAATAATACTTTGAAAGTAGTGTAACATACTCCCTCCGTTCCTTTTTAAATGTCTTTTTAGGGTGAATTTTTCGTTCCTATTTAACTGTCTTTTTGGTATTTTAAAGGTACGATTTGTCAATTATACCTTTTGTCAATTACTCTTATCTTTTTCAATAAAACTAATTAATGTATTTGAAAACTAAAATTTGTTTTTTTAAACAAAGTTTGTTTCTTTCTATCGTTAAATTTAAACAAAATTTTGTTACAAACAATGGTTCCAAGAAGAGTTAAAATTCTATAAATAAGATGAGTAACAATTGTTAAAAATTTCAAGTGTAAAGTAAAAGAACAAATTTAAGAGAAGAAAAATAAAAGATTCCATGAATGTTCAAAAGGAAGAAAAAGTGGAAGATCCGTTGGAATTGCTGATGAGGGGTGAAGAGGAAGCAATAGTTGAACACTCATTTGACAAGATACAAGAATAAGAACAATATGACGCTGAAGAAGAAGTTTCATCAATATAAGTTTTGTATTGACTTAAAATAATTAAAAAGATGTCCACAATATTTAGAAAAGGAAAAAACTTATGTACAATTCCTTAGGTGCTTTTCGTTTTGTACCTAAGTTTTTTCCTTTAGAAAATTGACAATTGTTTGTTATGAGAGAGAGATTGCGCAAAAAATTAGGAAATTTGCTGGAGAAAAAGATAATAATTAACAATTGTTTGTTACGAGAGAAAGATAACATATTAAATTTATTGGAAAGATAAAGTGTGTGAAAAAAAAAAGAATTTATTGACGGATTAAAATGAGGATATAATATGAAGAAAATGTGCAAAAACACACATCACTATTTTTGTGTTAATTTTTTAAAAAGACACTTAAAAAGGAACAGATGGAGTAATCTTAATTGAAGGGTACAATTGAAAAGAAAAAGTTATTATTATATTGAAAACTGAAAGTGACATTCATTTCAAAACAATTTTTTTTGGCTAAAACGACACTCATTTTAAAACGGAGGGAGTAGCTTATAAACTTGTATCACAAAAAATTGTTTGTTAACCGTCGTTCCCTAAAAAAATAAAATCAAGTTGTTCATGTTCGTCACTGTGAGCTTACCTCAGTTATTGCATAATTTATGCAGGGGCCGAGGTTCGAATCCGGACACCCCAGTTCTCCACATTTAATTGTGTGAGCTCCAGCCACCAGCTGCTAGACAAAAAAAAAGTTGTTCATGTTCTTGTAAGAGTAACCTGTCTCTCGCTAGTGTCCAATTTTTTATTGATTATCTGACATGTATCCAATTCGTTAGTATGAATGAAATGTTAATAGATTTCTGCTCTTCCCCCTGCACAACACACTCACGCCCAACATGATTTTCAAATATACCCATGCGTTACTTAAGTAATGTTGCGCTATTTAACTCACGCAGCGTGAGTTAAGTCACGAAGAGTTACTGTTTTCGTACAAAACCCATCAGTCCATACTCCAAGCACCATTTTCTTTCCCTCCACCTTCAAAAACCCAAAAAGTGCGAGTTTTTTGGTCAAAATCCTCATCTCAAATCATTGCAAATCGTTAGGAAGCAAGTTTTCTACGCTCATCAAGCACCAAATATCAGGTATTGTATCATCAAAACTCATCTCATTTTGCTGGTTTTTGTGCTTGGTTCGTCTGGTTTTCGTAGGCAGTAGGGCTTGGTGCGCAAGTCAACTTGCACAAGTGTTAAAGGATGCGTGACTTAAGTCACGCCACTGTACAATTCTGTTTTTTGAATTTTTTACGCCACTTTTGTTCTTGGTTAGCTTGTTCCACAAGTAACTTATTTATTCTTCCTTTGTAATTTTTTTTATTCAATAGATATATAGTGAGATGGTTGACAATGTCGCGGGTGATGACGTTGAACTGAAACCGGCCAAAAATGAAGCTTTCGGCGATGTCAAACCAAAACCGGTACCTATTGATGTTGTTTGCGAAGGTCGTGACACCGCCTCATTTTTTTACAAATGCAAGATGGAGAGAGCGAGAAGAGTTACTTGCTTGGGTTGGTCGACAAGGGGTAAGGGCCGGATTTAGTGTTTGTATAGATAAATCCATTTTAAAAAGGCCGTAATTGACTATGCAGTGTGAAAGGGGTGGGATATACAAGCCACCTAAGACGAGGAAGAAACCGAACCTTGAAGGCATCGGCTCAAGGAAATGTAATTGTCCGTTTAGGTTGAAAGGTTTCTTTGATAAGGATACAAATGATTGGTGGCTTGCAATACTTTGTGGAATGCACAACCATGACTTGGATGAAAAGTGGACACCTTATTGCAGGTAGACTTAGTGCGGAGGAGAAGAAAAAAGTTATCGACATGGAAAAAAAATGGATCTCTTCACAAGAGATAAAATCTCTTATAATGATAATGAATTGTCTAATTATTGGAGTTCCACTAATAATGAAAAAAGAAAGAAATTAACCAATGAATTTTTGAAAAGAGCAAAAGTTCTAGATAAGAAATGTATTCCTGTGGATGTATTTGAAAACAGAATTAGATTGTCTAATGATAGAGGAAAAGAAAATATTTAACTAAAATATATGATCCTTTCTTGAATGGACCTTTTCATGGACAAAGTTTTTCACCATCAATTCAAAATGAAACTTACACAACAAATTCCATTTTGATAAATAAGATTCATGGTCGCATTCTTTCTATTCATAATAATTATCCAGAATTTGAACAGAAAATAGATCAATTTGATAGAAAATTTTATTAACTGAAATTGGTTTTTTATTAACTTAATCAGTAAATTTTCGGAAAAATCCGTATCAAGTTTTAATTTTGACGGACTTTATTTATTTCCAGAAATCTATTCCGAAGAAAAAAAAGAAAAAAAAATTCTTATTTGAGGCAATTAGAACTGATCGGAACAACCAAACCATTTTTAATAGAAATGAATGTAGTGGAATAAACGAAATCAGTAAACAAGTTCTTTGATGGTCATACAAGTTAATCGACGAAGTGGAGCAAGTGACGGAAAGACTAACAAAAAAGGCTCAGATTCGTTCCCCAATAGCCGAACATATAGTCATTTTTGATGGGAATACAAATTCACTGAATTTGAATCTTGGTCCTAGAAATGACAATGAGGCTATTCTTAAACAGGACCTAAATCACGAATTTTTTCTAATAAATGTTTCACGCGAACTGGATTATGACCGAGAAAAAATTAAAGGATCTATGTGCCCTCCAAGGCGTAAAACAACGATTACGAAACTTATTCAAGGAAATGGAAATGCCCATTCCCCCATTTTTTTGGAGATGGTAGACCCGTGATTTTTTATTTTTGGTGATCTTTTGAATGATCTATCCCAATATTGAAAAGAAATGTTCAGGAAACCTGGTACTGACAATTCAAAATTTGTGGAGTTTCAGAAAAGGCTCGACCACAAATACGAAGAGGAAGACAAAAACGAGGATGAAAGAAGACTTCGAAAAATAGAAGAAGACTGGGAAAATATTCTATATGGTCTAATAATTAGAAGTTCTGTATTACTAATCCAATCTTTTATTAGAAAATATATTATAGTACCTTCATTAATAATAACTAAAAATATCATTCATATCCTATTATTTCAAACTCCCGAATGGTCAGAAGATTTTAGGGATTGGAACAGGGAAGTTCATATTAAATGCACCTATCAGGGCATTCCAGTATCCCACAAAGAATTGCCAAAAAACTGGTTCAACGAGGGTATTCATATAAGGATCTTATACTTTTTTGTTCTGAAACTTTGGCACAATTCTAAGGTACAATCTACTGAAGAAAAAAAAAGACCCACAAAAAAAAAATACTGAAAACAAAAACTTCTGGTTTTTAACAGGTTATGAAACACTAGTAGAATCGTACCTTGATGAGGGTTACCCAAGAAACCCACTTTCATTTTTGGATCCTGTTTTAAAAAAAAAGCAAACAATTGAAAAAGATTTGAAAAAGCGTTTTTTTCTAGTTCTAAAATTTTTAAATGAAAGAAAAAAAATGGTTTCGAGTTAAAAAAATAGAAACTGAAACATCAAAAGGATTCTAGTTAGGTTCAAAACAGTAGATGAAACAATAGAGGAAACAATAGATGAAATAATAGATGAACTGAGTGAAAGCAAAAAAACTTCAACAATCAGTAAGAATAATTCAAAGATTGAGGTGATTGAGGAGTCACCCGTTCAAATGGAATCTATTAATTGGACAAACTCTTCATTCACAGAAAAAAGGATAAAAGATCTTAATGTTAAAACAAAGACAATCATAAAACAAATTGTTATTTAACGATGAATTTAAGTAATTTTGACCGTTTATGTGAGATTATGTAATTTTAGAAATTTATGGACAAATTCGTATAATTTGGATCGTTTATGTGTCATTAAGTGTGTTTAAGTGATTGCGGGTCATTGCCGGCGAATTTGTGAAATTCGACCGTTTGGATTGTTATGTGCGATTATGTGATTGTGAGAAAAACGATGATTTTGTGTAATTTTGATCAATTGTGTCGCATTATCCGATAATCCTGTTAAACTGGCGTAATTCAGTTCAATTATAAGCGTGTAAAGATTACAGGTCATTAATGACACACTTTGCATTGAATGCATATCAGTACAACATTTAATGTTGTACTGATTTATCAGTAGAGCGTGAGTTAACTCACACAGTGTTTTACACATGCGTATGTTAAGTGACGCAACGTTAGTTAACTAACGCATGAGCATTTTAGGCATAGCTGCAGGGCCGAGTGTTTTGTGCAGGAGGAGAGCAAAATTCATGTTAATAAACATTCTTTGTAAAAAAAAGACGTGAGCCATTCTCTTCTTGTGTATAATATATGGAGTATTATATTGACTTGATGTAGTATTTCTTTATTAAGAAAAGACCTTAGGTTATGTGGTATTCTTAATCTCTGTATTAAAGAAAGACCTAAGCTATTATTCTTTATTTAAAATAATAAAAAACTGAGGTAGTATTAAAAAATTTGGTGTTGAGCAAATAAATCAAAATGATGGAATATATACAAGTTAAATTGCATAGGTGTTATGCCAAGTGATACAGCAACTTTGGAGATGGATGAGGGTAAGCTAGGAACAATTCTGATAACAAACGATGATGGTATCGATGCTCCTGGTTTGAGAGCTTTTGTTGAATCCCTGGTCAACACCAATCTTGCTCCTAATAGGTAAGTAAATCAGTCAGGTTCCGTCGTGATCGAATTCATATAATCAAACACATCTATTACCGTTTGATTGAGATCAAAGAATTTAGATTTTAAACTCTATATGAACTTGATCCAACGGTCACTGATGTGACTGACAGTATGAATACTAGAACCTGCGCTACATGCAGCAATATTTGAAAGTTTAATGTTTTTTGCATTTTTTGTTTAATATATAGGGACTAACTTGTTTCAAAAATTGTTGCAAGACTTAAATATCCCTTTATATTTGTTTAAAATACACGTTAACAATTTATTATATGACATGTAGACAGTCACATAATTCGTTTTTGATCATTTTAATTTGGATTTGCATGCAGCGAGAAATCAGCCGTTAGCCATTGTGTGACATGGCTTCACCCTGTTGCTGTCAAACAAGTTGAACTTGATGGAACCATTGCTTCCTTCGCGGTTTCTGGTTGGTTGGTTACTCTCTTTCTTCCATTTCAATTTTCACAAGCTCAAGTCGCAATGACTATTTTTTCGTTCTTTGCAGGTACTCCGGCTGATTGCACTTCTCTCGGAATTTCAAGAGCACTATTTCCTACAACACCTGATCTGGTAGTCAGTGGCATTAATAAGGGTAGCAACTGTGGCTATCACATGTATGTAGCACCACTTTCATCCTCATCTCCTCCCCTTTTGTAGACTTTAGCCAGTGTTTAGGAAAGCTTATTAGAACTTCCATAAATAATTTTGCATTTCATAGCTAATGGTGTAACTTGTAAGTAAGCACAGCTGTGAAATTTTTTCTATTGATTTCAAATGACAAAGAAGTATCATCCTAAGCTATGAACAGATGTTGATGATTCCATTTCCTTGAAATTTGAAATGACCCTCTTATGGTTTACAGAATATTTCTTTTTGTTAAAGTTGTTTCGGCAGTTATTACCATAGAAATTATTCTTCCATAGCTGTTCTGTCTAATTCCCTTTCAGTGTTTACTCAGGCACTGTAGCTGGAGCTCGAGAGGCCTTCTTCAATGATATCCCTTCAATCTCCATTTCATATGACTGGTACATTATCAACATGTTTCTGTTGCAATATTGCTCAAAAGTCTTGAATATATGTTCTGAATTGAATTTTGAAACCAATTTATTAGCTTATAATTGTAATTGGTAACGGAATGAATGTCTCGAGAATTATGGTTTACTTGCTTTATAAGTTATTCTAGTATTCTTTGATCTATATCCTTCTATAACAATAGCTTCTTATTACTATTTTTGACCAGCTTTATACTGTGCTTGAATATGCTGTAATAGACTGAGGAGAGTGTAAGTATTCAGTTTTACTTTTATCGACTTATGAAGTTGATGCTAAGTTATGTCAAAGACTAAACAATCCTACACTACTTGGATGGACATTTCCTAATCCTCCTCGCATCCTCTTTCCCTAATGAATAATGATGTAGTAATCACATGCTGAGTGTGTGCGCGTGCGTGTGCGCTTAATTTAAATGAATAAACACATGCTGAACAGTTTCTTAATTTTTCTTTTTGAAGATTACTGTTACTCCTCTTGCTGGTCTCTCTCGTGCGGATGTAGATTGCCAGACCTATTTTGAGGAATGGCTGCAAAGTGTCCCCAAACCCCTCTCGTCGGAAGCTTTATAGTTCTGTGAGATCTATTATGTATTTGCATTTTATATGATAGCTTTGATTGCAATATATTCCTAGCACTAGTTGAATTTGCATATTAGCATCCATGCTAGTCAAGAATCAAGATTTCTTTTTCCTAAAGTTGTTAAATCAAATTTTCAGATCCTAAGCACTAGCAGCAGTCTGCTTACTCCGCTATGCAAGCCATCACTCCATTAATATCTTGGGGGCAATAAAGACATTTGAACATTTTGTTATATGATGATTGAATGAGAAAGCCTATTTTATGTAAGCTCATAAGCAATGCAAACAGCACATCACTCATTTTTATATCGATATTACAGCAATTCTTGTTATATTGTATTCGTTCATGCGGATTGCTTAGCTTGTGTTAGAAACAGTTATGTTTTATGTGTTTGACAGTTATGTGTGTTTTATGACTAGGGGAGATTAGGCTCTCTAAACCGTGTATTATGATGTCTTTCTTAATGTATTGGTGTGAGATTGTTTTTGTAAATATATTGCCTCTGCAGTTCCAGTTTGCAGAAGGATATTTCCCCATAATTCTGTTTTCTTCTATATTATACTCAGATTAGATACCAGATCTAATACTTGGTATCAGAGCACGTTTCTTGGATTTGTGGTGCACCATGCCAGAAATGAGACAAAGCAGTCATAGAATCAAATTTAATCTCAATACGCGTAAAACCAGGATCCTTTAACACTTGCAACCCATTTACAAATAGCTCAAAGTAGCCATAGTGATAATGCAAGCACCTAAATTCACCGCGAGACAAACCATAAAACTTCTATTAACATTTCGAATCAAAACTCCACACGAAGCTAATGATCCACTATTCGTAACAAACACATCCCCATCAAATTTCACAAAATCAGGTCTGGGATAGTTCCAATGGAAGCAATTCCGATCAATAAAAAATTCATCGAAATTATTAGCAGGATGTTGAACTACACTCTGCTTCAATCTTACACTTTTTTGCCGTACCAAAGCCACCAACTTGGTAACTGTAGGAGTAGAATGGTAGACCACCAAAACATTCTTGGATCGTCAAATCTCCTCCACCGTCACGCCAGAGACTCAAGGCCACTCCTCCGTTTGCGCAACACACCCACCATTCAAGTTTAAAATCACACATTCAGAGTAGAAGTTCAAAATCTACACTAAAGTTTAAAGACATGCTACTATTTTTTTTATCTATAAGGTGCACCCTTAATTTTGCTTTTCAAACTAATATGTCCGTTTATTACAGATATTTGATAATTTAGAGATTATCTTTTTTTTAAAAATAAGAATTATTGTGGTTGTTTATCATATATGAAAATTATTTTTCCAAATTATAAAAAATAATATTCTCATGAATCTATTAAAAATAATGAACAACTAGATTACCTAAAAAAAGAACGAATAAATAGATGATACCAGTTTTTTTATAATCATTTTTTAAAAAAGAGACTGTAATAAATAAATGAAAAATTGTACAAATAGTCATTTTGTTTAGAAAATGATTTTATTTAGATTTGTTTTGGGATAAAAACGGACTTTAAAATAAAACAAATAGGCACTAATTTGTGCTTGTACAATCGATGGAAGAGGGTGGTAATAATAAGAGAGGAACAACAATTTTGATAACAAACGACGATGGAATCGACGCTCCTGGCTTAAGAGCTTTGGTGTCATCATTAGTGAATACCAATCTTTTGAATATCTTTGTGTGCGCTCCTGATAGTGAGAAATCAGCTGTTGGTCACAGCATCACATGGCTTCATCCTATAGCTGCCAAACAAGTTCACATTCATGGAACCGTTTCTTCCTTCGCTGTTTCTGGTACTCCCGCTGATTGCACTTCTCTCGGAATTTCCAAATCACTCTTTCCTACCATACCCGATCTGGTTCGTCATTCCTCTCTTTTTCACTACCATGAAATATCCAGCTCAGTTTTGATGTGCCTTGTATTTATTCAACAGGTAGTTAGTGGCATAAATAGGGGTAGCAACTGCGGCTATCATATGTATGTACCACCAATTTATATTGCTTACAATCTTTCTCGCTGTTTGTGTTATTAGTAATTCCCTTTCAGTGTTTACTCAGGCACTGTAGCTGGAGCTCGAGAGGCCTTCTTCAATAATATCCCTTCTATTTCCATTTCATATGACTGGTATCTTATCGACATGTATCTGTTGCAACTGTTAACCGAATCAATGTCTCAAGTATCCTTTTCTAGCAATAGCTTTTCATTGTCATGTTTGACCATTTGAAGGCTATTCTGTTTCCAGGGTTGAAGGAAAGAGTAATCCACAGGACTTCACCCTTGCTGCACAAGTTTGCATTCCAATCATAAACGCGGTATTGGTTGCCATAAAGAAACAAAGCTACCCTAGAAGATGTTTTTTGAATATAGACGTGCCAACCAATGTTGCTAACCATAAGGTATATTGTAATAAGTTTTGCAATTGTGGTGTTGAATGATGATCCATGTAGTCACTATTCAACCTCACCGAGTAGGAAAAGGATTGGTGGTTGTTCATGCTTTTGTATATGTTTAGCTTGTGATGAATTATTATTATGGTTCTATTATACATAGCCAGATAGCCGTGTTTTGATTGCTTAACATGACATAAATTCATGCTGTGATGGAATAAACATAATACATGATAAGGAGATTTATTCAAAATATATGTTGGTTCTAAGATGATTCTCTTAGGAATTATTTTTAAATTTTTTTATTGTTACTTTAGGTAATTTGACAGGCATTATTTTAGGACTATAGCCCTATTAATAGGAGACACCATGTATTAGAGACAAGCCTAAGAAAATTGATTATATTCTATCCAAGTTTTCTTGTAAGGTCCAGAATTTGTCATACAAATCTTGTTTGTTTGCTACAATGTTGCCTTGCCTCCATGAAATCATGTAAGTTATATCCAAAGAATGGCAATTCCCCTTTCATAAGGAGTAACTACACCTATCTGGTGATTACGAAAGACTCATCGTCCACTCTTTAAGAAAATGCTATCTTGTGTGTTATTATAATTTGTGGGATTTGTTTGTCCCTGTTGTTACAACCTAGTGGTTTGGTGGTGAAAATATTTGATGTGGAATCCCGGGTTCGGACCAGGGTCACCACATTTCCCCATCTCCGTGTGTTTGTTTATTTGAGTATGTGTTGGCCACTGGTTGAATAGCAAAAAAAATTCTTGTGGAATTTATTGTTTTTCTCCGTGCAAAAACAAAAAAAGCTTACCTGATATCATGACAATATATTATATACTACCGCATTGTAAATTGGTGGAAAGGGTGACTACTTCAGGATGAAGCCTCTCTGCTTGTAGAGTGTGCACATCTGACCTTTCCCCCTTCATTGAAATGTTGCATAATGGGAGGCTCTTGTTACAAAAAGATGCTGTTTAACATTTGCTTTGTTGTCATTAAAGTGTTGAGCTGTTGATATGTTGGTTTGATTATCCCTTCTGTATTTTCATTTAATATCCTACATCAATGTTTACATTTATATTGAAAGGCTTGCTATGCTGACTTTGCTACAATAATATATTTCTCTGTCATGCAATCTTCTGTAACTAATTTATTGCATCTGAAAAAGGGTTACAAGCTTACGAGGCAGGGTAAAAGTATCTTTAAGATGGGATGGAGGCAAGTCACCTCTGAGACAGAAGGACGAAGAATGTCGTCTGATATGACCAATACAGATACTGATACGCCTAAAAAAATTGGCACATCATCTGCATCACCTGAACATCTTTTATTTGCGAGAGAGGTAGCTCATTTACTTTCTTTCTAACTGACTTAAAGTTTCGATATTTCATTTGTGTATGTAGCATATTGTCTAATACTTTCGGATGTACTCCTTCGATTGTTATAAGTTCTACACAGCTTAATATTGTGCTTGACTATGCTGTTATTGGACTTATTATAAACAAAGTAGAATGAAGATTGTAAGTATTTGATTTTATCAACTTCTGAAATAGATGCTAAGTTATATGGAAGAACTAAAAAACTTACTTGGATGGACATTTCGTAATCTTCCTTGCATCCTCTTTCCCCAATGAATAATAATGTAGTTTTTTTTTTCTTCCAAACTTTTGTAGGTAAGAGGTGCCCTACCTGATTATGATGATGATACAGATCACAAATCTTTGAAGGCAGGCTATGTGAGTGTGTCTGCGTGAGTGTGCGTTTAGATTAAATGAATAATGACATGCTAAACAGTTAATTATTATCTTTTTACAGATTACTGTAACTGCTCTTGCTGGTCTCTCTCATGCGGATGTAGATTGTCAGACCTTTTTTGAGGATTGGCTACAAAGTATCCCTAAACACCTCTCATCGGCAGCTTTATAATGTTGTAAGATCTATCAATGTGTTTGCAGTGTATTTGATAGCTCTGATTGCAATGTATTCCTGGCAATAATTGCACTTGCATTTTAGCAATCACGCCAGTTAAGAGTCAAGGTTATTCTTCTGTGATAAATAGAAAATTCTGGCAGGCATTCATATAATGTGTTTAAGTGACGTTGTCACAAATGACTTTTGCGAACATTTTACTATAGACAATTATTTTAGTAACATTTTTTTCAGTTAGTATTTACTTGATAAATGGTGAATTGTGGATTTTATACTTCATTCTTCACAATGTCTATGCTCGTGAGGTCAGTCATAGGTTTTTATGTTATTCCATGATAAACATTTACTGCAAAGAGTCAAGTTTCATATATCCCTGAAAAGTAGGAGTGGAAATATTTTGGGATTGGGTTTATCATACAACTTTTAATGTAGATCACTTTCCATTTCATACTCATTTTTCAGGGTATTGACCCTAAATTTGCATCAACAATGTAAGAAACATTTCCGAACATTTATCAGTCATCAATGTGTTAGTTGGACATTTGCTTAGTAGGATATGTCCTCGAGATAGGAATGTCCATACTTTCAGATCCTAAGCAGTCTGGTATGCAAGTTATCATTCCATTATTATCATGGAGCAATAAAGACATTTCAATTTTCAACAGTTTGTTATATGATTGAATGAGAAAGCCTATTTTCTGTAAGCTAATAAGTAATGCCAACAACATATCACTCATTGTTATATAGATAGCTATGATAGAAATTTGTGTCATATTCTATCAAATAGGTACATTTCTATTCCCACAGTACACAAGTTCGATAAAATTTGCTTAAGATCTTTGCTTCTCTTGTGTGTGTAACTATAATTGCTCTGAAAATGCAGTGTCAGTATGGATACTATTTTTTCTACTAAATAAATAGTATTTCATTAAAAATCAAACCAACAATAATAGGGGAAAGTGGAGGCTACTAATTAATATGCTAAAAATTCATAGCAATCATATCATTTTTATATGTAAATACTTGCAGACTTGCAGGAACAAAACCATATCATATCATATAAGTGGTAATACTAAAGCATAAAAAACCTTTTTATTTTATTTTAGGGAAAAGCATAAAAAACCAAAAGAGTTACATCTGTTAGGGTGGTTTGTTTCATGGTTTTCAAAATCATTCTTGGAATTAGCTTTTCTACTAAGAATCTTATCCCAAGAAATATAATTCTCACAAATGTTTTTGGTAAATTTTTTATATTTCTACGAACATTTTTAAAAAATTATTTAGTTTAAAAATATAAATAAATAAATTATAGAGGAAAGTAGTTATTGGTAGTTGTACTTTTTTTTTATCAAGTAGTCTAATGATTAGAAATTCAAATCTTTAATGTATGTAAATAAGTAGTTGGTAGTTTTGTGTAGAGGATACTCCGTTCACACCAAAAAATGAGAGTCAAGTCGTTGAATTATATGTTATTGAAACAGGGCCGTTTATGAGATTTTGGTGGCCTAGGGCGAACCTACAATTTGGATCATAACTAATAAATACATATAAACATCAAACTTGATACAAAGAACTAGCAATTTTTTTTAGGGCCTAATAGACCCCTAAAAAAAATGGGGACTAAATTTCATACTTATTTTTTTGGACCTAGAGCGATCGCCCTCTTCGCCCTACCTCAGATACGACGTTGTATTGAAACTCTACCATGTTTCAAATTCCCCTTTTTCTCTATTAATAAAATATTAAGACATTAATCATTGTTAAACATTACATAATTTTATTTTTTTTATAAACATGCTATGTGAAAAGAAAAGACAAATAATATAACAAATAAATATTTGCATATGCACATATACGGTGTATTTTGGTAAATTTTTCGAAAAGGGATCCTCATGGGATGGGAAATAATTTACGAGTTTTATATTGGTCTCTTAGTTTAGGGAACCAATGTAAAACTCTTAATTTTACTAGTTAGTTCATTATTCAACATACACAATACATAAAAAATAAAAGAGTAAACAAATGTATTTAAGTCAAGAATTGATGAGATGAAATTATACCAGCCAGAATGATCCATCCTTTTCCAAACATATATATTAGAAAAATTCTATGGTGAAGTCATGAGAATGATTTTTCTGGTAAAGTTCTATGACCAATCATTAAACATTTGTGTATTTAATCTATATCACATCAGATTATATACATTTGCTTATAAAACGTGTCATTATATCTTTACTTATTGCAATTGTGTTCCTGATTAAATCAAAATTAAACAATTGTGTCCCTGTTTACAAATTGACTTTTAAAAGGGTGAAGTTTATAAGATTGATTTTGTTTGACAAAGACCAGAACAAGGATAGTACATCTCAAATGATTTACTTTACACAGACAATCCAACTTCGATCAATTTTACACAAATAATCTCAAATGAAAAATTTGTTTTGTAGCTTGCTTCAGGAAGAGGACAATTGATTTCTATTTCCAAAAAAAAAAAAACCTCATGGCAGTAACAGCGATAAAGATGTGAGGTAAATGAAAAAAGTCAATTTTCTATTGGCTAAACAAAATAATTTTTTCAAAAAAGTTAGTTTTGTGGCTGCATCGAAGAAGCGTCTTATATATGAATGTAATAATTAATATTTTTTATTTTTTTACAAAATAATAATTAATATTATTGAAATTTGTCTTTAAGTTTTTTGTCCATGTCAGTGGGGGCTTTAGTTCACTCAACTCCAAAACTTAATTATATAACTCATCCTCTCTGCACTTATGTACTGCGCTGTGGTAATTCTAAGTTATGTTGTTATCGTCCCCATCTCTTTACCAATTCTTGGAGTCCTTGTCCTCGTCCCATAACTACACTCCCGGAAAAACTGTCTTATATGTATGATTCAACGCAATAAACCTTTTACTTATTTTTTTGGACAAAGAACCTTACTTTATTAAAACTATTTTTAATAACATGAATCTTACTTTTTTAATTTAATAAAAATATTATATTCGTTTTATTTTTTTAGTCAATTTTAATAAAATATTAGCTCATGATTGTGTTTTCTATCTCCAACAAAGCTTTATTGACCATCACTCAAAAAATAACCTTTTAGTATAAACGGGCACTCGCATTCCGTTGATGTTTAGATTTTACATCTCGGCAACTTGTTATACTCTTTATAAATATCTCCTCTTTCGCATCTCAACACAACAAATTGTTTCTTGTCATTCCCCCATTATTTGATTTTGAAATAGTAACGGTAAATCCCAACATTTCTTCTTCACCTCAAACTTATGTCAATAACTCGTCTTGTGAAGTAAATTATTTTTCAGTCATTAAATATAGATGACAACCAATAGAATTAAATGCAACCTCGACTTTGACATTGCTAGAGTGATCCTCAACTAGAGGTGGAGCCACGACTTTGACATTGTCAAGAGGATCCTCAACTAGAGGCGGAACTTTGGCTTCGCCATTGTCGTGAGGATCCGTAACTTGTGGTGCAAAGTCGGACTTCACATCAATAGGAGGATCCACAATTAAATTTGTAATGTCAAGTGTCAAATTAGCTGAAGATCAACGAGAATCCATATCTCAAAAGGTGCAAACAAATTTAGAAAACTAATCTATTTCTGAAAATGATCAATGAGACACGTTGGGTTTTATTTTTTCAATATGACACTCTCTCTGGTCTTCAATATAAGATTTTTTTTTCCAGGTTCATTGAATAAATGATGCATTTGATTTATATTATAGACTAAATACATTATTTATTGAACGAAGCTTAAAAAAAATCTTTTTTTACATTTGAGACCGAAGAAAATAGTACTTTTGGCTCTAGAGTGTATGATAGTATTATATCAAGCAAGACAAACTTTTCAAGTACCAAACACTTTGTTCAAGAAAAGTACCAACATTTCTCTAGGTGTTCATATTTTAAGGTATTCTATTTTGTGTGAGCCGTCAGTTAAAACCCTAATTTCTTCTCCTTTATTCACCAAAGAGGGATGGTTTAGGGTTAATTGTTGACCTCAAATCACCCCTCTAAATCGTTTTCCCCCCCTCCCTTTTATTTAAATAAGTGATTTTCACATAGAATTATGTTTTTCTTTTGTGATTTCGTCGTCTTAGTGTGACGTTGTTTTGTCTGTCGTCTTTGTGCGGCCTTGTTTTTCTTTTCCCTCTTGTTCAGGTGTTTGTTCAGTTCAGATTGTCAGATCAGCTTCGATTCAATGCAGATCCAACCAATGTCTCCGACGTCATCAAAGTTGCAGATCTGGAGGCATGACTAATCCGAAGATTTTAATATAGTCAAATTTGTAGGCTTATGTACTTGGCCGTTTTATGCTATTAACATGGATGCCGTGAGTTTGTCCACAAATTTATCTTTTTTGTTTTTAGCGAATTTGTATTGCATCGACGTACTCTATCAATTTGAATGAATGAATGAGTGTCATTTGTTTTGTGTAAAAAACAAGTACCAAACACTTAAGATTGCCAATTAACTCATTCAAAACTTTACAGTCGTACTGATTAAACATTAATTTGTGAACGATTTTAGCACACTTCAACACCGTAAACTATGTCAAAGAAAGATAACCATTCATATTTTTTTTTTTAAGAAACTAAACTAACCCCCTTAAATTGGCATCAGAGATAATCGAACCTGAGACCTCGAGGAGGAGCACACTCCCTGGTTCCAAGCCAATACCACTAGGCCAACCAAGTGGGTTTAATAACCATTCAATTCTAATATTGCAAAATTTAAAGGAAATATATAAAAAAAATTAAACATTTTTTATATGTCGATCATAAATATCCAATCTATATATCCATTTCTTACGGTCAACTTCTACACTTAGGAGAGAGATATATAATTAATAACTAGTGAAAGAAAGATAAGTGAAACATAAACTTTATTATGCATAATGGAAAAAGAAAGATACAAAGGATAGATGAGTGGGGATTCTGGAAAGAAAAACAAAACAATGGGATAATATGTGATTTCTAAATATTATTATGATTTATGAGCCTCTTTTCAATTATTCAATTCCTATGAAGTTGATTGTGATTCCATCACCATTGACCAAAGGATCTGCACGTCTTCATATTGACAAGCTTTCACGTCTTCGTACAAAACATGTATCCCTGTTTATGCAAAAAAAATAAATTATTATTTTGTGAAAAAGATAATGGGTGGTATGAAGATAATAAATACTCTCATTATCTTTTATTATAAGAACCTTTAATAAAAATCATTGGTGTTAAAAAAAGGTAGAGAAATAAATTTCTTTGAAATGTGTTTAATTTTTTTTTATTAAATTACCTTTTATGCATAAAAAAAATTCAATATTCGATTTTTATATTTCAAAACAAATTGGTAATCGTTATTAGGGATAAGTTTTTTATTTTTTTCAAAAGTGATACATGTATGTAGAAATTTTTTGAACGTCTTATCTTAGGGACAAAAACATTTTTATAAAGGGTCTTGTAGATAAGGATGGAGGGAGTAAATGATTGTGTGAAAAACATATATTTTTGTACATATGAAATCTCATTGAAATAAATGTTAAGGAGTGAATGCTATGGTGTGTGATTTTGGTTGACTTAATGCTAAAATGTTTTGTATAAAATATTACAAACTAAGGATGTTAACATGGCAAGGTGGGAGTACTCCCATGCTCTCCATCCCCAACATAAAAAATGCTTCTCACCTTGTTTCCGTTCCTCAACTATGGGATTTTTCCCTCTGTCGTTATCCACAATGATTTCCACGGTCCCTTTAGATCCATCTGTATAAAATAAATGATCAAGTTTCAATTATTTTCAAATAAAACGATATAAAATTCTAATATAAATAAAATACTAAGACATTAATATTAAACATCACAAAAATGAAATTTATACATTAGAAGAAAACTGGCATGCATTAGAAGAAAATAAAACTGCATGGACAATATAGGGTATGGAAAGTATCATGGAACATACTCTTGCTTTTAGTTGAATGCTTCTTCGACAAAAACTTCTTCAATCGAGAAAAGAGCATTTGCAGCCACTTCATTTTATGAATTACTGGAGGGAAACAAGGTAAGAGAGAAATAGAGAAAAAACATTAAATATTGAGAAAAGTAATTAAACATACCTACCTTTTAACATTATTTCTCGACTGATAAATGCAAAATAGAATTTGGCATATCCACTACTAATATTTTCAAGGTTTATATTTTTAATAAAACGATTTAGTGTAGTCATCAACTTTAAATAATAATAATCACAATAATAGAAAAAAAATAGAGAATAATATTAATAAAAATAATGATAATAATACTAACTACTATATTTATATGCAAACTTTTATTTAGGTTCGTAGTAACATGTATGACTTCTACGTATTAAATTTTGGGATTCGTTGTACACACTTGTGATGCTTTGTATCTTAAGTTAAGTTTATTTTTAACCACATTAATATATAAATATCATTTTTGAAGTTTTTATTAACTTTAGAATATTAATAGGTTGACTGTTGTATTTTATTTGTTACTTTACCTTTTTGTTTGTTGCAATGATTATCTTTATAATTAATGTTTATTAATTTATTTATATTGTATTTAACTTATTATTAAATTTAATTTTAGTGTAATATATTTAAAATTAATTATGACTATTGTGTTTTCTTCTATCTAATTATTCAATTTACTCACATGAATTAAAAATAATAAATATATATTTTTAATTCATTTTGTTTATGTCATCTTGGTTATTTTTGCAATTGAGACTCATCAAGATTAACAATAATCAATAAAAGTGTATAAGACAATAGTCTTTATGGGATCTCAATAAGATATCAAATAGTTTATTATGTCTCCTAAACACTGACAAGATGAATTTTTCAAATTGTGTACTAGTTAAAATCAATTTTCTTTGACCAATGTTTATATTTGAAAAGAAGGAATCAGTTTTTTTTAATAAACAAACAGCAATATAGAGAAACAAGATGATAATTGAATATTAATTGAAGAATGAGAGTGAGAGAGTAATAAGTACGTACGAGATGGCACCAAGTCCAACTTCTACTCTGTCCAGCCATGCATGTTATCACACAGATTAAACAAACGAGTAATAATTAGATTTTAGATTAATAACAAGATATGAAATTAATAGAGTGAAACAAAGGTTGAGAAACATACCTATATCGAGTGTGTGCACTGAGCTATCTCTGATTCTCTGAAATATTGTATACATTTTCTGTCTAGTTGCATCATATATAAATAAATTTCATGATGATATATATGGAAGCTATAGGAAAAAAGGCATGAAAATTGATTGTAATACACCATTATGCTAATTAGCATTACCATTAATTGCATCCATTTTTGGTAGATTTTATATTGAATCAGATTTAGTGTTCATTTATTATTTTTTGTAATTTTGAAATTAAAAAAAAAGTTTGTTTCAATAAGCTCTGCAAAATAGTGTCACATAAGTCAATTGATTGCTTAGTTCTATTTGTAAGGTTTTATTTTGTGGAGTTTTGATTTGGAAAAGGAAGGAACAAGAAACATTGCTAGCTAGTGGTATTTCTCATTCGTTTTTATAATGACAAAGGGAGAGAAATATATGGGTTTAGATCATCTGTTATGGGGAGTGTCGTGGTTTTGTTAGGGTTGAGGAGCGAAAAATAAAAAAATTAAAATTAAAAAAAAACTAAAAAAGTTATGACAAGAGAGAGGGAACTCATACGATCTTAAATTTTAAGATCCGGTAACTATTAGGTATCCTTATTGGAGAGAAACTTTTTCGAGATCTTATAAAACTTCGGGTCTCACTTAAGACATTCAATCTTAAGTGAGACCCACACTTTTTAATATTAAAAAATTGAAATGTAATGATATAAAATTATTTATAGTTAACCAGCGAAAAGACGAACACTCACATGCCCGTCATTTTGCTCTTTTTATTGCGTTAAAGTTTGAAAATTATGAACAATGTTTTTTTATGAAATTTTAATTTTAATTAAAAGTAAAAATATAAATGTTTTTTGTTTTCAAATTATAACAAATCAAACTAACCATTATTATCTATTTCAATGAAACCAACAATATAACAAAAAAAATATAATCTAAAATATTATATATATATATTAAAAGTTTTATTTTGACATAATAAAAAGTTTTTTTTAATACTATAAACAAATATTTAATAAAAGTTTTTTTTAAAGAAATATTTAATAAAAGCTTAGTTGCCATATATATGCCTCAAAACCAAAATACGTCATCATATATTTAATAAAAGCTTAGTCAGCTTTTGATATATATCTCTCACTACTTCCTTCAACAAAAAAAAAAAAATCTCACTACAAACACCAGGTCCGATTACCCCAATTGTCATTCTATGGGGATTATTTTGATTTTGAAATGCAAATTATTATTTCAAAAAGAAATGCAAACTATAATTATAATTACCAGTAGATAGACGGACACTCACCTTTAGGAATGATATTTTTTTTAAAGCAAAAATGATTCAAAGAGCATCACTCAATTCATTGAAAAGAAAAAAGATAAAAAAAAGAGAGAAGCATAACAAAGAAAAGGATGACTTCCTTCACAAAAGAAAAGAAGGATGACTAGACCAAAACCTTTTCAAAAGGTAGTAAATCTATAGTTAGGAAGACCTAATCTATTTTTTACAAAGTCTCTTATGATCTCATATGGAATATCATCCCAACAAGTGAAAGTTGATAAAGAGAGTCCTATAGTAGTTAGCATATCAACACAAGAGTTATCTTCTCTGTAAATATAACTTACAATTAGGTGCATGTTGTTAATCAAATTCAAACGGTTAAGCCATATGTTTCTAATCTGTCTGGGGACAAGGGTAGCCTTATTAAAAGCTAATGTGACCAATTTTGAGTTAATCTCTAACCAAAGGTTAAAGCAGCCTTTGGAGTAAGCTAGCTCTATAGCCAAAATAACGCAAACAATTCAGCGTAAAGAGTTGATTCAACACCCAGGCATTGCGTGAAACAACCATGACAAGAGTCATTTGCATATCTAAACAGCCCTCCAAAAACAGCAATAGCATTAGAAATGGCACCCGATAACCTCTCAAATTACAGGGGTGGGAGAATATCCACCCTAAAAGTATGAACAATACTTTTGATTGAAATAATACATGTAAATTATGAACGATATTTTATATGAAATTTTGATTAAAATTATAAGTTAAATATTGTAACTTTCAAAATGTAACAAACTCAACAAATCATATTTATCTTTTCTAATGACAATAATAATTTTAAAAAATATAATATAAATTATTATATTTTTTAATATTTTAATAACACCAACGATATAACATTAATATAGGAAAATAGTTTAAGGGTATAATTGAAATAATAAAAAAGTCAGTCATTTTTTAAAAATAAAAAAAAAAGTCAGCCATAAATCTCATATCCGTTTTATATATAGTATAAAAGATAATATTGTTTCTACTGTAGTGGGGCAGTCCTATAAGATAATATTATTTAAGGATAAAATAGTAAATAAACTAGCTTGAAGAGTAAAATAAGTAAGGAAAAAGTCGGTCAAAACTCATTTATTCTCTTTATATATAGTAGGGTTAAATATGTTTTTAGTCCCTATAAATATACTAACTTTTCATTTTAGTCCCTCTAAAAATTTCTTCGACTTTTATTCCCTCGAAAGATTTTCATTTTCACTTTTGGTCTCTCCTTTTAAGTAAACTCATATATAGATTTCTCTCCAAAATTAGAATTTTTTACAAAACATGACTTAAATATGAAGATTAATATTTTTGGCGGTTGAAAATTCATATTTAACTCATATTTTATTAAGAAATTCTAGTTTTTTTTGAGATATTTTTACAATATTGCCAATAAAAGCGGAAAGAAGGGTACCCGTCTTGACGTTGGTATATTGTTTTTTTCCTTTACATTGACGCTAATATATTGTTATTGTTATATATACTATGTATAAAGAAAACTACTTATTTCAGCTCTTTTGGGTTGGCTTTTCTCTTTTCAAAAATGTCCTCAATTTTCAATACAAATAACACATGTACAAATAGATAAGAATAAATTTAAATACTAAAAAAAGGTAACAAACACGATATGAATATATATGATTAGTTTTTTGTTTTTCTTTATCATTTAAGAAGTGTAACAAACAAGATGAATATATTTATATTACTTTTTGATTATCCCAATTATACTCTTAAATAATTTTTTTATAATAAAGATTGATGTTCGTGTCATTAAAAAAAACAATACTATTTATAAAAAAATTACCCATTTCAGCTCTTTTGGGCTGACTTTTGTCTTTTTAAAAATGCCCTCAATTTTCAATAGAAATAACACATGTAATAAATAGATAAGAATAAATTTAAATATTAAAAAAATGTTACAAACACGATATATATAGTTTTTTTTGTTTTGCCTTTATCATATAAAAAGTGTCATTTTTTGTTTTGCTTTTATCATTTAAAAAGTGTAAGAAACTAGATGAGTATATTTATACTTACATTTTTATTATCCCAGTTATACCCTTAAGTAACTTTTTCTATAATAAAGGTTGTTGTTGGTGTCATTGAAAAAAATTAGATTATATTTTTTTGTTATAATGTTGATGTCATTGAAATAGATAATCACGGTTAATTTAGTTTGTTGTAACTTGAAAACAACAAACATTTATATTTTTAGTTTTAATCAAAATCAAAATTTCATAAAAAAAATATCGCTCATAATTTTCAAACTTTATTGCAATAAAAAGAGCGCGCTAGTTATCATAGAATATTGCAATTAATTACTCCATTTGTTCCTTTTTAAGAGTCATCTTAGAATATTAAGACAAAAATAGCGAATTGCATTTTTGCATATTTTCTTCCTATTATACCCTCATTTTAATCCACCAATATATTTCTATTTTTTTGCACACACCTTCTCTTTCCAATAAATTTAATATGCTATCTTTCTTTCGTAACAAACATTTGTTAGTTACTATCTTTAGTACTCTAGATGAAACTTCTTCTTCTTCATTGTCATCTTGTTCTTGTTCTTCTATCTTATCAAACAGGTCTTCAACTATTTCTCCCTCTTCACCTCCCATCAGTTGTTCCAATAAGTCTTCCATTCTTTCTTCCTTTTGAACATTCATGAAGTCTTTTATTTTATTTTTCTCTCAGATCTGTTCTTTTACTTTGCACTTGAAATTTTTAATAATTACTACTCATCTTATTTATAGAATTTTAACTATTCAAGGAACCATTATTATAGGTAACAAAATTTTGTTTAAATTTTAAGATAACAAGAAACAAAATTTGTTTAAAAAAACAAACAAACTTTGTTTAAAAAAAACAAACTTTAGTTTTTCAAATATATAGCATTAATTAGGTTTATTGAAAAAGATAAGAGTAATTGACAAAGGGTATAATTGTCAAATCATGCCTTTAAAATACCAAAACGACAGTTAAATAGAAACGAAAAATTCACACTAAAACGACACTTAAAAAGGAACGGAGAGAGTATCTTTTTGTGCTTTGTTTCTTTCTTTTTTAAGAGAATCGGCCACATGTTTTATTAAATCAATCAGTTATTTTAATAATATATTAAGTGAAGGGTAAAATTGACCAAAGTCCTATCCAAAAAGATGGTGTATTTTCTTTATATATTGATATAGATTATAGGTATAAATATTTTGTATTTTTTTTTAGTTAAAATATTTGTACTTAATATTGTAACAAACTATATTTATCTTTTTCGATGAAAACAACAATACAACAAATATAATCTAAATTCTTATCTTTTTGAATGACACTAACAATATAACAATATTGATTATGAAATTTGTTTAAAAAACCACTCCAACACCATCCATTCTCTTTATATATAGTAAGATATAGAAACAATGTTATACCAAACCAATTGAACCGAACTCATAAACTCCAAAAATCAGCTTATTTCATTCTTAGTATTTTACCATAAAGACTTGATCAATAGCCAATTCATGGATCGGTCCTACATCAACCTGCATGTGAGTCATGAACCAATCTTACTTAACTCAAAAGACATTCCTTCTTTGGGGGGTTGGTTCTTAATTAATTTTGATTTCACCCACATAATTTTACCTTCGGATCACGATGCCACAACCCCAATGTCCAACTCTGCAATTACAATGAACAAAATCTTGGCAGTCCCTATTGAAATCTTATGTAATTGTACGGAGGGAGATCATAACAATGTCTTGTTCTTGTATGACACCTTTGATTTTGTGCCTACGAACATATTAGATGTGATTCTACCTAATATGGAGGAATGTGCTAGACAAATGGTCCTAGAGTATAGTGAAGGACGTGACATATTAGAGGTGAATATGTCGCTTCATGTTGACACAATAGAAACGGTAGAAGAGGAAGAGGATGATAGAAATTTAGATGATAATGGTCAACAAGCTCAACAAATTGTGGGTTTGTTGGAGAAATTAGAAAATAATCATCGTTCTTCAGATTTAATAGGACAATGTTCAATTTGCTTGGAAGAGTTTTGCACTAAGTCGGAACTTGTTTATACAAAATGCTCACACGTTTTTCATCAAAAATGCATCGGTCCATGGATCCAAAAATGCATCAACCGTTCCTCATCTTATTCTTGTCCATTGTGTAGAGGTCAAATAATTTGATTATTTTAGGAATTACTTGTTGAATATTTTTAATTTTAAGAAGATTATATTTGTTCTTTAGAGCATATTGTTTAATTGCTTTTCGGCTTTATGTTTATGTTTTAATACAGTTGCTCACTTTTAATTTTTAAATATGAATGTTTATGTTTGTATACAGTTGCTCACTTTTAATTTTTAAATATGAATCTATGCATGGAATTCAAAATCTACATTGATTTTTAATTAAATTAACTGGTATATTTTTTTTGTATATCTACAGAAACATTTACCCACGTGTCTTTGGACGGAAACGTACTTATATATATCGGTATTGACTAAACAAATTATATTTTGAGTAAGTTGTATTTTCTTATGTGTGGTTATTAACGTAAAATTTACTTTTTATGCTTATAGTAAATTTTGAGAAAATTGTAGATTTGAAAAATCGTTGAAAGTGTTATGATTAAGAACTACACGAAAAAGTATCTAGGAAAATGCAACTAGGTTTTCTCTTTATATTTAAACTTAGATATTTTTTTTAAAGGTTAGATATTCAATCATGTCATATATGTTGGTTTTTAAAATGACAAAAAAGAAATTGAATTTGGACTATTTGAACCAATCTTCCATATTTGGCAGAAGTATTTAACATATATGTTTTTTTTTTTTTGAGGAATTAACATATATGGTTATATCATTAATATTTTAAAAAAATTGAAATAAAAGAAATCTTTATATTTTATTTTAGAAATTTTATATTTAAATTATTAATTTTGGACAAAATATATATTTTTTATTATATATTTAATTTTTTTATTATATATTTAAATTTTAAAAACACGATTTTGTTATGTTTGAACATCATTAGATCATTCCCTTATAAAAAATTGTAAAGTTTTTTTTTTTTAAGGAAGTAAAGTAAAGTTTTTTTTCCCTTATTAAAAGTAGTAAAGGTTTTTTTTTTTTTTATAAATTAATCGTAAAGTTAATGCTTATTTAAATGGAAACAAGATTTTTTGTTGACAAAGATTTTTTTCTTGACAAGTAAATCGAAACAAGATAAGAATTCAAATGATCTTCTTAAATTGTTATTTTATAGATTGATCAAAACTCTAGTTTTATAACCTCAAAAAGTTTGGATGAACCAGAGTTCAATTTCTAATAGAAAAAATTTTTGGTCAGATTTTACTTACCTCTTGATTGAACTCTGAATTATTAAGGTTCCCTTCTACTAATGATCGGAGGGATAACACCAAAAAAACCTCAAAAAGTTTACTAAAATTATCTAGAATAACTTTTAAAAAGAAGGATTTTATCTCTAGACATTAATAAAAAAAAGTTTGGTTAATATATATATTTTGGGAACTATTAAAAAATGGAGGTTAATGAAGTTTGGTTAAATATTTTATCTCTACACGTGAAATTAAAAAAAAAATTCTCACCATTTTCTTTAGGAATGATTTTCATTTCCAGAAATTTTTATGTACACAAATAAAATTTAATAAACTTGTAACAAACATATTCATATTCCACTAGCATTTCAATTTACGGTGGATTTTAGGGTAAACCATCAGACCAGTGGTCCATCATGAGCAATAGTTGAGAGCCATTAGATTCATTAAACTCATACATAGATCCTACCATACAATGCCTACACTAAATCATTTTTTCCATCTTCCTCCCTCTTGCCCTTGCCTCTTCCTTCCACTTTTCCATTAATGGTACCTCATCAACTCTCTCAGATTCTTGTTTCTCAACAATAGAAAACACACATAAAAATGTTCCTTTACATCCGATAATTCCAGACATAGAATTCATACTCACTCTCATATCCAACATTTTTGTCTTTGTAATATATATTGTATACAAAAGGGTTACATAGTGAGTTATGACATCAACCTAATTTCTTCTATTGCCATTTCAAACTATCAACTATAGATTGAGTTTTCTCTTTGAATCAAAGCCAAATCCAAGAAAGGGTGTTCATAGATTTTGAATAGGACTGGTGAAGTGAAAGGAGTTTTTTTTAAGGAAAAGAAGTAGTTTTTAATTATATATTTTGAATTAATCTTTTAGGAAAGGGGGGTTGTGGTGGTCGTGGAGGGGCAATAGAATGGGGTTTCAACGGTGTTGTTGAACTCATGAGAGTCATAGCCAACAACGAGAAAGATGAGAACAAGGATAGTGTGCGGAAATGTATTTGTGTTCTTAATTTTATCTCTAACACATCTAAATCATTAATTTAAATCGGATGGTGTACAAAAGTGGTCCACCGATGAATCACTTATTTGATGGTTCACCCTAGAATCCACCTTCAATTTACTGTTATGATGGATCAATTTACTCTTCCTCATTTCTCAAGTACCAGTGGTATCTCAACAATTATCAATTCACCTACACAGCTAAAAGTGTGCTTTTGAGTTTTGACTAATATTAACATGTTTCTCTATTTTCACAATTAACTAAAGAAACAATGTAGCTTTGATCACAATCCCGTTTGGTACCCTCCAAAATGGTGCATTTAAACTCGATTTGAACATGTTGGTCGAACTAGTTGAGCTAGAAATCAATTACTTTGTTTAAAGGACACATTTGAAACGCATCAAACCTACAAAAGGATTGTGGCTTGTATATTAACTATGCAAATATGATGATATAATAATATTTACAATAGCATTCCTGCTTGTAACCAGCAGTGCAAATTCAAGACATATATTCCCAAAAAATGGAATATTTACAGAAAACATGAACGGTTTGGTGAGCTGTGATCGATATATTTCATAAAGACAACCATATTTTTTTAATCTTGAAATTCAAAGGACTTCTCCTGTCATAAACCGGTGATTGAGAACAGCCTCTGCAGTTGGTCTCTTTCGAAAGTCAGCATTAAGCATTGCCTGGAAATCATGAGAACACACCATGAGCATCTGATATATACAGCTACTGAATTCGAAGTTCACACTTGAATTTCATGTAGCAATAAAACGCACTCCATTTTTATCAACCAAAACATGCAAGCAGATAATGCATTATTTACATTTTCACGGTTTGGCAGCAGAAGCTTTTTAAGGCAATAAATTAAAGAAAATGTTTACGTTGAAAATAAGCTGCAGAGCCTTACTATAAGCTATTTTAGAAGGTTTATGAAAACAAGCTATTTTAGACACTTGTGTGTATCGTGCGGGCATAAATACACACTCAAAGCCATGCACTGATAGTTTCCCATACTAGCAGACATGTGGTATATACCTGAAGCAACTCCCAACCAGCACCATCGCCTAGATCCAGGAATTCGATCGCATTAACTAAGCTGTCATCTGCTATACAGTACCTACCGAGCATGAATAAAACAAAGTGAGACAAAAGAAATGACTTAATAACTAAATATAAGTATCTGACTTTACAAGGCATTTGCTTCTTCAGAGTTCAAACTTGCTGGACAAAAATGCAAACTTTAGTTTGTGAAAAATATACTTCCTTGTATTTTGGAGAGTTGCAATCGCAACAAGACAATGGAACTTTGAATCCATTCACAACACTATGTAAATTGATTCACTAGGAATGTATTATTTAATATAATGTGAAATATCTGACTTATATATACCATGCATAGGAAATAGGTAGAATAAGAGGAAAGTTATGCATCAAAGGAAAATCAGTCTACAAGAAATTTTGCTGTCTTCCAACAGATTTGTCTCCATTTTGTGGGCTAATTTATAAATATAACAGATATATTATTTAATATAATGTGAAATGTCTTGCTTATTTATACCAATACCATGTATAGGAAAAAGGTTGAATAGGAGGAAAGTTATGTATCACAAAAAAATAATCAGTCTTCAAGAAATTTTGCCGTTATCCCACCAGATTTGTCCCCATTTTGTGGGCTACCTTTTAAATATAAAGGCGTTTTTAGATAACAACCACATTTTTTAGAGACTAACTATTATGCAAATCAATTTTTTTGATACAGCTAGTTCTTAAAAAAGTCATCTTAAAGATGAATTTTCCCAATCCAACTTTTTCCATACTCTCTCTCTCTCTCTCTCTCTCCCTCTTCCTCTCTTCCTTTTTGCTCTCCTTTAGGTGGGTTTAAGGATCAGATCATTATACGATGAAATATATTTGTCTGAATTATGAAATACCCTTTCATCCTAGCTATAATCAATAAAGTATGCCAGGATTTTTATATTAATTTCTATATTGTGTTTGATAGGCATGCTAGAATAAGATAGAACAAAACTGTGAGTTCTGTTCTATGTTTGGATTCAAGTTAAAAGTAAAATAGAACAGCAAAAAAGGTGGAAAAATGTGGTACATTTTGTTTCCCCTGAAATGGAAAGACCTAAAAGAACATAGTAGATCAAGTCGGCCCGCTACATTATGTCGATGTGCCACATGCTAGCTTAGTTTTGCACCAAACTAGTCCCAATTTGTGATCAGGTTTGTTTTATATGGACTTGTCTAGCAGGTTCCATCCTATACTATTTTCAACTAGTTTACAGAACACCTCCCAAGTCTCGAAGCTATTTGTTTTTCTTATGTATTACTCAAGCCCATAGTAAGTATACCTCAACCAAGGACAACTAGATTATAAAATAACAGATGTCTACTCCGCATAATAGTTAAACCAGAAGAGGAGTGCCAGGAACATACTCTCTAACACACTCTTTTATTGGTTGAAATTCAAATTGATTCCACTAAATCAAGTAGGCTCCGCATAAATTTAGTGGGACCCAAATGAATTTCAACCAATATAAGTGTGTGTTCGAGAGTATGTTGCTAGCATAGTTCAAACCAGAAATATAGACTAAAAGATATCTTACTCTCGTGTTGCTTCAAGATCAAGTCGGAAAGTGTTCTCTAAAAGTCTCTGAATTTCATGGTGAATAAAATAAATACTTCAGTCAAGATGTTATCATATGATAAAGAAAACTTTCACAGAAATAAATCATCAGCTAACAAAGACAAAGTCAATTTGGCAGCACAGCTTACTTGCAAGGAAAGGCCATCCATTACACCAGCTTCACAAAATGGAACAAAAGCCAAGTATGCAAAAAGAAGGCCTGCCTCATATCTGCATTGTAACTCATAAAAGTCAGCGGTGATTTTTAAGAGATTCTGAAACAAACTTCTGTACAGGGCCAAGTTCAGACAACTCACATGTCATCGGCTATTCCGAAAGCTCGTTTCTCTAGATAAGTGAATGCACTAGCTGCTGATGCTCGCGCCCAAAGACCTTCTGTAAGTGGTCCCGAATCTTCTAGTTCCGAGTACCTGGAATAATTTAAATAAGATCACCAATATATGGTATGCAAACTTACCAACCAGTTTGAAGTTGTAATTCTTATTGTTAACCAATCATGGAGGGAAAACATAGATAGTTGTCCACACAATTTTCGTGCAACTTCCGTTTGATTTCTCTTCTTACTATGCATCATTTTCCTCTAAGTAAATGTAACATTATTTATGTTATAATCTACTTCAGTTTGTTTGCAATATGTTACATACAGAAAATAAAGCAGCAATCTCATGCACATGCCTCAGGATAAAAACCTATCTCGCTAAATACAATATCTATAAAGTCTAAATATACAAAATACACAACAGAAAAAAGTATCAGTAAAAAAATGGCATATGGAATATACCAGTGGTTGCCAATAAGCAGTGCAATAGGCTACAACAACAACCGAGTCTTATCCCACTAAGTAGGGTCAGCTTCATTTATCAAATGACACCATAATGTTCAATCATATATCATATTTGTATCCAACTCGTTAATATTTAGGTGCCACTTAATAGTTTCTACTATAGTTTTTTTAGGTCTTTCTCTTCCTAAAGCAATTTGACTACCTTCCATCTGATCTAGTCTCCTTACTAAAAAATCCACAATACATCTTTCCTCTTGCCCAAACCACCTAACCTAGTTTTCAGAATATTTTATCGGTTAGGTGCTACCTCAACTCTCTCTCTAATGTTGTCATTCCTAATTTACCACACATCCAAAGCAACTTTTTAATTTCTGCGAGCGTATTATATTCTTGTGTTGGTATTTACTGCCCAACACTCCGTCCCACACGACATCAACGGTCTTACAGTTGTAAAATAAATTATAATCTAAACAGTGCAATAGACGACATTTAAAGAAATTCAAATTTCATAAAGAATATTTTTTTTTTTCAGAAAAAAAGAACAAAGAAACAAACTAATAACTATTTCTATGCCATATACATATGAAACTTGTATGTGTGATCAGTGTATTGAAATTAGGTTAAGTCAAGACAAATAGTTTGGCAAGTCATTGCCTTACCTGACACTAACAGAAAAGGCCAGGTCCCTAAGTCTTGGAATCAAATAAGGAGCTTCACTTTCAGATATTGTGCTGCCATCATGTTACAAGTAAGCATGTTATGGTCGAGTGGGAAGGAATTATAATCCAAATGAAAAATCTAGAGCCAAATTAAATGTCGGCTATTCACCTACTTGAGAGATACAGAAAACGGTCCAAGACTCTGGTGTAATCTATCATGATCGTGCATGTAAGCCAAACCTCTCAAAGCACCCTGAAGCAGCTTTATAATGAAACGTCGTCTTCTTTTCATTGACTGGCCTCGTTCAAAGCTATTCCATGAAGACAGTTTTGATACCTTCTCACTCGCAACTTTTGCATAGTCTGCTGCGGTAGATTTCCCATAATCACGAAAAGCAAGCCACTGGATCAAATAAATATCACCAATATAATTAACAGAGTTGGAGGAAAAAAATATATGTTATTATGCTAAAAAGCTTATTTTCAAATTGAGAGGACGAACCTGCTCTCCAGTAGTTGTTTCAAACCCACCTAAAAGTAACATAAGATGCTGACTAATACCTTTAGAACTGCTCTGCAAGAATTACAAAGAAATGAGCAACTAATAACACTATGAACTGATATGGAATGGTTAAAACTATCTTACTTGAAGGAACATGTGGGAATTCAACTCGTTTGCAGCCATCATATCTGCTACAACCCCACCAGCTCGTGTTCCAGGATAAACCTTCATTGTTAAAAGTAATAATAATGTTTCAAATTTCAATTTCAAGCCTCAATTGAACATAATACTTTGAGTGAAGTGAATTCAAACATGAAGAGCTAGCTAAAGACATTGGTCGTAATTATGAACTAGTAAAGATCACAGAAGTCGTAAAAGATGTGCGGGAAAATGAGAGAACAAAGATGTGACATTATATGCCATGTGTCTAGGGAAAGGCTTCTATATAATAGAGTCTTGCCGACGAGTGTCATAAGGCCATTGGCAAAACATTGTCAATGTAATAAATACATCATTTTGCTATATGAATTACATATTTTGATTCTTAATCAAATGTCTACCTTACGAACATATAAGCACTTATGAAAATAGCTTAAGAACATGTCATAAATTCTTGTAAATAATGTTAAGTCACAAATGCAGATGTTTATGCCGGTAGATAAGGTCAAATAAGTCAATCCAAACAAACACTTAGTTAGTACCTTAAAAAGAACAGGAGTTTGTCTAAGTGGACCCTGGGAAACTCTGCCTTCATAAAGCCTGCAATCAAGCTGTTATCATTCATGAGTATTAATTATTTCTCTAGACTCAACCACAGTATAAAAATGCTTAAAAGTAGAGGTAACTAAGTACCTGATTTTAACGCTGCCTTCTTGAACATCTTGAGTTTTCAATCCACCACCAAGTGAATATTGATCAGTACTTGAAGTAGTAACGTTCATGAAACCATAGTTGCCAATGGGTCGACCCACTTGGAACCAATCGGAGTTAGTGATAAAGTTGATGCCATAATTAGCTTTAATCCTCAACTTGGATTTGGTGGAAGTGAAGAAGATTGAAGCCGGAACAGCAGCAACACCCATGCCTATGTGCTGGATTATCCTCAACTTGGATTTTTTTCTCTTTGTTAGTTAACTAGTTAATACTACAAATTTGTTTTCCATTGGATAGGAGGAATCTTTTTCAAGGTCTTATAAGACCGGTAAGACCCTCACTTTAAGTAGGATTTGCACTCTTTTAATATTAAAAAATTAAAATAAAATAAGGATAAAATATCCTTAAAAAAAAAGGATAAAATAGTAAATAATTTATTATTTAATTAGGTTAATATATCATTCCATCCCATACCCTCCAAATTGGAGGGGAAGCAAAATGAGAGTAAGTGATGGAATATGGTGGAACGGATACCATCAAGTTCCATTCTATTCCATTCTTTTTTTAAATATCCAAACAATGGAACATAATGCCATTCCATACATACCACTCCATTCCATCTAATACCATCAATCCAAACAAAGCCTAAATGAGTTATGTCTACAGGTGAGACCCATTTGAGAACCAAAAAATGGATGTCTTCATTGTGGATACTCTTAGTATTCCATCCGTTTTAAAATGAGTGTCACTTTAGTCAATTGCACACAGATTAAAGAATGAAATGAAATAATCATTAGACATAACACATTTACTAAATTGCCCTTACTTTATAAGAAAAAGACAAACTTAAAGTTGTGAGAGAAAAGTTGAGAGGGTAAAGTTGGAAGAAAAAAATTAAAGTTGTATTGAAAATGTAAAGTGACATTCATTTTGAAACAATTTTTTTTTTGCTAAAATGACACTTATTTTGAAACGGATGGAATACTTTAATGTTTAGATAGAAATTCATTTCTTAAAGATGAATAGATAGGATGTTGGAGTTTAAACTCCCACTTATTTATATTACATAGGATGTATCTGTAAAAATATTGGTTCATATGAATCAATTTTTACCACCATTTGGATTAGATTTTCTACCAAATTTTATCATCGTACCAAATCTAACTTCAACTCTATTTCTCTCATGGTGCATTCTCTCTTCTATTTCTTCCAACTATGCAATACAACTACAGTCATTCTCTCCTTTTGTTTCTCTCTAAACCGTGTGATTCATTATAATCAAAAGCTCGATCCAAAAATATAAAATTTGGGAGAAAATTATACAATTTCTTGTTGTGAATAATTTTGATATCTTGGTTATCCATCTTAGACGATCCACAAACAATGGTAGATGTTTCACCTATTTAGCATAGGTGCACTCTCATTCTGGAGTATAATATATGAAGGCATATGGAGAAAGGTGATTATGGAAGCACATATCTCTTTTCATTTTTCGCGAGTCTCATTTAATAAATCTTAATAAAATAAGGTAAATGTTAACCAGTGCCCCCGGGGCACTGGTTAAGGAATTATAAAAGGAAATATTGTATTGGAAATTGTGTATTCTACTTTTTGAAAGTTAAAAAAATGTTTTTTTCAATGCAAAATTTGACTTTTCTTTCTACTTTTAGTTCCTCAACTAGTGTCCCGGGGGCACTAGTTAACAAGACCCATAAAATAAATAAATTTTGTTGAAATGTAATGATATAGAATTATTTGTGGAACTTATTTAATAATTTATTTTACGGTGCTGAGTTGAAGCAGAAATTTGTTAGGACTTAAGCCCATGAGGAGAGCCCAACCCAAAAGACTAATCCAATAGGTGTGAGAGCCTCATGACTTAAGTACCACATCAAACACTTTGTGTGTTTTCTTCCTAATGTTGAAAAATATGCTTGTTTCTTTCTTTTCAAATCATTCAGACACAAGAAACCCATATAATGTGAAGACTCGTCCATATATGCTTAGAGTAACCTCCTAAAGAAGTAAAATGCCAAAAATGATCTCATATGAAAACTTTAACAAATCCGAGCCAATCCGAGAGCAAGACCATACTCTACGGAAAAAGAAATCACACCTAACAAACAAGTAATCTTATATTTAGGGACACACACAGTTTATAAATGGACTTATGATTAAGGACGGATAGAGTATGAATTAAGATATTTTAGTTTTTTCGGATTTTTGAAAGTTTCCGATACACAAGAAAGTAAGGATTGAATTACAAACTAGAGAAAATTGTTTTAAGTATTCTCGTATACAAGGTTTTTTGAAAACCTTATGGAAAGTTTGTGAATATCCATTAAAGTACGAGTTCCATGTTCGTGGAAGATTTTAGCCACAAGTATGAATTTTTTATCATCCCTAATGATGAATCATTGCTTCATAGGATCAAGAGCATTATGCAATTTTGCACTTTGTATTATATAGAAGTTATCAATTTTCTGCAAATTTTAGATATGTGTAGTTTTGAATTTATATGAGATATATTATCAATTTTATGAAAATTTAAGATATTTAGAAGGTTTTACATGTCATTAAAATTTCATGTTCTATTTAATACAAAAACACAATCCAAATACAATGCCAAAGTGCAATCTAATAGTGATATAAGAAAGCTCTTAAGGACATAAAGCGTTCTCTAAAGATGATATGCAACAAGAATATAAATGTGTTATCTAATGGTGACATAAGATAACGCCTGTAAAAGAAAGTGATGTCTAAGGGTAACACACTCATGTATAGAAAATGCTATCTAATGGTGATATTAGACCCCGCTTTTACTTGGTTTTGGAGCAGTCTAAACTTACAACATGCCAGAATAGACGGTGTTTATAAAGCTTTGTCTAAGGCGAAAAAAGTGTTGTCTAAAGCCTTTTTGATATAGTGTATAAAAGTGTTCGTGGTGCGGTTCAGATCGGTTTTGAAATGAAAAAACTATTTGATTCAAAATAAAAAATATGCAAGGTTGGTTCAGTTTGGATAACACTTTAAAAATAAATGATCCAATCAAATTAAATGTGGTTTTATTTGGTTCAATTTTTCGATATCCAAAATACAATTGTGTTTTTTTTTTTTATATTAAGAGTAATATATTACATTTGACAAAACAAAATTAATATTAGACAAACACATTAAAATAGTAGGTTTGATAGAAATTTTAATATAAAATATATTTGAAATTAATATTATAAAACAAAAAATAATCGATTATGTTTGAAACATATGAAGTAGAAAAAATATAGATTAAATTAAAATAATAACCAATAAACAATTGGTAATGCAATATTTATACTAATAAGAAAAATAAGTATTAAATTCACATATGCAATTTGGTTTGGTTTTAAAAACGTGATCAGAAATCCGATTCGAGATGTTTTTTCAAAATGACATCCAATAATATTCAAGTCTGTGCAAATTTTCGATTTTTTTAGTCAGTTTTTAGTTTTATTTCATATCAGTTCTGATTTGAACACTCATAATAATGTATATATAACTAACTAGTGAAACATCACATAAAGGAAAATTAAACATAAAGAGGATATATAGGGTATTTTTAAAGAAATTAAAAGAGGGGTGGGGAATCTTAAAAAAAAAAAAAAAAACAATGGGATAATATGTGATTTCTAAATTTTATTACGAGCTTCTTCTCAATTATTTTTTGTTCTTCAATTACACTGAAGGAGGATGTGATTTATGTAGTATTGACCAGAGGACGTGCACATCTTCATAGTCGCAATTTTTCACATCTTCGTACAAATCATATAACCCTGTGTCTGCAACAAAAAGGAATTATTGTGTCAAAAAAAAAGGGCACGAGTAAGAAGATAATAAAAAATAATTGTGTGGAAGATATATTTTTGTTTTTATGAAATCTCATTGAAATAAATGTGAAGGAGGAAAATTTATTGTATGTGATTGATTGATTCAATGCCAAGAAATTTTGTACAAAGTGCTACAAACTAATGATGTCAACGCTGTAAGGTTGAGAGTACTCCCATCTCCATTCCCCGTTTCAAGGAAACTCATACATACTGATGCAAATTTGCTATCCCTACTAAGAACAGTTAGTGAAGATGAGGATGCATGCATTTTTGTGAAAAATAACATGCATTAGAAGAAAATAAAAACTACATGTTGTAGGGTATGGAAAGTATCATGGAACATACTCTTGATTTGGGTTGAATGCTTCTTCTTCTTCCAAACCTTCTTCAATCGAGAAATGAGCGATTTCAGCCACTTCATTTTCTTGATTACCTGTGAGAAGAAAAAAAAAAAAAAAGGCTAAGAGAGAAATAAAGAAAATCATTATTGAGAAAAGCCATCAAAATATACCTATTTTCTTAACATTGTTTCACAACTAATAAAAGAAAAAATGATTTGCGTAGTCGCCGACTTTAAAATTTGCATAGCAGTCAAACCAAAAGTGAATTTGAAATTACCACTACTAATAATATTGAGGTTTATTTATATTTTAAAGAATGTCCACTATAACCAAATCAAAAGATGATTTAGCATCATCATCGACTTTGAAATTTTTATAGTGGTTAAACCAAAGTTGATTATTTACTTTTGGTTTAACCACCATAAATAAATGTTAATTTTAATGGATCAATAACATATCAAATATTTTTAAAATTTAAGAAAATTTTGTAAGGATGGTCTTTTTTATAGAGATCATTTACTTAATTAAACCAATATTTTTTTAGTCTTCCTTTTATCCTCTTGTTTCTCTTAATAAAAGAGGATTAATAGTGTTCTCCACTTTCCCCCAATATATTAATTTTTAATATATTATATCAAACATATTATTTGTTTAATGTCCTTGTAAAATAATATTAACAGAAAAATTACAATTTATAAATTTGGGTATTAAAAAATCGATACAAAATAAAGAACATTAAGCTGAATCTAATCGATGTTTTTAGTCATTTAAACAATGAATTTTTACTTTGAAACTGATCCGGACAACACCACCATAAATACTCTAACAATAATAATAAAATCGATTTGGAACGAAGTATTTTAACTAAAACAAACAAACAATTTGCTACTAAAGAGAAACAAGGTGGTGATAATTGAATCTTAATATAAGAAAAATGAATAATTGAATAATGTGAGAGTAGTAGTAGTTGTAAGTACATACGAGACTGAGAAGAAAGAGAGAAATGAAAAATGGACGACTCCACCAAGTCCAACTTGTACACTGTTCAGCCATGTTATAACAATGATTAACAGACAATTAGATTTAAGATATTATAACAAGGTATATAAAATAAATAAAAAAACAAGATATAATCAATTGAGAGAAACATACCTCTCTGAAAAATATGTATATCTTTTCTGCCTAGATGCATCGTATTTAAATAAATTTCATGATGCATATATGGAAGCTAAGGGAAAAAGTAATAAATCATTAAGGTAATTAGCATTGCCATAAATTCTTTCCATTTCCTTAAAAAAAATATTTCCATTTAACTAAATTTCATGATGCTGCTCTATTTATCTATCCTCAACTTACACTTTATATATATATATATATATATATATATATATATATATATATTGAATGGTGACCGAGATTTGAACTCGAACCTTACATATATATGCATTGTCCTTACCAACTAAGCTAAGTTCATTCTATATATTAATGAGAGAAATATAAACAAAAGTGAAAGATTAATTAATTATACTTGTTCTAATAAGT
>Ga0315914_1000664_pt1 | contig 45855 bp, 29 predicted proteins | sample MpolenodulesMG_FD_203920 | JGI IMG/M metagenome (GOLD analysis project Ga0315914, IMG submission 203920) | Medicago polymorpha root nodule microbial communities from Los Angeles, California, United States - elongated nodules | ecosystem: Host-associated > Plants > Roots > Nodule | place: USA... | reverse complement strand
TATATATATATATATATATATATAGATACATACATACTTGAATTACAATCATCTCTTTTAATAATTAAATATGTATTTCATTTTAATCCATTTTAACATAAATAAATATTTTATGATAACACTTTACTTTGAATCACTATTCAAGAAAAAATCATTCACTTGTTTATAATCTCAATACTAATGATATGTAAATTTGAATATTTTATTATTAATTTAATGATTTAGATTTTCTAAAACAAAACATACATTTTTACAAAGAATGTAATAGTAAAATTGTTTAATGATTAAATCTTTGTGTTAAGAAAATGTTCTATTTGTCGACTTTTGCTTCTTCCTGCGACTTTCCATCTTTGCTAGAAACACTTTTCCTTCTTCCTCCATTCCTTCATTTCCATCAGGTGATAATATATTATTTCTTAGAATTGTTTACCATTTTCTGCTTTCCACGCTTCTTTCACTATAGAGAAAGTTCATTGCTTGTAACTATAACAGATCTTCAATATTTAGGAAGAATACTTAGTTTAATTGATACCCTTTTGTTTATTTTGATTAATCCTCACAAAAAATTAGCACCCATTTCTTTTGATCCTAAAAAGTTTCCATTTTTATTCAAAACCACACAATTATGAAGAATCTTTATATTTTACCTTTTTAGATCACTTTAAGGTTACTTAGCTGTCAAATTTTGATACTGTTTCTATCACTGTCAATAGTTGGATCAATTTGGTTTTTTGTTTTGTGTAATGGTTATTGGTGAGTGAGAATTTTCTATGAATTTGGGTTTGTTTAGGGGAATTTTATGTGTAATTATTGGGTTATAGTTTATAAGCATTTTAGTCAAGACTTAAGATTTCTAAATATGTAAATTAAGCTGCTTAAATCTTTGGACCACTTTATCAAAAGTAAGAATAAAATTTTAGTGGTACTTAACATAGATCATAAGTGGTATCGGTCAGTGTTGTCAAATAGCGGCTATAACGGTTGTTATAGTACTATAGTGTAGCGGAAGTTTAACAACTGTTATGACTCTACGATACACGATTTAGTGCAGAGTGTTGTTAAATAGCGGCTATAGCATTGTAGCATAGTGGAATTTGAACGAATCGCTATTTTCTGCGATCCGCGATTGACAACACTTAGTGATGCCAATTTTCTCTTTTTTGTGTCACTGTTTTTCCCCTGATGGAACTGGAAAGAAAAATAGCCCTTCATTAACAAGGGGTTTTGAGGAGAAGGGTAGCAACTTCGTGGCTGTGAGTTCTGAGAAGGCAATGAACAATGATCAAATCGTGTCTGTAGATTCTAAGGTTATAAGCAAATGTAATGAGTCAGTTCCGGTGAATATGATTTCTGAGTTACCAATTAGTCGTGGTGCTCAATCAATATTGATTGATTCGGAGGTGCAGAACAACCAATGCAACATTGGTGAGAGTGAGATATTCAAGTATTCTGAACTTGAAGAAGCTACCAGTAACTTTGACACTAGTAGAATACTTGGGAAGGGAGGCTACGGAACAGTTTACTCTGGTAAAAACATCTACTTCATTTCAACTTTCAAGTTTATAGTCAGATTCTGTTTTATATAGTGTTATATCAGCATATGCTGGTTCCGATAAACTGCTTAATGAACTGTCTTACAATATAAGAACTTATGTATAAATTACTTTGTATAGTTTAAGAGATAAGTTTTGTCTCAGTTGTTTATATAAGATCGTATAAAAGAAAAGCTGAAAAGTTTAATGAGTATATCATAATCTATTAGTATGAGCTGATTCATAAGTGCTTATGAGTTATGACTATGTGATAAGATAAGTTTAAATAAACTCTTCTAAACATACCTTTAGTACCAGGGAAACTTCAATATTATGTTCATGCATGTTGACATTTTAAAATTCGTTTTGAGAAAAAAGGACATGCAGTGTTAGTGGAAACTGGTTTTTACACTGACGTTCAATGAGAAAATCTAGAATTGTGCAGTTATTTTTAAATTGCGGTTACAAAATGGGCTTACATTGAACTATCATGAGTTCTCATTGGACGTCGGTGTAAAAATGTTTTATACCGACAATGCATCTCCTTTAGACTCGTTCATTTATCTTGAATATGTAATCTATCCTTTCAATCTGTATCTGATAAGACTCCCCTCAATTTTTTTTTGGCATGTATCAGTATTCAATAAGACTTCTTTTTTGGTAACTATGATAGAATATGTGATGAATTCTTGCCTTCTATATTGAATATGAAACTGAGAATTGGATAGTGAGTTATATATACTTACTCAATTTTGTTAATATCATATAGGAACACTTAAAGATGGGCGTCTTGTTGCAATAAAGCGCTTACATAAAGACAAGTTCAAGATGTTAAGGTTACATGATAATAAGCTTGAGGAGGAAACTTTAAGAAAGTTCATCAATGAAGTTTCAATGTTAACTCGCATGAGGCACGAAAATCTTGTCCAATTGTATGGTTGCACCTCTCCTCAGACACGTGAACTACTTCTCGTACAAGAATACATTCCGAATGGCACTGTGTCTTGTCGTCTTCATAAACACACGTTCCCATGGTCTACTCGACTAAATGTTGCATTACAAACTGCAAGTGCACTGGCTTATCTTCATGCTTCCAATGTTATCCACCGTGATGTGAAAACTAGTAATATTCTACTTGACAAAAGTTTGAATGCTAAAGTTGCAGACTTTGGATTGTCGCGCCTTGTCCCGCACGGCGCCACTCACGTTACAACCGATCCTGCTGGAACTCCCGGTTATATTGATCCGGAGTATTACGAGCATTGTCATCTTTCGGATAAAAGCGATGTTTACAGCTTCGGAGTGATATTGGTTGAGTTGATATCATCTTTACCTGCATTTAGCGAGGATGAAAAACAACCTTTTCTTTCTGATTTCGCTATGGATAAAATCCTTAAGGGACAACTCGAAAAGCTTGTTGACCCGAATCTTGGATTTCAATCAGACAATTGGACAAGTGAAACTGTAGGTGCAGTGGCAGAGTTAGCATTTGGCTGCTTACAACCTCAAAGAGACATGAGACCTTCCATGAGTGAGGTTTTGAATACTCTTGAGAGCATAAAAAGTGGAAGCTCCCAAAAAGCTCTTAAATGGGGTTCAAATAATTGTTATAATGCTACCAAAGTTCACATTGTGTCACGTTTGCCTGATGATTATTTTGAGAAGAAATAGCATCAAAGTTGGAATACTATATTTTTTTGTTAGAGAATTTGAATACTGGTTGCTCATGTATACTAATTTCAACATTTATATATACTATCAGTATAAATACCAATTATTTATGTATGCATTCAATTCTTTCATGGTTCTATAACAATTCATATAATATTTGGCATTACTAGAATTCTACTTTTATCAACAAGGTGTTAAAGAGTTGGTAACATATTTTCCCTCATGAAAAAGTTTATGTAATGTCTATAAGTTTTTTTTTGACAAAATGTAATGTCTATAAGTTGTTTTTACTTTATTTCAATAAACTATTCCGAATAAATTCTGAGTGCTTATTAAGTAGTTTAGTTAGAATGGTTTGTTGAATAAGTACTTAAATAAACTTTAATTGCTTATTATTTACAAAAATGGATATAAATAAATATTTTTACCTCTCAAAATTTTTGCTTGGTAATCAGTCTTTGCCTAATGTGTACAAGCAGGGTCATCCCTTAGGGGGTGCAAACAGCTCTATCGAGTTGGGCTTCCCAAATTTTAAGGCCCAAACTATTTTTTTATTTGTATAATATACATAGAAAAATCCAATATATATTAGAAAATTGCTTTTCTAACTTACAAAACGTCATATTGACACATGAAAATTCCCAAAAAACCCCAGCAGTAGTTAACCGGCGGCAGTTAACTGCAACCGATTTGTAGAACGGTAGTTAACTACCGTTAGGGACTTTTTAGGAATTTCCATGCGTCAATATGACGTTTTGTATGTCAGAAAAGCAATTTTCTATATATTAAGAACGTGCAAATATTTTAAAAGTATGAGGATGAACTGCTGGTTGAGAAGTATATTGGCATATTTGATGTCATTGGTTCAACACCCGGTGGTCATACTAAATACTTTTTTTCTTTAATTTTTTTTTCCAGCATGATTGGGCCTAATTTGTTCAACACGTGGTCATGCTAAATACTTTTTTTCATTAATTATGTTTTTATCCAACATGATTGGACCTAATTTTTTTTTTTTAAGAGGCTAAAATGAAATATATTGCCACATCAAAAGATCCTCCTAGCATAAGGTGTACCAGGGTGGAAACCACCAAGTCATAACAATATTTACGTTCACAAAACAGGAAAAAAAAAGAAGCAGAATAAAGCATTAGCCTACGCCTAAAATGATGAATGGACTAAGCCACCACGCATGATAGTTGAAGGGAAGAGAAGGGTATTTCTCCTTCAACCACATGAATGCGAGCGACTTAATTTTGTCTACAACATTAAGAATTGAGCTCTGCTTGCCGTTAAATAACCTGTTATTTCTTTCTTTCCAAATTTCCCACGTAGTTGCAAACCGGATAGCATGTAAAATTGCACCACGGGCCTTCACGTTACCACCATCTAAGAAAAACTGATTAAAATGGTCAACCACACCAAGAGGAATGACTGTTGAGAAGCTGAGCCACCTGAATAATAAATACCAAACCGCGCCAAACGTAGGACAGTGTAAAAACAAATGAGTGCTAGTTTCGACTGTGTTACATCCAGCAATACACAACCGAGAGTCATATGGAATCACACCACGACGAAGGAGATTATCCTTCGTTGGTAGCCTATCACGAAACAGACGCCACGCAAACAAGACGACCTTAAGAGGAACATGTTTATTCCAAAGAGTTGTCACCGACACCGTAAAAGCTTCAATCGGATGCGAAGCTTGCACTTTATAAGCACTACGGACGGAAAAAACATAAGATGTTTCCAACTGATTGGACCTAATTTATCATCTCCTTTAATTATTTTCTTTAATTATTTGAGTCTCAGTATCTTTTCTAAAAACACAACAAAACTTTTTTTTTCTTTCTTATTTTTGTAGGACACTTGTAACTTTTGGCCCACAATTATCATGTAAAATAGTAAAGCTCCAATTATATTTCTTTTTTTTCTCTTTTAAAAAAAATTGTGTATTTTATTAGGGACATATCTTTACTACTAGAACTGAGTTTTCAATTTCATAGAAACGGTCATGTGTACAAGTAAATTAGTCTTACACCTAGTACAAGTTTGTTTTCACTATTAGATCAATAAGTCTCATCATATCTTATTTGATGGTAAGACTTATTTATCCAATAATAAAAACAAAATTGTACATGTTGCAAGACTGATCTCATTTGTGCTTCATATAATTCATCTGGTAATCTAACAAGGAAATGCAATGCTATTTCAAAAAAATAAAATGAAATATAGTAAATAATACTTCCACCAAGAAGTGTTGGTGATAGCTTGGGTGGGCCTTGGGCTGGTCACTATTGTGGATCAGAGTTGCTTGGACCCAACTCATCACTGAAATTTGCTTTTCTCCCCTCCAAAATTGTTCATTCCCTTAATTCAGTGTGAATTAACTCTCACGCTCAGCAATTTTCAACGTGAGTTAACTCACGCTAACACTTTTAAGATTGATTGAACCGACTTAAAAAATGATTGAACTGATCTTAAAAATGCTAGCGTGAATTAACTCACGCTGAATTAAGGAAATTAGCCAAAATGAAAAGGATAAGAGCAATTTTCCTCATCACTGGCCTCTGAACTGCTACTTCTAATCAGGATGTTTAATATGCAGTTGTTAGGATAAATTATTTTTGAAGCTTGAGGTAAGTTTCATGTATATTTTTTAATACGGTCAATATTAGTTTTTATCCTTAAGGTGATGCTCAAACCTCTAAACTAAAATTCTTTTGTCTCAAAGTTCCAATTAAATTGTACTAAAAAAAAAAAAAGTTTCAATTACAATTTAAGGAAAACAGATGTATTATACATTTTTAATTTTATAGTTAACTTGAATATCGTAAGTTTGTTCTTAAAATCAACGGTGTTGAATATTGATGAAGGTTCTTAATTAGTTGTCTTATCCTACTATCCTTAAATAAAGTTGTGGTCCCTAGAAGCAATTAGGGTGACATGTTTGTCCAGAAAACAAATTGTATTTCTCAATCAACTCAGACTTTATATGTACTGACTTATAATAAAATTTTCTATGAAAAAGAAGTTTATAATCGATGGCCTTCTTAATTTGATCAGGATAAGTTTCTCAATATATTATATACACTGACAAAAGTTTCAACTAGTTTTGGCATATATTGTCTTCATTTTCTTCCTTGTTTTTTTAGCATAGTTAGGTTCACACTTCACAGAAGTTGACAGTATATTTGGTGAGTTGTCTCAAGTAACTTGTATTATTGTCTTTTGTTTTTTGAGGTCGGCCCATAAGTACATAGATTAAGAATAATAATTTTAGTTCTGTCGAAAAAAAGAATAATACTTTTAGCATGAAAAAAAAAAGATTGGTTAATAATACTTACCATATGTGATTTAAACAACTTATTCTTCTTGAAAAAAATTATGCAATTACATTAATCCTTATAAAAGGTCGGGTAAATACAAAAAGTAAGCAACTTTGTGCTTGTTTAGAGTGACGTTTGATGAAGCAAAAACACATCTGCACACTATTCAATGTAAATTTGCCGTGATTTTAAGAAGTTGAAAATCGAAGCTTTTGCGTTAAAGTGGTTTTTTGCCCTGATTTAAGGCACAACGTGATTTACGGCCGCTCATACAATCATGCAACAAAGTGACTTTTGATTTCGATAAATTAAGTTAGTTACACTAACAATAAATTGGTTAATGTGGTAAGAAATTTGAGTTCATTAAGCAAGTTACTTGTATTTAACATATATGGAGGAAATTTTCAGGAGTTGATGAATTAAGCAAGTTACTTGCATTTAAAATATGCTTGGGATGCACTAATCTTTAATTTCTAAAAATCATTTTGTTACATTAATTCCTAAAGATGTCCACAAATATCTATGTTGTGAAATCTAATTGATGAATGAGTAAACTTTTTCTTTTTATTGAGTATATATAAACTAAACTTTCTTATAATTCATTCAATGAAAAGAGAAGATTGTGAATTGTATTGAGTATTCACTGACTTTCATAAAGCATCCGGAATATGCTTATGGTACACATGAATATACTTGTAAATGCTGTGATAGTTTCGTTTTCTTCTTATTTTTTGTCTCATATGTTTCCTTCATTAAATGCGTTCATATTTAAGCGATTGTCGGTCTGACACTAAATATAGATATATCTCTTCTAAACGAGATTTAAATTTTTGTTTGTCACGTTGTAGAATGCTAACCTCTTCCATTAAACTCGATCTCATTGACGATGTTATAATAGTGTGTGTCAAAAGAAAATGTTGTCATAGCTATAGCATGACATTGACATGGTAGAGTTCAACAACCTCAAACCATTGAGGGTCCATTAAGGGTCCCATATATTTGATAAGCTCAGTGCAGATTGCCACATTTCTTAGCCAAATAAATTTTACCATATACCCTCATCACTCAAATGATTGTTTTCTATTATATAAGTTTTTATAGAAGAAAAAAAAATGGGCACAAGATTTGGGACCATCCTCCACCCTGTTATCTGCCACTGCCACTGCCCCTTGTTGTTATCTAGCATTCCTTCTCGGTTGAGACTTGAGTACAACATAGGCTTTGGCTTGATAACATTTTGAATTTATATACCTAATTCATGGATAGGCATTAATTAATAGAATTTGAAGTTTGTTTATAAACAGTTAATTTTAAATCTCCTTTAAACAATTTCTCAAAAAAAAAAAAACTCCTTTAAACAAAAAACAAAACTCACCCCAAAATAAACCTACACAAATATACAAGTTTTTTTTTTTAAAGAATCTAACGACAAAACTCATATACATTAAAATTAAAAAAAAGAATTATAAATTAAAACTCACAAACATCAAATATTTCTGTATATCTTTATCATCTAATTTCAACTTACAAGACAGTCAATATATGTAAGTTGACTCCTGTTGTTAATTATTTTGTGATGTTTGAAGTAATTAAACCTTATGTCATGATACTCTACCATAGAAGTCACCTAGTTATTATAATTATTATTATTATTATTATCAAAATTCAAACCTTAAATTGTTCACACTAGTGTAACAACCAGAAAAAAAATGTCTTTAAACTTTTTAAATGAAAAAATATTTCTAAATTGTGATTTGTGTCTACATGAACTTATCGGATTATTACTAAAATATTATAAAATGATTCAGAATCAAAAAATAAGTATCAGTTGTTATCGTGGATATGTATGTCTATTTATATATTATATCCATCAAAATTTATGCATTCTATTAAACAGATTCGTATTTAACTGAAACTCATTAATCACGTAAGACAATCATTTGACTATAGTATAATTATTCGTCAATTTATATATACAAAATTAGTATTATAAATACTTTTTAAAAATTTGTAAAGAAAATTCAAAGTTGTACATATCAACCTTCTCTAACTAACTAATGTGGACTCACTATTAAATTTAACTAAGTTGTACATATGTGATTTGAACACATTTTCTTTTTTATCAAATTTGAACACACATATATAGACGTGTAAGTTGACTGCAATTTTTTTTAAAGTAGTTTAGCGGTCAGAATTCACCTTTTTCAAGGTGAATAAGTGGGGTGTCTGAGGTTCGAACCCTGACCCCAACATATAACAATGCATGTCTCTATCAATTGAGCTATGCTCACGGGAACTGCGATTGTTAATTATTTTGTGATGTTTAGCGTAATTAAGCTTATGTCATGAAGATACTGTGCATATATTTCATCAAGTTTTTTTGTTATCCTTTTCAAATAGTATAATGGTTGGTTACCTCTTAATCTGAATAAGTGGATTCTTCATGATTCGAACACGGTTAATGTATATAGTATGTAATGTTTATAATAACTAAACTAAACTCACATCAATTAATTATTGAAGTCAAATTTAAACCTTAAAATGTTCATATTTATTAGACTACCTTTGTGTATGTTGGTTTTTTAAATAGTCAGAAGTACTCTAATCAAAAAATTAACAGTCAAATGTACGATTATTTATTTAACTAATTCTCATATTATAATTAATTCCTATGGTCTTTTTCGTTAAAACAATATATTATTTCCTATGGTCTTTTATTTTATTTTATTTTACTTTATTTCCTCTGGTCTTGATTATTATTAACAAAAAATATTTATATTTCCATTTTCAAATATAGGCGATTTTTAACTTTCTTGTTTAGATTTGTTTATCTAGACTATACAACACATAAATTGTTGAGATTTGGAAAATTAAAAAAAAAAAAAAAACTTATTGAAGAGCACATTCTTAGTCCAAAGCTTTTACCATAGGATCAAATTCTGAGGTTTAGTTCACAAATTAATTAAAGTGGCATTAAAGTGTGATACATTAATCTATTTTAGTTATGCTTGAAGTGATTATTTATGGTAAATTCTAATGCAGTTGCAACAGACATACTCAGTTCGATCTCGTGTATAAGTAACAAAAAGAAGTTTGATGGTCTTAATTCTCAAATTTAAACCAAAATTTACTATAATTATTATACTTAATATCTTTATTTTATATTTACCCTTAAATCAAATACACGGTAACTATCCATATCTGAATTAATTCGACACTTTCTAGAGCACTTCTAAAGATAAAATGAAAAGATGTGATTTTTTATGTTACTTTAAATATACTTAGTTTACTTTTTTTTTCTTCAAGTAACTTAATGACTATAGCTCATACATTTTAATTAAGAAGATATGTGATGTTTGCGGTTCAAATCCTAATCTCTACACATATTATATAATGTCTCTATTATTCAAATCTCAACCCCTACATATATTATGTATTATCTCTATCAACTGAGTTAAACTTACAGAAGACACACTTTCTTAAAATTTAGGAAAAAATAATTTTTTGACGAAAACTTATTTATTTTTGAATGTTTAAATAATATCTCCAAAACACTCTTTAGTATTCACTATTTTATTTATGCAAAATACACCCTCTTCATGGATGGGAACTTGGAATCACCAATTGTAGTAGACCTATTTATGATGTTTGGAAACACTACAATGCTATACTGTGGTTCTCCTTGTGGATGATAATCAATCATGATCAAATAGTAATTCACCTTATAGTCACTTAACTGTTAGTATATTTGCAACAAATGGCATGGGCAAGTAAATGACACGTTTTGTCCTTACCAAGTAAAAGTCCAAGAGAGGACACTCAGCTCAGTGGAGGGTATGATTAGATGGAATTTGTGGTATTTAGTGTCCTCTGCTAAATTTGCATGCTGCACGTGTCATATCTCTTATCATTACACATGTCTCATATTGATTTGCTTTTCACAAACCAAACCAACCCGGAGGTGATTTATTTGGGTGAGTGGTGATGTCTTGACATTGGTCAGGTTTGCCTTTAGTAGTAAATTATTGATTTGTATAATCTGAATTGTGAAAAATAATTGAGAGAATTATATGAATTATTTCAAAATTAAAATGTAGTTAATTCTATAAATTATAAAATTATAAATGAGATCAATTAGACATGACAACAAAGTCCGTACTCCACGATATCTATCCAAATCAACTCAAATTGACAGGTTTTTTTTCCGCTTTAATTGGTTATGAGTTTGAGTTTTTTCCGATTTCAAAACATGGGTATAAGACAGATAATAAAGATATAAATATCTACACCGAATCAAATCCAAACCCGTTTCGAAGATAGAAAATGATCTCTATTTTATAAATAGAAACTTAAACTCTAAATCATTTTACTCACAAAATCAATGTCTCGATCTATCAGACAACACTCACTTCTCTAAGTTATCTCTTCTCCTTTCACATCTCATACCCTCGGTCTCTCACTTCTCCACCACCATAGCCATCGATCACCATCATCTTTTGCTGGATAATGCAATACAACATTGAGCCAGAAAATGAAAAATACTCTTTTTTTTATTAAAAAAATTATACACTGTGGGGATGGAAATGGAGTGGGGATGCACGAACCCGTCGAAGATGAGTATGAATAGGGTAGCATGTAAGTGTTTGGGAGTAAAGTATGGGGACCGCCCCATCCTATCTCATTGCCATGCCTAGATTCAATATTATATACTCCCTCGGTTTCTAATTATAAACAAAATTGATTTTTTAGGTTCATTCAATTAATAATGTATGTGGTTATGGACCACATACATCATTAATTGAATGGATCTAAAAAATCAATTTTGCTTAATTAGAGAAACAGATAGAGTATCTTATAAATTATAATTTGTAATGGATATAAATGAGAAAATAATTGAGGTAAGATTGTATGTGAAAATGCGTAAATGTTACCATTTTTATTTTGAATTGATCATTGATTAAATTAAATAATTTTTTTTTTCTTCATCAGCGAGGGACTTAATTGAGTCATGAAAGTAAAATCCACCTAATATTTATCATTTCTTTTTGCCAAACAAAAATAAATTATTAATTTCCCATTAAAACCACATTTCTTGTTGTGACCCACCAATGGAAAACACAGAATGTGAAAGAAATGGTAACATCCCCAATAGGTGACAGCAAAAATTTCCATGTCTTCTACATTCCTAACTTCATGTAAACAACACATTCTCTCTTCAACAACCTTCTCTTTTATTCATTCTTTCACTTCACACAAATTTTCCTTCAAATTCTTTCACTTTCTCCCACTCTTTCAATTCACTCACCTACTCCTTTTCTTCACTTCAACTCTCTCATTTCCTTTCTCTAAAATTTCCTTCAAATTCTTCACATTCACTTTGATCTTCTTCAAATTTTGATTATTGTTTGGTTCATGAGAATTTCTTAGATAATTAGTGTTTTTTCTTTTTAAACTCGATATCCAGTTCAAGGACCGAATAATACCGATCGGTCCCACCTTCAAGCCAGAGCAAAACCTTGTATGAACAGACTTAATACAAAAATTGTTAGTATCTGAAAAAGTCAAACCTGAGACCTTTAGAGTAGCACGCTTCGAGAAAAATTACAGTGTTCCTTCCTGTGTACCCTCTTTGATCCTCTGTTTTTCAATTTTTCTTTTGTATTGTTTTAGGCTGAATCAACTTGACCCAGTTTTTGTTTCTCTTAGTTTTGTTCATTTTTCATTTCAAAAACGAAAAAAGAGAAGATTTTTGAAGTTGGGTCTTGTTAATTTTTTTGTTTTTCTTCCTTGATCATACAAAATTTTCCGTTGTTTTCTCGGGAAAAAAAACAAAGGAAAATGCTTGGTACAGCCTTGCAATTTGGTAGTGTTGGTGGTGAGGATCGGTTCTACATTCCAGTGAAAGGAAGGAAGAATCAAAATCAGCGTAAGAAAACTCAGAATAAGAGTGAAGATTCTGTTTCAAAGAGTGAACTTCTTGCTTCTGAGAATAAGAATCTCAATGAAGATTCAAACTCTTTGAAGAAATCATCAACTTGTTGTGCTTCTGTTGAGCAAGCTAGTAACATTGATAAGTTTTTGGAGTCCACAACACCTTTGGTTCCAGCTCAGTATTTCTCTAAGGTTGATCTTATTTGTCTTTTTTCAATTATGGTTATTGTTTATCTTTTGAGTGTTTGATTTGTGTTTTGTTGGAATTGGAAGGTACAAAACAACAACTTTAATTCACTGTTTTTGGTCTGTTTCTTAGTTTGTAAGTGTTGTTGGAATAATTTTTTTATAGGTTAATGTTAGTAAGTTAGTGGCTATGTTAGTTTATGAGTTTCATTGAACTCTCAAACCTCATGGTTAAAAACCTATGAAGCACGAATATAGACACCCAAATACTGACACATTGACACCGCTAATAATTTGAGAAAATCACATAATTCAGTGTAATTGTAATTATATGCGTCAGTGTCGTGACGTGTCCAACACCATGTACCTCTAATATGAGGAGTGCCCGTGCTTCATAGGTTAAAACTTTTTTGGTGTCTCTCAGCTCACTAATCAAGGTGTCTGCATGGAATAATTGACTTCATTTTTTTTAAGAAGCCAAACTAGCCCACTGAAATTGACACTGCAAAGAATCGAACCTGAGACCTTGGCACCAGAGAATAATTGACTTTATAAGAACAACTTGTTGGATTGACTTGTTTGAGTTTATCTAATAGCATAAACACCTTGTAGTTTGACTGCGTTTATGAAAACAGCTTATGACATGTCCATAAGTTGTTTTTAATTTATTACAGAAGTTCTACAGGGTAGCTGATGAAAACAGCATAAAACTTGGTGATCATGTTAGTGTGTGGATTAGAACTCATGAAGCTCATGGTTAAAACTCTTTGAAAATCTCTTATTAACTCCATATAAACAACTTAGGACATAAGATAGGTGAATTTGAGGACTGTTTGTAGTGACTTATTTGAGCTTATATGTTAACATAAACACTTGTGAGACAATTTAAGGGAGTTTATGGAAATAACTTATGACGTGTTCATTAGTTGTTTTTAGTTTATTTTCATAAGCTCGTTAAGATAGTTTATTATAACAACTTATAACCTATATGTTAACAGTTTGACTTTATTTTATCTTTTGTAATAGAAATAGCTCATACTGTCATACATAAACACTTATGTCATAAATGCTTAATAAAGTTGTTTATCCAAACACGGCCTATGTCTTGCTTATTTACTTGGGACTTGTTTTTATTATGTTGTGGTGTAGACAACAATGAGAGGCTGGAAGACTTGTGATGTAGAGTATCAATCTTACTTCGCCTTGAATGATCTTTGGGAATCTTTCAAGGAATGGAGTGCGTATGGAGCTGGAGTTCCCTTGGTACTTGATAAAAAAGAATCTGTTGTACAATATTATGTTCCTTATTTGTCGGCTATTCAACTATATGGTCAATCAGATAAGAAGTCAATTGCTAAGACAAGGTATTGGCATTTCATAAGTAGAGTCATGCTTTTGTATATGTGCATGATAATTCGTAGCTTTGAGTTGAGTCTACATTTGATCACTGGAAACATTGTACTTTATTGGTTAAAATTGATCAATGAAACTTCTTTTTTGTTGTCTATCTTTAATTTCTTTGTTGTGCTTGTGAATGAATTGATTTTATGAAACTATGAAGTATTGGATAGTGGTGCTGGTTAGTAGGTGAAATCAATGAAAGGAAAATGCATTTGTGGTTTAAGTTTTAACAATGTACTCTTGTCATAGATAGTGAAAGTGATAAAATTGAAAATAGTTTATGCGCAAAATCCTGGAAGAATGATATTAAAAACTGATTGTAGTAGAGTTTGATTAGTTTCACGTTGATTTTGGTTTCCATCCAAATTTGGTTCTTCTTCTATTGTAAGAAATCACAAAAACTTTTTCTGGTCACTGCTATCTCTCTTTATGCAGATTTTTTTTTCTCAGATTTTGTTTGCAAAAAGAAGTAACCATATCTCATTTTCATTTCTCGTTAGATACATTGGTGAAGATAGTGATGTTGATTACTATAGAGATTCAAGTAGCGATGGAAGCAGTGATAGTGAATTTGGTAGAAGGAACAAAGATTCTATAACACAAAAAAGTAATCAATATCGAACAGGTGACACTTCTTTACAAATGAGCAGGCTATCTGTACTTGATAAACACTTTGCAGCGCAAGAGGGATTTTCTAGCGATGAAAGTGAAACTGGAAATCCTCAAGATCTTCTTTTCGAGTATTTCGATCAAGATCCTCCTTATAGCCGTGAACCATTAGCTGACAAGGTGAGTACCGATCTTACTTAATGTGTGGCTTATTTGCCGTTACTTTCATCTCATCTTATATCTCATTATATTTGGACAGATACTAGATCTTGCGCGCCACTATCCTAGCCTCAACTCATTGAGAAGTTGTGATTTATTGCCAGCTAGTTGGTTGTCTGTGGCATGGTAAGAATAACTTAAATTTATTGCTTTAGTGCATTGTTGTCAGTATCTTACGATACATGTGAGTCATATCTTGATTCAATACTAAAACGAACTCAATGGATACAAATCTCTAGTGTGTATCTATTTGGACATGAATCTCATCTTGAATCCATATTCACTATGATGAATTGTGATTCATTCTAATGAATCATTACCTAAACTTGGTAACCATTCACTTTTCTTTTGTTGCTGGATATATACCGTGAATCTTGAATTATTTTGAGGTTCAAATATGACATATCAACTTATAATTTTGATATTTTACTTGTATTTTTACTAAAATATGACATATTTTCATTGGCAACGTATCTTACGATCCATAATAAGATTTGATTCACGAATTGGAAAAAAGTTTTCTCAACTTGATAACTATGCTTTAATGCTCAATTTTGTGTCCCTAAACATTCTTCGATGTCATGTTTTAGGTATCCTATATATCGAATACCGACCGGTCAAACATTGAAAGATTTAGATGCTTGCTTTCTTACTTACCATTCACTTCATACGCCCTTGACAGGTATTCTTGGAACTTTAACCCTATGCTTGACCTGCACTGGCATAGTAGTTTTTGCTTATCATTCAACACTCATTTGGTGTCATTATTATTAGATGTACTCATGCATTGTAAACTTGTTTCCTCCTTTTACCTTGGGCCTGTTTGGAGTGACTTATTTGAGCTTATTTATTGGCATAAACACTTGTTAGACTCTTTGGTAGAGCTTACGGAAACAACTTATGACATGTACATAAGTTGTTTTCAAATTACTTCTATAAGCTCTTCAAGCTAGCCTATGAAACTTTTAGTTTATATGAATGAAAACAGTTTAATTATCCACCATTGATAATTGGTTTGATTTAAAATAATATTGTAATCCTAACTCTATAAAATGTAAGATTTAGCAGGAGCTTTATCCGTATTGCTTTACTTTAATTTGCTTTTTTTAATATTATTAAGTGCTTCTACAACTTACTCTCATATCTCAAAATATCTTTTCATGCTTTATTATACCTAACTTTCCATTTTTTTAAATACTTTGTTTTTTATTGCAATTCCAGGAAATGGGGGTGCTCAGGCTCCAACGATGCTTTATCCCAATGACATGAATGGCGTACCAAAGATATCTTTACCAACTTTTGCAATGGCATCCTATAAGTTAAAAGGATCTATTTGGATACAAAACGGAGTTAGTGGTAATCAATTAGCAAATTCTCTCTTGCAGGCTGCAGATAACTGGTTAAGGCTGGTTCAAGTGAATCACCCGGATTATCAGTTCTTTGTATCGCGTGGCACGTACTGCAGGTGAACCGAATGACACGACTTATCATTACATTCTCATGACTAGATTCAAAAGCCATTAGCCTTAAATTTACGTGTTCATTGCTCGACGCAACTTGATATTATCCGTCAATCGTAGAGAATTTTATGGTGTTGCAACTACTAATGTTGGTTCGTGTTACACCCCTAATAAGCACAAAATATGAGATGATCTCAATTGAAGAATGAAATAGAGATTGTTGCTAAACTGTAAAAATAGAGTTTTGTTTGTGGTTAAAAAGTAGTCACATAAGTGGGAATGAAAGGTTCCAATGGCAAGGGAAAAGGGTTACATATATTCAGCAAAAATGGCCAAGGCTATTGCTTCACAGGGAATATATGTGGAATTCAGTTTGATCCTTGAAGCCTTTTCAGTTCAAGATAGTTGAGTTTTTAGACTTAAATATTTACTGATATTTAGTTATGCTGTGATTTAGAATTAATGGGTGAAATATGTAAATTTTACTGTAGAGCAAGGTACATGTTTGGTTCTATATAATTATATCTGTGATAAACATCTTGTTAACCGAAGTAAGAGACCTACTTTTAAAATCATGAATCGAATCTTATTACGATCCGTAAAATATATCATTAATACAAATATGATATTTTTTTAAAGTAAAAACAAGTGACATTGCAAAATTATAAGTTCACATATCATTATTAACAAAAATATATATCTGGCTACATTAAATTTAAGTAGTGATTCGTTTGAATGAATTGTGGTGAATTAGGATTCATCATAATGTCTCGGTACAAGAAGAAAGTGGGGGTGAAACTAGATGATGCTTTGGAATATTCTAGTCTAGTATTTTAAAATAAGTGTCTCATTCTTTAATATGTCAACATTTGGTTGCATTAATATGTAACATTTGGAAGAGTATGAATGGAGCTAATATAAGTGTACTCTTAAGTGTCAAAGGCATTAAAAGAGTATGCAAAAATGGCATGAGTACAAGAGCTGTATAGTGATGACTTGTTAGGCAGTGTAGGTCCATGGACCACCTGAAAAATTGAGACAGTTAGGTTTTAATTGGAAACAAAATAAATGTTGTGGTTGAACCTAAAAATCATGTGTTGAAAAATAATATCAAACTTGATGCAGAATATGGATTGATTGTCATGTGTTGAAAAATAGTACTTGATGCAAAATATTGATTGGTGATGTAAGCATGTAGCAATTTCTCTTGACATACTTGAAAACTAGGGTCTCTATTGTCATAGTGTAAAGGGCAAGTTGGTAATGTGACTCTTTCAATGAGAAAAATACTTGAGTTCTATTACTGGAGTCACCTAGACAATGCAGTCTGATGTAAAAATATTTGAATGTTGTGTTCCTCCACACTTGGGGTTGGTTTCATAATAGATCTATAAGATTCAGGATGGAGATATTTTGTGGCACCAATATTGGTTCCACAATTTATTTTGTCAGGTAGTCTGGTGGCTAGAAACTCACCTTTAAAGTGAATAAGTGGAGTGTTCGGGTTCAAACCCTGACTCTTGCATATATTATCAATGTTTCAACTGAACTAAGTGCATGGAGACTGGTTTAAAGATTCTAATTATCATGAGTTAACATAAAAAAAATCAAGGTTGAATGATTCTATTAGTGGAATATTTTGAAGTGGAGTTTGAGATTGTTTAAAAACAAGTTTCAAAGCTTGAAGAAGCAATCTCAAGTAAAAAATGATATTGATAGGTCAAATATGTGTTGCTTATTTTTATCACCATTGGAGGAAGATTCAGTTTGGTTGCTTAAGAATGCCTTAAATAGGTGGCAATTTCGGTTCAGAGAAAATAAGTTAAATAACCATTAGATATGCTCTAAGCTTTCATGTATCGATCCATATTGTAGTCCATCAAATCATTCTTAAATCATAACAAATTAATACTCATCCACGCTTTTTTCATCTCATTCATTATCACCATTAGTCCATTACTATCTTACCTCCAAATCGTCTCTAAATTGACATTAAAAAATAATTTTGTATTTGCGCAAAACAACTATATTTTATTCCCTTAAAAAAAACATCTACTTTTTTTTTTCCAAATAATTTAGATGAGTTGGATTCCGAGAGCTCATCAGAGTCAAGACAGACCTCAAAACTTAGCATCCTACTTATAAATCATACTTTAAAGAGTTTCTCACATGAGTAACAAAAGTTGAACCTACAAAACATATATATTATTTTTTGGTACATAAATAACATCTATATTGAATCATATGAAGTTTATCCAATAAGAAAAGAGAAATTTACAAAACAAAATATGAAAATGAAATAGAATCTTTACTAGACGGATAGACGCTCCAATGGATTGTCATAGTTTAAGTTATTTGTATATACTATTAATATTAATACTCGAGTTGAAAATACGATATGTGATTTTTGAGAAGTGTTAGAACCATTATCTTTTTTACTCACTTTTTTACACTTACTCTTTTATTGAGTGAAATCAATCAAAATCTTACACCTTGAAAGTTCGTTCCACATAAAACGATATAATAAGTATTAATTTCATTCAATAAAAAATGAGTGTCGAAGAAAATGTTAAAAAAATTCTTTTTATTCTTTTTTAAGTTGAACTCGGCTTGTTTTCTTTGAACAGTCATATTGTAAATTCGAAGAAAAAAAGTTAAAATTTGATCAAAAGTGCAAAAGAAAACAAACCCAAAAAACGTTAGAATTTTCAAACCTGGGTCCCACTACATCTTGTCTGTATAACGTTAGATAGATTAGATGAGTAATAATACACTTCTTGTCTTAATTAATTAAATGTTGTAAAGTAATTAATTGAATAAAACAAAAAAGAAGAAACTAGCCGTTAGAGTTTCTCCAAATTCAAATGAAAATAAGCGTAACACTTTCGTTTCATTTCAACACAATCATTCATCTCTACACAGAGAGAGAAAAATCAAATCCAAACCCTAATTTTCAGCTTCATCCCTCTCTTCACGCTTTATTTCCTACTTGAAATTGAATCAATTACTCACTCAACTTGTTCAATTGAAATCCTCTTCAGTTTAATGTGAGTTTCTATTTATGCTTTTTCCTTAGTTTATTGCTTAATTAACACCATGATAGAATTAGAATTGAAATTCCCCTTTGATTAATGTGAGTTTTTATTTCAATTTCCTTTTTTACTTTCTCATCTATTGCTAAAGTTTCTATTTTTAATTTATTTTCCTTAGTTTAGTGCTTAAAATTAGCGTCGAAATTGAGTTTAGTTCATTAACCATCGTCATAATTTCTTTCCTTTTTTTGTTGAGTTTAGTATCTTAAAACGGAAATTCTACATTTCTCTGTTTTTTTTTTCTTCCTAAATTATATTTATTCTGAGTTGAATCTATCAGATCTTTCTTTGTGTCTTAATTTTAATATAAAAAAACATTTTTTTTTGAAGTAATGTAAAAAATTCATTGAATCTGGATTTTTTCAATTTAATTAAGTTGAAATTTTCTGTTGGGTATTTAATTTGAGCAAAAGTTATGTCACATTGGGAATCAATGATCTTATATATGAACTCAAGTGTTGATTTTTAGTGCTATTATGCTTTTTTTTCAATTTATTAAAGTTAAAAAATGTCAATTTTGTTGATGATAGAAAATTTTGGCAAAATTTGATCCATTTAGCAGACCCCACTTAGTGGGATAAGGCTTGAATGTTGTTGCTTTAATGATGATTTTGGATCATATGATAAGTAGCAGGAAATGTTTAATTATTTGATGTTATGATGAGCTTTTTGAGTTATTAAACTTAGAATATGTCAATTTTGTTGCTGATTTTGGATCATATAATATAATATAAGTTCAAATATTTTTATCCTTTTGATGATTTTGTGTCACTGTGACTTGTGTAGAAGATGACTGTGAAAACACCTGGAACACCAGCTTCAAAGATAGATAGGACACCGGTATCAACACCAGGAGGGCCAAGAGCTAGAGAAGATAAAATTGTGGTTACAGTAAGGTTAAGGCCTTTAAACAGAAGGGAACAATTGGCTAAAGATCAGGTGGCATGGGATTGTATTGATGATTATACGATCGTTTATAAACCGCCGCAACATGAACGCATTACTCAACCGGCATCATTCACTTTTGGTATTCACATTATCAATTGACTGAAGTTCCATTTATAATTTTTAAGTAATGTTACCAAGATATTTTAAGTATATTTGTTGACGTTGGTTTTCTCGCTGCAGACAAAGTTTTTGGTCCGGCTTCTATAACCGATGCAGTATATGAAGAAGGAGTAAAGAATGTCGCGTTATCTGCACTTATGGGGATCAATGGTATTGTGTTAAATATTTGTATCATTTTGTCCTGTCCTTCCATATGATTTGTGCCTCTGATAGAAACTCTGCATTACATAATGATTGCAAGTTTATTTCATTGCAGCAACCGTTTTTGCTTATGGTCAAACTAGTAGTGGAAAGACATATACTATGAGGGGAATTACAGAGAAGGCTGTTAATGATATTTATAATCATATAATGAATGTAAGTTTGCTAAAATCTTCAATATGGGCCATGTTCTATATTAGACCGGTTCAATTACTTTGGTTCTTGATATATCTTATGTTAACTGTTTTTTCTTTCTAGTTGGGAATTTATGCATTAAAGGATTGGATATGATTTCAAAGGTTGTTAATTTACAGCTAATCTTTATCAATTTCCATGATTACAGAACCCTGAAAGAAATTTCACTATAAAAATATCTGGACTAGAAATATACAATGAGAACGTGAAGGACTTGTTAAATTCAGAACCTGGTAAAAGTTTGAAGCTTCTTGATGATCCTGAGGTAATATATTTGTAAATATTTTTCATTTTCAATTTAACAAGCATGCAATTCTTCAGTAGCTTCATTGTCCTGAATTTTGGAATTTCATATTTTAATATCTTGCATCATTTTCAAAACTCTTTATTTAACGTGCATGCAGTTCAGTAGCTTCTATGTCTTGAATTTGGAATTTCGTATTTTAAACCTTTCATCATTTTTTTTCCCAATTTATTTATTGAGTTAGCAACCCACCCTTACTTTTCTTGAATTTGGAAGTATGTATTTTAATATCCTTTGTGTAATGTAGAAAGGTACTGTGGTTGAGAAATTAGTGGAAGAAACAGCAAGGGATGACCAACACTTGAGACATTTGATCTCCATTTGTGAAGGTAGGATAATCTCTTAGGCCTGCAATGAGGTCTACATGTTTCCTTATTCAAACAACTTAATATATTAAGTTTCATTCCTTTTGCAGCTCAAAGACAGGTGGGGGAAACTGCTCTGAACGATAACAGCTCGAGGTCTCACCAGATAATTAGGCTGGTCAGTGATAGTAATATTCCTTGCTAGAATTTGCAGAACTCGATTCTTTTCTCCTCCATTCACTCTTGTAACTAATATGGTACGTTTATATTGCAGACAATTCAAAGTACGCTTCGTGAAACAGCAGACTGTGTGAAATCTTTTGTTGCTACTCTGGTAATTGAAGTTTCCCCCTTATCAACTATAAAATGGATATATTAGTTCTCGCTGAGACACTGACTGAATTATTTGTGTAAATGAATGCAGAACTTTGTTGATCTGGCTGGAAGTGAGAGGGCTGCACAGACACATGCAGATGGCACTAGGCTCAAAGAAGGCTGCCATATTAACCTTAGTTTGATGACTCTTACAACTGTTATCAGGAAGCTCAGGTCAGAGTCGGTGTTGTTTTCTGGAAGTTGATTTTGTTGTAAATGATAGAATAGAATACTGTCATAATTGGCCATAATTACTTATTCTATCAGTGAAATTAGAGATTCTCCTGATTTTCTCCTTTTCCATGATATGCAGTATTGGAAAAAGAAGCGGTCATATACCTTATAGAGATTCAAAGCTCACGCGTATATTGCAACATTCCCTTGGTGGGAATGCACGCACTGCCATCATATGTACTTTGAGTCCAGCACTAAGCCATGTAGAGCAATCGCGAAACACACTATACTTTGCTACCCGGGCAAAGGAGGTTACAAATAATGCTCAAGTTAACATGGTAATAACCACTTCTTTGTCCCCTTTGTATTTATTTTATATTTCTCTTAGAACAAAGTATGTCATCTTTTTCAAATACTTTGTATAGGTCGTACCCGAAAAGCAGCTTGTTAAGCATTTGCAAAAGGAAGTAGCGAGGCTGGAGGCAGCGCTGCACACTCCTGATCCATCTAAAGAAAAGGATTGGAAAATTCAACAGGTAAATTGAAAAAAAATTATTGTTAGGACTTAGGAACAAGCGTGAACATCATAGTATTGATATTGTTGGCCAATTATTGCAGATGGAAATGGAAATTGAAGAGCTGAGACGTCAGAGAGATCAAGCACAAACTCAAGTGGATGAGTTGCGAAGAAAACTTCAAGAAGACCAGCAGGTGTGTGTCTCTGTCTCTCTCTGTCTCACACTCACAGAAATTTAAATTATTTCAACTGACTTTTAAGATCATTTTTAAATTTAGGTCTCAAAGCCACTTGAACCAGCACATCCTTCAGTCAAGAAGTGCCTATCTTTCACTGGTGCTCTGTCATCACAAAAACCAGGGGTAGGGTGTGAGAGAGTAAGAAACACATCATTAAGACAGTCCATGAGGCAATCTTCTACTGCTCCTTTTGCCCTCATGCACGAAATCCGCAAACTTGAGCACCTCCAGGAGCAGCTAGGTGAAGAAGCTAACCGAGCTTTGGAAGTACTACAAAAAGAAGTGGCATGTCATAGACTTGGGAACCAAGACGCAGCTGAGACAATTGCAAAGTTACAATCAGAAATAAGGGAAATGCGTTCGGTTAAACCAATACCTAAGGAAGTTGTAGTTGGAGGCATGGTTTCTGTCCACAAGAGTGTTAGTGCTAATCTGAAGGAAGAAATTACCCGACTTCATTCACAAGGTAGCACCATTGCGAATCTTGAGCAGCAGCTTGAGAATGTGCAAAGGTCTATAGACAAGTTGGTGATGTCTCTTCCGAACAATTTTCAAACTCTAACCAGTGATGCATCCCCCAAGAATAAAAAGGAACATAAAAGGAAAAAGTTGATTCCTTTGTGTTCAAGTAACTCTACAAATCGCCCCAACTTTATCAGATCTCCCTGCTCACCATTATCTACTACTCAACAAGTTATGGAATCTGATATTGAAAATAAAGCCTCTGAGAATGATGATAATGTTTCAACAGAAATTCATCCCGAGTCTGAGAAGAATACTCCCACAAAGAGTGAAGAAGCTGGTGACGTTACGTCAAAGGAAAATACTCCAAGTCCAGGTTACCGCCGCTCTAGTTCAGTTAACATGAAGAAAATGCAGAAAATGTTTCAGAATGCAGCAGAGGAGAATGTAAGAAGTATAAGAGCATACGTAACAGAATTGAAAGAACGTGTGGCCAAGCTGCAGTACCAAAAGCAGTTACTTGTTTGTCAGGTGCATTATATTTACATATTTTCCTGATTACATTACCATTTCAAATTCCCCCCCATATGTTGTATTTCCATTAGCTTTTCACTGAGGACTTTATTTTTTGATGTCTCTTAGGTACTTGAACTTGAAGCAAATGAAGCAAGTGGCCAAAACATCGAAGAGGAAGTTTATACAGGTGAACCGGAGGAACCTCAAGTCTCTTGGCAAGTAACATTTAAAGAGATGCAGCATCAGATCCTTGAATTATGGGATGCATGTTATGTCTCCATTATTCACAGGACACAGTTTTATTTACTCTTCAAGGGAGATCCAGCTGATCAAATATATATGGAAGTTGAACTAAGGCGTTTGACATGGCTGCAACAACACCTAGCAGAACTGGGGAATGCAAGTCCAGCTCCTAATGTTGGCGGAGATGAACTAACTATCTCATTGTCATCAAGGTTCTCCCTCTTTACACTATACACTCTTACACTTACACTTCACATAACGAGCTATGAATGGCAAATTTTCACTTTCTTTTTACACTCACACAAATACTTCACTATATCATTTATTAAAGAGAATTTTTCATTGAATACATATTGTATGGTATTGCAGTATGAGAGCATTGAAAAGGGAAAGAGAATTTCTCGCTAAGAGATTGATATCGCGTTTGACACCAGAAGAGAGGGAGATATTATACATGAAATGGGATGTCCCCCTTGATGGGAAGCAGAGGAAGATGCAATTTGTCAGCAAGCTTTGGACAGATCCTTGTGATCAAAGGCATGTACAGGAAAGTGCTGAAATAGTTGCAAAGCTGGTGGGTTTCTGCACAGGAGGTAACATGTCAAAGGAGATGTTTGAGCTGAATTTCGTGCTTCCATCTGATAAGAGGCCATGGCTAATGGGCTGGAATCATTTGACAAACTTGCTTAATTTATGATAAATTTCTGTTTGTAAATCAGAAGTACCATTTAAATGTTGTACATGGAAATTAATTTTGGCGCCTATTCAAATTCAAAACTATATTGTTTTTGGACTGGACCATTTTCAGTTCCAATAAACCAATTCAATTCACTGGATTCCAATTTAGCAAAGAATTTTTGAATTATATATATGTTTATTTTTGTGACTTTTGTACTCAAAAGTTGAGAAATAACTCTTGCCCGTTCTGATTTTTACCATGCCTTGTTAAATACTTATCATGCACTCTGGTTTTGTTATATATTTTTACCATCATTGAATTGAAGATGGTTAACACAACAGTCTTGATAAATATTTTTATCTGATCTTAATGTGTTAATTGAAGTGTTTCAATCAATCTAGACGTGATTGTCATGATCTTATAATTTGGAGCTATTAAACTTCTCACTTGGTCTAAGCCCTAAAGTATTTTGGTTACTTTTCATCTCAGGATAGTGTCATGTTCTGGTTTTGATTTTGCAACTTTGAAGACAGTGGTCCAGATTTTGTATCTTTGACAATGGTCCAGATTTTTCAGTCTTATCATTGACAATTGGTAGACTATAAATAGGTTGGGTAGCAACTGATTTGAGCTAAGGGATAAGGAGTTTCAGGATCTGGGTTCAAATTCAAATAAAAGAGAAATCTTAATCTAACAATTAATCACTAACATTGGTCATTTTAAAAAAAAAATTGTTAGACTATAAATATAAAATACGAGAAATGGATATCGATTTTTTGACTATAAATATTAAAATACAATAATTCACAATTAAATCTTTGTTCTCTATTGTCTTCTCATGAGTGAATTTCACAAACAACACAATTCCAAAGTCAAGAGCAGTTATAAACAGAGAAAGAGAGAGTTCAGAAGTAAACATTATATAATATTGCTTTGAATTATAAATACAAATTTTTGCAACAACTAATGTAAGATGAAAGAACACCAACAAACTGAATGGAATGACATAAAACCAAAACATCACATTCAATAAGACTTATACTTTTACTATATGAAACACTAATACATAGTCAAACATTGACATGTAGACACCAATGGTAACTACATTTGTCAATGTGTGCCGATATTAGACCCCATAACATGTCAGACACCAGACACACCTTCAATCTAAAGTGTCTTTGCTAGATAGCTTTTACCACTATTTTTAAAACCGTAGACATCAAACCACACACAATATGATATTATTTTAATAGTCTCAATGGACACATATGCATATGCAAACCCCTTCTAGTTTGAACACTCAACACCTTGGAAAAGGAGTTCCACAAGTGTTAGCAACTTTCCTGGCATTAGGAGTGTTAACAAACTTCCTAAGATTGGGATTCTTCATGTATTGGCAAAGGCAAGGTCTTTGCTCTTTGATTTTGGAGCAGCATAGGTTAGATGGAGGAGTTGAAGATGTGATTGCACTCACACATGAGCTGAGCTGCACTGGACTGCATGTTACAGCCATTGACACTTGAACATTAACCAAAAGCAGCACTAGGAAGGTGCAAATAGCAATTTGAGATGCTTTCATTTTTTCAACTTAGGAAGGATAGGATCTTGAGCTTTGAGTATAGAGGATGAGTGTAGGAATGAGAGGGTGATGAAGTGTTTTTGTATTGTTGCATTTTGGAGTTAGTTTGCTCTCAATTTATAGTGTGAGCTCAGAGGAAATTAAGAATAAAATATGTGAACTTGCCCCACCTCTTTGAAGTTGGTCACACTATGATTTTTTTTACTTAATATTGTAGGATTGTGTGAATCTACTTTTTCATATTATCAATATTTTAGTCATTTATGAAATTGGAAAATGTTAATGAGGTTTGGTCATCTATTTAGTACTCCCTCCAGACTCAAATGTAATGAAATTTTCACTTTTTAGGTTCATTCAATAAATAATGTATGTGGTCTATAATATGAAAATTTCCTAACATTTGAGACCGGATGGAGCATATGTAAGGACTATAATTATATTAAATTAATAATGTCGAAAATGAATTTGAAACTTAGTGAATAATGTAAGAATGAACTTTCTCCTTCTCATAATAATTATCACATTGTTAAAAATAATTTTTCCTTAAAAAGTTATCACTTTTATTTTTCACTGCAAATTTAATAGTTTGTTTTCAACTGTATCCTCTAATTAATGATATGTGTGTGATTATTATTTTTCATTTTGTATTCATGATAATAAAAATATACAAATGGTTAATATACATAATTGGCTAAATATATCATTTTATTTCTTTTATTTATTATATTTTCTTAACCTGTGTGAAACGGTCAAATGCGACAAATATTATGGAATGAAAGAAGTATTTGAGAATGAATTGTTAGTATTTTATAATTTTAGAGTTTTTTATTTTTATATAATAATTAGAGTTCATTAGACACCAAGGAACGAAAAAATTTCAACTAGTGCTAAGTTGAAATTACTTAACAATGATTATGAATGTTTGAAATAATAACATGTTGTATTAGACATGCTTCTATACCTTGTAACTTTATATATATTAATAAACACTGTAAACTTATAAGGACTTTTGTAGTTCTAACCTTATTGAATTGAAATTTAATATAATTAAGTTAGAATCTAATCCAAAATATGTCATTGTAGGTCAAACTGATTATAACAGATAAGGTTGAATTGCTTAAGCTAAAATCTGAGTCTTTGTCGGTGCAATTATTTCATGCTGACTCAATTTTTTGTTTTGGAATGAAAAATGTAATATGTGCTGACTATGTCTGTGTTACAAAATCTCTCCAAAAAAAAAAATTGTGTTACAAAAGTTGATTCTCCAAACCATATAGTTCAATAACATGTTTTTGCCTCCAAAGTCAAATTCTCCAAAAGCTTGCCATATTCTGCTTCCATATACTACAAATTGTTCACTGTTGTAGTTGAAATTATTCAACAAACAGGTTCTAAATTGTTAACTAGCATAATGACTTGATTAACTGCTGTTATTAAATAGTACAAATAGTGTGCAGCTATCCACACCCCACCCCTCTTTTTGTTACTACACCTAGTGTACAAATAGTGACCAAAATTTTATTTCTTAAGCTGTAATTTTTTGGTAAACTGGTATATTTCCGACCGCGATCATTCAAATTAACTGAAATCCGTTGAAAAGATTGATATCTCTTGACAAGTATTTTCTCACTCGCACAAGTTAGAGATCAAACTTTAGACCAAATTATTAGCATACGATGTTCTAGCAGACGGACCGGCACAAAGCCTGGGCAAGCTAGGGCACAACACCGATCTCAAAATTTTGAGGCTACAATTTTTTCAAAAACTAAATATGTTTAAGGGCCTCAAATTTTAATCAAATCTAAAATTCTAAACATAATTATATCAATAAATCTTACATTTTGAAGGGTTCCAAAGTGTTCAAGGGTCCAAATTTCTCCGTATACCAATTTTTAATGACCCAAAAAATTCCTGTATATATCAATTTCGGCATCCAAAATTTTTAGAACTTGAATTCCTGCATATTCTATTTCTCAACACATTCTCTTTTATTGATTAAAATTTACATAGGTCCCGCCAAATAAATATAAGCCCACATAATTTTGGACGTAACCCATATAAATTTTGACTAATAAAAAAGAATGCGTCAGAAAGACATTGTCATATTTTTTTTTTCTTTGGTTACATGACATTGTCATATGATTGAGGAAACAAACTTTCATTTTTTACTTGTGAGGGTGTGTGTTAATAGTTTTTGCCCTAATAAATATCATTGTAACACTTTGAATTGCCTTGGAAAAAATTTCTTATTTTTTCCCATTCCCCTTTTTATTTTTACCAAATTTCCCATTCCTTTTGCATAAGGTATGTGACCCACCATTTCATTTGCGGTACTTTCGGTGATGTTGATGTGAGTTTTTATTTACATCCACATATAGTTCTTTTTATTAAAAAGCCACACACATGCTTTCTTATGATGAACATAATAACACGCACTGGAAATTGGTGAATCACTGGCCATCATGACAAAGCAGGGTGCTACATTGTGTAATAGATTACAAAGAATTGAGTATGATCAATGTAATGTTTTTCTAATTGGAGCAAGCCAATTGAGGGAAATCTAATAGATTTAATGGAATCAAAGGATTTGAATGTGATCACCATCACATTAGTGTGTTACAACTTACAAGAGGCAGTAATTAATACCTGTAATCATAATGATAAAGACCCTTTAAATTAATTTCAAACATTATAAGATTCTAATGATTTCTGATTCTTAATAAGATTTTACCTACCTTTCAACCGAATTTTAAATTACCAAATTATTTTTCTCTAAGAACCGAAAGGTTAAAAAATTCTCTAAAATTGATGATTAGATTTTCTATTTTCAAATGTTAAAATTTGTCTAGAGGTATTCACTAACAACAAAAAGTTGACTGGACTTGTGACATTCAAAAGATGTTGCAGTTTGCCTTTGTAGGCGCCCGATCTTTGAAACTTTCATTTTAGTTCATATCCAACAATGATCATCCATCTCAACAAAACAAAATACCTATGCCACATGGTGAGAATCTCTTACCAACAATGCTTCACCATTCGAAAAGGAAAATATTTTATGGACATCCACGAATCGAAATGAGACATTGTGAGATAAAGATATAGAGAAGGTGACATAATAGTTGTCATATATTTAGTTATGTTTTAACACAAAGATAGAGTAAATGAACGGGCAAAAATCATCGACATTATAGGTTTTTGACGGGTTGGGATCTCCACTAACTCACTATTGCTCTAGCGAGTTAAACATAATTGAAGGGTTGAGATCTCCACCAGACACTATATAATGAAAAATTCGTTGAAGATGAACCGTTTTTAAAATGAGATGTTGAAAAATTTGAAATCTTGATTCCATGACGGACATAATAAAAAGATCACATCTTTATGATAAAAAAAAATTAAAAATTACTTGTTTCTTGGTTAACAAAAAAGATGAATTGAATCTCCATGATTCTCGAGGCCAAGACAAATCGTTGAATCAAGTAAATTTTGCGTTAACAGCGAAAGTTGAACTTATAATTTTGCGTGATATCAAATCAACTCCTAAAAACTGAACCAACCTACTTTAATATTAAAAATCACAGGCTGAGATTCCGTCGGTCTTTTCTGCAACTTATCTAGCTATGCACTGTCTGGGTGTTATGGAATGAAAGGAATAACAGACATTTTTTCAACAAGGTTATGCGGCTTCTGGATAAAGTTAAAATGTCTATATTAGGTTGGATAAAAGCTAAAAAAGTTTGCTTTCCTTTTGGGTTCCATTTGTGGTGGCAGCAACCCTGATTTGTTTCGGGAATGAGTAACAATTTTTTTCCCTTTTTTATTTTATTATTGTACTCTTGCTCTGCTTGTTTGTGCACATCTTGTGTTAGGGAGCAGACTTGGTTTCTATTAATATAATTCATTTTCACTTGTTAAAAAATATTCAAAATCACATTTTATATTTAGCTTAAGTGCACCATATACATTAAGCACGCCGTGTAGTAATAATCATTAGCTTACATATACAATAATTCATTTGCTAAAGGTACAAGAGAGATCAAATTGGCGTGAATTCACGCATATAATCATTAAATTTACTTGATTATTTTAGTTTATTGCAAGTCAAAATTAAAGTGGTTAAAGTGGTAGGTTTATTATTTAACAATTAAAGTGCTTGTTATCATGCTATGGGATGGGACCTTCAAATTATGGTACCTTCAACTTTTGATCTTCGTGTTCACTTGATATAATTCATTATTTATCATTGCTAACGTCAGCCAATTCTGTTGGATAAATTTTTAGATGCTACACTTCAGTTGTTAAATATTTTTAGGTAATTTAAATTTGTTTTAAAATAAATTGATACTATAAAAATATGATATAATATTGAATGATTGAATTATAGATATATATGCAACCAAACTTAAAGATACCAAAGTGTTCACCTTTTTATCGTAGCTAGTGTTGAACAATTTAAGCTTTCATATAATTCCACTTTCTTCTCAAGGTTCATCTCCCTTTTCTTTTCGATATTTTATTTATTTTTTTGGGAAATTCAATGCTAATACATATTTAATTTCATTACTTTAGAATGGCTATTAAGAGAAATCTAGCAGTGATCTAGCATGGTCGCTCACTGCTTGCTGTAATCATCAATTTACTAAACTAATGTACCAATGAGATTCTTTTCAGCCTCTAAACAGTTTTTGTAGGCTTTACCAATGGTGATGAATATATGAATCATCAAATATAAGGTGATTTTGTGGACCACATATATGCAATTTAATAGAACATAGGCGTGTAGTAATGTATGATTACATAAAAGATTTGGGATTAATTAGGCATGCTTATGCAGCAACTTTATATAGAGGGATCCTAAGAGAGTAAAATATTTGTTAATTCCTTGACTAGGAAAATATATTTTTTAGAGAAACAAACTTAATTCATTTTATTTGCAATCAAAATACAAATATACGATGGCACATAAGTAAATAGGTGGGAGTAAGCATAAAATGAGGCTACCTTTGCTAAAACATGATCGACTCCATTGATTTGCCTTGAGGTAAACTCAACATGAGAGTTTTGAAATGTAATTTGGAACAATTGCTTACAAGCATGCATTACACAACCAAATTCAGTAATATCACTGATACCTATCACAAAGTAATCAACAACCTTCTTGAAATCCATAAAAATTAATATTATCAATTGAAGGTCTGCCACCCAACCTAGCGTGGTGTGTAACCTAATGATTTCTCTCAACTCAACAACACAAAGTGGGGAGAACGAGACAATTTTTGCTAAAACAAACAATCATTCCTCGTCTTTGATGTACATACTGAGTCCAACCTTGTTAAGCGAGGTTGGGAATGAAGCATCAATGATACACTAGTATCGATCTTGTGACAGTTTCGACCACCTGCCAATGGTTCCAGTGCTAGTTCTTGTCCGATCAAAACTATGAGTATTCTCGTTACCTGCATGAAATGCATGTGCTAGCTTCCACTTGTCCAACATATTACTTGTTGCCAAAGCTTCAAGTTCTTCCTTTTCCAAATGATCCACATGATATTAAAAAAAATCAATTACATAAATTTAAATACCAATAAGGCACTTACACTGTGTAGAGATAATTAATGGTTACCACTGGTAGTAACCTAAGTGTAATAGTCAAACCTTTCTTTGCTTGACCACATGCTCCCAAATATTAGTTAGCAATGAGACAAATTACCTTTCTTTGTTTGACCACATGCTCCCAAATATTAGTTAGCAATGAGACAAATTAAGTGTAAACAATAAGGAAATTGCTCTTTAGGCACCTGGATTTTGCTTACAAGCACCTCAAACTTCCAAAATTACCCCCCTTGATAGTTAACTATTGTTAGAAACCGTTAGTTACTTTTTAAATCGGTTAACCAAGTAACCGGCCTAAGAATTATCCCTATTTTTGGGCAATCATTTTAGACCTCGTTGGTTCAAATAAATACTATCATTCACCGTTGAACAGTTTGTAACTCTCAATGGTGGTATTTTTGAAAGTTTCAGGTGCTTGTATGCAATTGTTAGGTGTCTAAAGAGCTATATTATGTAACAAAGGAGACCTAACCTTGTTTCTAGTTACATAACCTTAGACATAAATTTTCTTAAGCATAAGATTATAGCCCACAATGTTATCCATATGGACTAAAATTAGGTCCAAAACCCAAATTTATCACAATATTAGTGGGACTAACTATCATCAAATTAGATTATTGACTACCATGTAATTTGTAAATATTATTTGCTATGTCTCTGTTGATGGAAGATCTCTCAGGCATTTGTTTTCTCCATTTCTTAAAAAAAAACTGGTTCAAGACTTTCAATTAGGACCAAATTCAACACACGTATGATTTTCTCATACATATTATGACCATATAAAACTCAATTGCATATCGCAAATTGAAATCCAAGTTATACACATAATTGAAAAATGTGCTACTAACATAATGAATTAACAGGTTAGGAACTAAGGGTAACTATACATACACATATTTGAAGATATAGTCCAACACAAAAGCCAACTTCATTTCATAAGTTTGAATGTAAATAAACAACTACGACACGTAATCTTCTAAAAAGCTTCATGAAGCTATATATCACACACATCAAGGCCTTCCTTTTATAAGAAATAAAAATTTGGAAAAATGAGAAATTATTATTAATCAAATTGATACTAATTATCATTTTACAATGTCTTACTGACTTCTCATGGATAGAAAACAGGTTCTTCAAGCTTCGCCGGAGCAAGATTTGGATCATCCAAAATGACTTCAAAATCCTTTGGTTGGTTATACAAATAAGCCTTCAAAAAGGCAACAACTAATCCTCCTAAAGTCTGTATCATCAAATCCTTAGGGCCAGTTCCACTCTTACACAAACACTTCAAAAGACTTTCTCTAAAATCATGTGTATCATCGTCTAACATATCCATGTGACCATAATCCTTAGTAACAAAATGTGCACAAGGTGGTTTACACTCATTGAAAAATTCCTCATGGTTCACCCCATCAGGTGCACAAGGTAAAGGAGAACAATTGGACGGTTCTGGGCCTAGCCCAGTTCCAATGACCATAACTGGCATGTTCAAATCAAAAGATTCGGCCTGGCCCGTTAGAATGTGAGGGAGTGTTCTTGTTATCTTACACTTAGTTGGGCCTGCCACTGGATCTATTCCAATTAGGGCTGAAAATTTGAGATTGGTTTCAGCATGTCCAAGTGCTACAGCAAATGCTGTTTTTCCACCTTTACTATGACCAGCTAGAACCAAATTGTCTATGTTTGCTACAACTTTTTCTTCAATGTTTTCTTTGAGCTTAGGTTGAAGTCCCTTGGCTATCCAATTTGCAACTTTTCCTGCAAATTCTACTTCAGATAGTCCAGTCATAGGCAACCCCATGGTAAACTATCCATGAGAAAGAAAAAACCTATGTTAGAAAATTGATTTTTTTTTTTCAAAAATAAGAAAATTGGAAAATAAAAGCATATTTTAATCACATGTTTTATGGAAAAATAAATGGTTTGCTTTGAAATATTTGATTGATTGTACAATTAGGATTGGTTTGTTTGATTGCAGGAAAATAAATTATTTTGATTCAAATGGTTGACGATGATAAGAATTCTTTTAATCCCACCCTATCTTCTTTGTTGCATTAACACAAGGTTTCTACCAATTATGACCTAAAATCATTAGTGATTCCTTAAAGTCTATTTACTAGAACTAAAATCAGTTGATTATGACCTAGAAACTTTAGTGATTCCCTAAAATTTATTAAGAATTGCTCTTCTCCCATATGTTTTTGCTCATTCCCGTTCTACGTGAGTTAACTCAAGCTGAAAAACACACATGCATGAGTTAACTCACGCTGAAAATACACTTGTTAACTCATGCTCGGCTATTTGACGGAAATGAGTAAAAACAGATGGGAGAAGAGCAGTTATCAAATCCATTTACTAAACACAATCACTTCAGTGAGGCCCAATCCAACATAAAGGAGTAATGAATTTGGGTACATGATTCTCAATATATTTGTTTTTTGCGATCGCTCTTGTACCTCCATCAATTACTTATAGTTTTTTTTTTCCGAAAATAATCATCGGGAGTTATCAATGCACTTTTAAACAAAACAATTGCCTATTGGAAGTTGCGACTCGATAGGTTGAGCAAATGAGGGGTCCAATTGAGTAACACTCCCAAGTTCCAAGTCAATACCACTGAACCTACCCCAAGTGAGTTATAACTTGAGATGTATGAAAATAAAGATGAGTGGTCTGCATAAATTTTTAAATGCCAAATCTTACACAAACACATGATTATATAAATTTGATATGCAAATAACTTTTTTTATGAAAAATAACCGAGGAAATCAAATAGAGACATGCTTGAAATATGTTACTTTTTTATTATTAAAAAATGTATGAAAATAATGCAACTAAGAGTATAATGTACAGAAGATTTTTAAGTGTTGGTTGCAATGTATAATTATGGGAGAGACATTAGATATTACAACCATAACAGTTTAAACCCTTAAATGTAGATAAGGTCATAACAACATGAAAAACATAAATAAATGAGAAATTGTTATAAGAGTTAAAATATATACCAATTGAGGAGCAACAACAATGAATCCATGTGAAGTTATGTGGCCCAAGAGCTTATGGTAATAGCTATTCAAAATAGCAAAACCATGGTAGAACAATATTACAGGGTATGTGCCTTCCACGGTTGGTGTAAAGACTAACAATGGTTTAGGGGATGTGTCAACATTGAATGTCTTCCATTTAAAGTTTCCACTTTGGAAAACATTTGTGCCTATGGTTGTTGCTAATACTGGTTTATCTCTCAATGCCATATTTACCTCTCTTTCTTCACACCAAATTAATTATGAAACCTTTAATTTGCTTCTGAATTGTACTTAAAGTCTAAGCAGTATAATATATATATATATAAAATATATTTTTGACCTATCCATTGGATTCGTCTATGCGTGAGATAAACGTGAGTATATGTGTTTGTAGTATTTAGGAAAAACGATTAAGACTTAATTGGGACTATTTTGTAATTTTATTGGGCAAAATGTGTTAGAGAAAAAATGACAAGTCCTTATCAAGTATTCAATTATTGTGTTGAGAAAAATGACAAGTCATTATTATATCATTCAATTCAATTGTTGTGTGCTTTTGGTACGATCGCAAGGCTAGTTTGGTGGATCATTGCATTGGGTCAAGAAAAACGATAGAAATGAGTTAGCCTCCTCATCTTTTATCATTGCATTGGGTCAAGAAAAACGATAGTAATATTTGGTATATGTTTTCCAACGTCGAATTTTTAATTTACAGTTGACACTCAACAATTTTTAGAAAGGATTTTATCATTTAAATTATGCTTTTATACTTATTTTGTCTTTATTTTTGCTTCTTTGTGTCGACGTAATCTCTTACGGTTGTGTTGATTATTTTAAGTTTGAAATTTGAGCATTTACTTGTTCTGATTGTGTTTCATTGAATCCAGATTTTAGCATAGAACACTAAAAACATGATTCACTAAATCCATGTTTTAAAATGCATGTGTCAAAAACTTTAACCGTCACTCCTAGAGCATGTAGTTAGATTTAAAATAATATTTGATCATTTGAATTGTCTTTAGTCGATTGCTTATTTTACATACATTATGGGACATAGGGAAATTATACTCTTATTACACACACTTTTGTCTTCTTTTCTATCAGGATGAGGTTTCTATCGTCGAACTTATGACTACTTAATTAAAAGATTAAAATTCTTTACTTGAATTAATTTATTGTTTGATTCTCTCACACGCATTCTTTAACTACACTAAATTTGATAAGAGGCTAAAATAAAATTATCATGTGTGACACTATTGCATTTTTTCAATTTTGTTAATAAAAAAGAAATAATTAATTAACTTTTTTTTATTATAATCATGTTTAGCATTAGAGTCGACCCTGAATTTTTTGTCTTAGGCAATTTAAAATAATGGTGTCCTCATAATCATATCAATAGTATTGTTTCGTCTATGGAGAAGACAAGTATTATAGGTTCAAAACGACTCTCCAATATATCAAATGTCTTTGTAATTTTTTTTTATCATGAATTATAAACTTTTACTAAAAGACTCTCCAACAAACTCGATGTTTTATATAAAATAGATCAAGAAAATATAAAAAAGTTATGAGTACTATAATTGAAAGTGATTTGGATCATCTAACCGACTAAAGTATAAAAGTCATGAAATTAAAAGTTGTTATTTTAACAAACTTATGATATGTTATGATACAACTATGATATCTACTTTTAATTTGTTAAATATTGGTTAATATTACTTACTTTATGCTCCAAAGTGAATTCCTCAATTTAAATGATCTGAATCAAATAGAAAAAGACTAAGAAGATGAATGAAAAGGAAAATTGCTCGATGGTAGATGCATGTACAGTGAGACTTTTTTAGGTTGATGGTCTAACAAACCAAGCACAAAAATATGATTGATTTTTTTTTAATCTTTTACCACAATATTTTCTTAGAAAAACATTTTTGATTTTTTTCCCAAAAAAAATTATATTAACGCTTTTATTCTTTTGAATTTTATGATTTTGATATTATAAATTTTAAAAGTTTGATAGAAATATAAATTTAAAGTGTGCTACTTTCCCTTCAAGGAAAAAGACTATGTTAATGTGAAATTGAGGAAAGTAAGTAAATTATAACAAATATTGTTTAAATTAAAGATCAAGCTAACTTGGATACTTCTGATTGATAATTTACTTATGAACTTAATCAAGTGTTGATGATTTTAATTTAAAATTTAAGTGTTGTGAATATTAATTAATGAAAAGATAAAAAACAATTTTAATAGATTATTTTAAATTAAAAATTTAATTTGGGTATTAGATTTTTTTAAGGGATAATTTGGATATTAGATAAATCATATATAATTGATTTCCCTTTTTTCTCATAAATAAAACATGACTCTTGGAGGTCACACATTTCAATCATAAAGAACACCACCAATTACAAACATGTAACCACCGTTATATCTCGTAAAAGAATATAATCTCCTCATGTTCATGTATTCAATATGGCTTTTTTGAATCATGAATGTCATATGAGAATGATTATTATATAAGTTAGAAATGCATTTTGATGATAAATACTAAACATTATCACATTTATGTATTGCGTATCTACTATCTATTAAGCATAGTTTTAAAAACTGGTTCGGTGATCGACTCGGTATTAGTGAATCACTTAGCCATTGATCGAACCACTGAGTCACATATTCAACCGCATGACTGAACCTGATTAAACCGAATGACTCGTTCATATAACTCTGTCTTTATAAAAAAAATTATCTTTATTAAATTGTGCTAAACTTGATGATTCGGAGTTTAAAAAAATTTAAACATATAAAATATCACAAATGATTTATTTTGTAAATTTATAACATATATATGTATATTATACACTTAAAAAAAATTGTCTTATTATTTCTTTAAGAAAATTATATTCTATTATAATTTGTTTTTTTTAATAAATAATAAAAAATTGTATACATACATACATAAATAAAAAAAATATTCTTTTACAAAGAAAAATACATGGTGCAGTTGGAAAAGTTTCCTTTTTGCATATTAATACCTCAAAGCCATCAGTTTCTAAAATATTTTAGAAATAATTAAAATTCGATAAGCATTAAAAATTAATCAAACAAGCATTAAAAGTTAATTAAACCATCATTCGAGAAAAAAACAAAGTTAAACTGGGTTGCTTGCTGAACTAGCCGAGCCATCGATTTTTAACGGGTCGGTCTAATTACATGGCTGATCCAATGTGAGGCTCGACCCAGCGCACTCATCAGTTCCTGATCGGACCAGTTCACATTGAACTTAGACGATAAACATCATCAACATTAATTTAGTTTCATCTTAAGTTTGTCTTAATATACTCTTTTGATTTTTCCTTCTTTTTCTTTCTTTTTTTCTTTTTGCATACATACTAAAACAATAATCATTACATGTTTGACTACTAACCTATATTATTGTAAAATGTTTAGTTTTAAGTACCTTAAAAAATTGTTATCCTTCCTATGAATCCTACATTCCTCCCTAGATCGATCAGATGATGAGCGAGAAATGTATACTAGGACTGTCTATTGTACAAATTGTTGGAACAAAATGTGTTTAACATACATTACCCTTAGAGTTTTGATGATAACAAGGTATTAAAAATTGTCAATTGGATATGCTAATATTTGTTCAAGTGTACAAGACCATAGACAAAGTTTTTGATATCTTATAAAGTTCTGAAAGAACAAAATAGAGCAAAGGAATCAACAAGATTAAAGCTTGAAGCATCTGAAGAAAAGTGCTCCTAAAGTGATGACGTCATCAGAACCAAGTTCGTCAGAAGCATCTCATCAGAAGCCATATCACCAGAAGCTAAAGTTCATCAGGAAATGAGAGACTTAAAGCTTCAAAGGCTGGGTAATGGATTTAATCTCGTCCAACATTGCAAAAGACTGAAAGAGTGTAACAACGACCTTTGTGAAAGAATTTGAAAGCATTGGATACTTCTTCTATCAAGAGCGTTGACAAAGGACAATTGTACGAATTGTACAACCACTTCCTCCACTACTTTGTTCATGTCTCTGCATCAATATAAGAATAACAGCTATGCCTGCAGCAATGTTCCTTCCAACTAGACAATAACCATATCAGGCAAAAGATCATTGGTGATTTTGATCAAACTTCAAGCGACTCTTTTAATGTGCTGACAATTCTCAAACGTATCTTGTATCTTTCACACCTCTATATAAAGGAGTGAAGACCTACCAGTTGGATATGCAGACACACATAAATACAAGATTCATACAACAACTTCTTATCAAAGTTCATATCTTAAAAATTCTAGAGTCTTAAGAGTCTGTATCTGATTTGTATTGTGAACACCACTGATTGTATATCAAGTGTTCAAACTCAAACAAACTTCTTTGTAATTCTGTTTGATTAGAAATCTCTTGCAAAGTTCAGCCATTGTGTCTACGTTTTGACTACATAGTAGTTGTTGTTCCTTTCTATTATTTGTGAAAGATTAGTGTTTATAATATACAATTTAAATTTAAATACTACGGTATAAATTAGACCATTACACTTGAATCCTATATCGTGAGGGGTTTATGCAACGAACATTTGGGCTGTGCTATAGAGCACATATCTCTCTTGACCGATCTGCTTACTCAACACTGACCATGAGTCGTACACAACACTAATGTTGCAAATGAGATTAATATTTTATTTTCTCTCTTCTTAGTATTATGGTAGTTCCTCTAAAGGGAATAATATCAACCTTAATCAACAAATTAATTATTGAGATTATAATTATATTATATGGAAATGTATAGTACACTATGAGTGTGTTAGAAATATCAAATATTAATTTTCTCACTTTACTAACTACTCACTTTGCGTGAAAAAAAAAAAAAAAACTTACATTAAATGATCCAAAACCCTATTGAATTGTGACATTTGAGAATCCAAGAATTGATTCTAATAAATTGGGAACTTCACTTTCAGTGGCAGATATATTATTATGGAGGAACATAAATGAATCAGCTGCACTTTTTTGCTTGTGATGACAATAATATGGTTTCTGTTTGAGATTGTTGAGTACAATTTAGTGAAATTGATTTGTCATATTTCCATCACCATCATGCTTGTACTATACGCATCGTCCACTGTTGCAGAGAAGACAAAATTTGATGTGGTGCATGAGATTTTTCTTACCGCTTTGAACTATTAATCTTCATATACTGATATATAAATCTTCTAGTGAACTAGTGAAAACTTGTAATTGTTTTAGTATGTCATTCAAATTGTGTTGCATAGTTCAAATTGTGTTGCATAGTTCATTTTCATTATGCAAGAATAAGAATAGTGAATTCAAATATGAATGAAGTCTAAGTAAAGATAAATTTGGTAGATTCAAAAAAAAATTGTCTAGACAATTTTGCAACACTTTTTACAACTTCTCAAAAATTATAAATGTGACACTTTTTTATTGTTACTGGTGATACAAAAAGTGTTATAATAATTTAACATTTGCGACACTTTTTGTTTGTTACAAATAGTACTATAAAATGTAACTAAAACTCTTTAGTAACACGGATTTTATCTAACAATTGTTCAAAGTACCAAACTTGAATTTGAAAGATCCAATCTGAATAGAACGGCCTACAATGTCCTGAATGTGCGAATGTAGGAACATCACTAACAACTTTAGGTTGCTCAACATGTTTGTTTCCATCATCTAACTACTTAATACTTTGAAGATTCAACATCTTAATACTTGATACTATAACATTTACCAACTTCACTTGAAGCAACAAAAATCTCCTACCTTCAAATCTCTCTTGCTTTGTTAAATGCATCCAAGTCCTTAATAGGGAGATACAACAATTCAAAGTTAAACTACAGTTAGTAATCTAAAGCAAAAAAATTATACTACAAATAATAGCATGACCTAAAGAAAATTACCTCTTTGTTTTCCTCTATCTCAAACATAAGTTTCTCTGCCTAAAAACTACGAAATTCATCCAAATCAATATTGACTGGCTTGAAAAGACAGTGTTAATTTTCAATCAAAAGGAACTGGTGAAATCATTAGTGAACCTTATGAACAGCCAAGTGTTGATTTTACACATTAATGAACTCTTGTCATGGCTTCCGGCTATGGCTGTCAGAAATATAATATTTTAATTAGTTAAAGTAATAATAGTTTTATTGAACACAAGCAACATATACTAAATTATGAAAGCACAGAAACAAGTTTGTGAGACTAAAATTTCATATAAGAACCTAATAAATAAATCTATTATCCAAGTACTTCAATGTTTTTCTCCCATTATCATACATATATAGTTCAAAGAAAGTAATAATAGAAACAACTGACTGTAAATAAATTCCAATGCAGCAATAGAGAAAAGATATCTTACCTTGTAGTCAACCTTGAATGGATAATTAACAAAGATTTCATATGAGGTCACATAGGAACATAATGTAAATTATTTAGATATAGCACGAACAATGGTTAAATATATCATTCACTAATTTCCATATAAATTTTCAACAAATGATCAAACATACAAAAAACTGAAAGTACAAAAGTCATAAAATTGCAAAGAAGTCAAATTAAGAATCACAGAAAATGCTTCCGGTCATTTCTAATACTCCCTAGCATAATTTACATACAAATTTGGATGTTTCACAAATCTTGAAGAGAAAAAAAAAACAGATTGCTTAAACAACTGAATGACTTCAATATAACTAAATTGATACAAACAATTAATACAAATCCTTACAAAAATATTATATCCTCAATTATAAGACAAACTAGTTTTAAAAAGAAAAAAAAATTTGGTTTTTCAACCATGTTATAGCTTTGTCATGATGCCAACAAATGAGATAAAAATTTAAATTTAATGCATTCAAGTAAAATGTAACATTCATTTTTAAACCTTTAATTTTTGCATAAGTTCCACTATAAGTGATGTCAAACTATTACAAATAGTGATTATTGGCACAACCACGGCCCACGACAAAAAATACATGATAGATCACTAATAACCTTGCTAAGTATGTTTGTCATAACATTGATTGTGATCATCAAACTTCTATTAGGATTGTGTAGCCAATTATTTTGAAGTTTGGTGATCAAAATCATGTATGACAAACATATTTGTGAGAAATGTTTAGCATCCATGGTCTCTGGCCATCAAACTTCTCCCAACCCTCTGGCCAATCAATATGAAGTTAGGTGGCCAGGGCCATGAACATTAAACAATTTCGAAAGGAATATTGGCATATGTCATGTATTCATAATCTAGTCGCGAGTCATTGTTGTGTCAATATTATATTATAATCATTTGTTAAAAGAAGGATCAATCAATATTGAAGATAGAATAATAAGAAGTGTCTCATTTTGGATATATGGCATCTGAAATGAAATGAGCAACTAGAGTGGATTGAGAGATATAATGAAAGGAGCTTGTTTGTAGGAGGGGTTAGAAGAGAGAGATTGAAGGAGTTTATAGTTAAAGAAACGTTGAATAGAATTTTTATAGTGTAAATGGAATTTAAAGGTAACTTTGTGTTAATAGAGTAGATGAAGAGACCTATATATATATATTATATACACATTTATTTAATGTGAAGGGAGATTGTTTATAAAAAAACAAAAATGTGAAGGGAAATAAATGTGAATGGACGATTGAATTTAACTTGTACTTAGTAGAGTAGGTGAAGATAGGTTGAAAGGAGCTTTTAACATGAAAGGAGGATCTCTCAAAAAAAAAAACATGAAAGGAGGTAAAAGAATAACATGAATTTTTAGAGTGACTAAATTAAAATTTTAATACTTAAAATTGTAACTTTGTAAGGGTCGGTTAATTTTGTAATTTAGAATTTCAAAATAGAAATTTAGTCTTTTTTTTACATAATGTCAATCACTTTAGTCATTTTTCTTGATTTTGCACCACAATTTTAAAATTCGTATCTTTGTCTTGATGAAGGAAGAAACTATTCAAATTAATATATAGGTCTTTAAATTGCTTTGATGATTCTTCTAAGCAAAATTAGGGTCCGTTTGTTATAACTTTTTTAAAAATATATTTTTGTAATGTAATATGTTTTTGTGATAATTTTTTTAACAAAGAAATTTTCAACGAAAGCTTCAAATGAAAAATTCGTTTGAATAGTTTATCTTAAAATGTTATTATAAGTATTTCATCATTTTGTTATAATTTTTTTGGATACTAAAATTTTGAAAAAATCTCAAAAAAAAAAGAAGCTATTTCACATAGTTTTTCATAAAAATCATTTTTGAAAGATGTTATTTTAAAAAAAAATATATGATTTTTACTATATAAAATCTCGAACAATGAATATTTAAGTTAGTGAATGTCAAAATCTCTTTTTTAACTTATATCAAAAGAGTTTGAAATAAGTTTGACTATTTTTGAGTAAATTTCCAAAAAATCTATTTTTGAAAATACAAAGAAAAATCCATTTTTTCAAAATCTAAAACAAACGGACCCTTATTTTGATATAGAGACTAACTTAACTAATAATATGTTTAAGGGACTAATTTTCAATTCCGAACCTTAGAGAGACTAAACCTCTTGAACCTTAGAGAGTAGGAAAGGTGGACATATTCCAAAGAAAAATTTATCCCAACTTAAAATTTGATATATTGTGCAAGAAAAGCAAGCACTATCATAAAAAGTAAATTAGAATATTTCCAATCAAAGATGTGTATAGTAAATAGAGGTAAAAAGAGTAATCCAAGATGAGTTTCCCATCATGCAGATTGACTTACATAGAAGACAAATTTTGACAATTATAACCAAGTTATATTTGTGGCTAACAGATAGTCCTTATATTGCAAGTTTTCCACTAACATTATGATGCGTGGAATCAAAACTGAAAATCTTCCACATGCCTTAAATTTCTGCGTTTTTGATATTGTAACCTATAAATTCAAAGCTTAAATATACTTTTGATCCTCTAACTTTTTCCAATGTTGCGATTTTTTCCTCTTATTAAGAAAATAATAAGTTTTTGCCTCTTATTAAAAAAATGATAAATTTAGTTCCATATAAATTAGCATATTTGCAACAGTAGTCTTTGACCAAAAGGACTACTATTACAAAGGGGCTAATTCATATGAGACTAAATTTATCATTTTTTTAATAGTGCTATAATTGCAACATTTGAAAGTTAGAGAGCCAAAAATATATTTAAGCGTAAATTCTATAGAGTAACGAAAAGAAAAACTTCTTCAACAACGTAAAACGAGTCTTCTTAAAAAACAAAATTCTTTGCTTGACTTATAAGATGCAATTTAACCTGTGCTAGCTATGATTCTCGCTCTTGAAAACAATAAGGAGAAGATGGAAGAAATGGTGAGAGAATGGAGTTAGTTGAACAATTTGGATGCAAATTTTTCGGTCTCTTGGCTAATGCTTATGCAATATTGTGGACGGTTTTTGCATTATCTCGTGAATTATATTTTGGCTTAATTGCAGTTTTAGCCTTCTAACTTTTTTAAAGTTGCGATTTTGCCCCCTTAAGTTTTGCAATTGTAGCAGTTTTGGCCCCCAAGGCTGATATTGACTCGGTCTACGCTGACGTGGCACCCTATATGAGGTGCCACGTGTTATTTTATTTATTTAGTTTTTTGCTTTGGGGGGTCAAAACTGCTACAGTTGCAAAACTTAAGGGGCTGTTTTGTAGTTTTTTTCTTAGGGGCCAAAATCACAACTTTAGGAAAGTTAGGGTGGTAAACCTGCAATTATGCCTTATATTTTCTTGTGCTGGTGGTGTATCTAAAGAGTAAAATACTATAGCAGATTTGGTGCATGAGATTTTTCTTGCTTGCCACTTTCAACTATCAAACTTCATATACGTAAATCTTCTAATAACTAGTGAAGAGATAGCTAGCTTATTGCAAATTATGGTTCAAAATTTTATTTTAGTCCCTATTTTTATATTAGTTTCTTCTATGAATTTCTTAGTAGCTTATTGCAAATTAAGGTCCAAAATGCAGAATCCAAATTTCAAACATTAATGCAATTAGAGACATTGGTGTTCATTCGATTAAAATGCATTATTATATGCAGGGGCCGAGGTTCGAACCTCGGACACCCCACTTATTCACTTTATAAGGTGAATTCTAACCACTAGGCTACCTGACCAAAAAAAATAAAAATCATACGGTCTAAATAATGCAACTTTCTATTTATATTTTAAAATTCAAAGTACCGAACTTGAATTTCAAAGATCCTCGAACAGTCAACGATGTTCTGACTGCGCAAATGCAAGAATCTGATAGTAGAGAAGCCTAGACATCACTAACTACTTTATGTTGCTCAACATGTTTGTTTCCATCATCAAAGTATCAAACTACATAATACTATGACACTTCAACTTCTTAATACTTGATAATATAACATATACTTACATCACTTGATATGCAGCGCTAGAGAAAAGAGTTCTTACCTAGTAGTCAACCTTGAATGGACAACAAAGATTTTGTATGAGCCCACATAAAAACATAATAAAATTATTTATTTATAATAGGAAAAATGGTTAAATATATCATATCATTCACCAATTTCCATCTTGATTTTCAACAAATGTTCAAACATACAAAAAATTTAAGAACAAAAATCATAAAATTGCAAAGAAGTCAAAATAAGAATCACAAAAAATGCTTCCGGTCATGTCTAATACTCCCTAGCATAGTTTACATGCAAGTTTGGATGTTTCACAATACTTGAACAAAAGAAAAGATTGCTTAAACAATTCAATTACTTCAATATAACTAAATTGATACTGTCGCGTCATTTTTCGGAGATCAAGGCTATTTGATTAGCGTTTGACTCGCTATTTTATTTCACGACTGAACTTTTAATTTTTTCAAAAGAAAGTGGAAAAAGGTTCAAATACCACATTTTTAAAGATTAAGGGTTCGGGGGTTA
>Ga0315914_1000662_pt1 | contig 45906 bp, 14 predicted proteins | sample MpolenodulesMG_FD_203920 | JGI IMG/M metagenome (GOLD analysis project Ga0315914, IMG submission 203920) | Medicago polymorpha root nodule microbial communities from Los Angeles, California, United States - elongated nodules | ecosystem: Host-associated > Plants > Roots > Nodule | place: USA... | reverse complement strand
TATATATATATATATATATATATATATATATATATATATATATATATATATATTATATGTGTGTGTGTGTGTGTGTTTTGTTGCTAAATCAATTACACTAATTTTTAATGGAAATATTATTTTTTTGAGGAAATTGAAATATTATTTCTAACATTTTTCTTTGTCAAAGTTTTTTATTACCACTTCATTAACAATATAAAATAAAAACGTCCACTTGAGTGGTAATGCTCACCTACGAGTTTTTTACTTATCGAATCGATAGCCGATAGCAAATGGAGTATAACAGAATCCATACACTTGAAAGATTTAAGCTTTCTTGTCCAATCGAAAATAAAATTAAGCTTGTAATTTTATGTCCCACAACGAAAGTTTTGTGAAGAGCGGAAAGCAACTAGTCTATAAAAAGAGGCGTGTATAGTACAGTCACCTACAATGGGATTGGAATTACAATAATTTTAATTAATTAAATATTAATTAATTAATTTAATTAATGGTATTGTTACCAATTTACCTAAGTGATTTTTAGACCAATTAAGAGGTTTGTGACCTACTTTAGCGCCTATATAAACCATAGTTGTCTTTGCCTCTTCTATGGTTCCGAGCTGAACTGAGTCATTAACGAGCTTGATCTTGAGTTGAGCTTCGACCCAAGTTAATTTTTATTGAGTCGAACTGAGCTGAGTTTGACTTATTTTCAACCCTAATTATGTGATTTGAGTAAACAAATTGGACCTAATGAGCCGAACCAAGTTTGTGTCGAACTCGAGCCGACTCATTTCCAGCCCTACATATAACAAAACTAGTACTCTTTTCAATCAAGTTTATAAGAAAAAAAAACTATATTTTAGGTTCATTGAGTGCATAATTTATTTGGTATATATTTAATGAAGTTAAAAATGGTTTTTTCTTATAAATATGACCGGCGAGGGAGTACACTAGAGGAAAAGCAATGTCATACTGAAAATTATATTTGTTAAAAGAGTTTTCCTATCATGTGCAATTGTACATGTTAAGATGTTCTAAATAGTAGGTTTATTTTAGAACTTCTGCATTTTACATTAAATATGTCTTTCTAATTAAAATAGTAGTATTACTTTCATATTTTCTAGTGTAATTTTACGTATATGCATCGATCCTGCTCATTTAAATTTTTGGATCTGTCCCTGACCGAGATGGAGGTTTTATCCAATGGTTAGCCATGAAGAGAGTTTCCAGAGTTGTTGAGTTAATGCATTTTCTTCCACAATTAAGGGATCTTTAAAGTGAGCTTCTTCTACTACGATAATGCATGGGTATTGCCAAACTTTTCATTGGCCTAAGGATGTGCCAACTGATTCACGTGGAAGAGGCAGCTATGTTGTTTGATAAAGAGTTGCGTGGAGCGGTTGAGAACATTGTGGAAAGTAGCCAAATATATACCTTGATGATTTTTTTTCCCACACTCAAGTAAGTCTACAACTTTATCTTGTAAAAAAAGGAAGTAGTTTACAACTTTAGTCACTATTTTAGTGTCTTCAAAAGCATTTTTGTCTTGCTTATAATCAATCATAGCTATGAAGTCACATGAATTTAACCCTTTAATACTTTCATACAATCTTCGCCCTTAATGCTAACAAGGGAGACTAATGGAAAAAAGTTGTGCTTTCATGTATAAAAAATATATCAAAGCTTACAAATTAATAAATAATAACATAACCAACACAATTACCGATGAATCTGTACAATATGGTTAATGGACGAAGAAAAAAAATCGGCTTCTCTGAAATATAAAGTGAATAATATCAATCGTTAATTAACAAATAAAAGGTAGATATTGTAGATCCATGATAACAAATCATAATTTATTAATATCCAAATTTATAAGAGAAAAAAAAAACAATATTACTAACCAATGAAGCCGATTTGTCAAAAAAATACCAATGAACTCAAAATTATAGAACCAAAATCATTTAAAAAACTTGCAAACATCAAACTCAATCTCAACCGCAAAAGATGGTGTTTCAACTTTTATCCAACCTCTTATCACTTTTCAATCAACGCTATTAGAACTTACAAGATCACGAATCTTAAAAATCATCAGAAGAAACTGGAAATTTGACCTTTAATCCCACCATTCTTCACAATGTATCTTCTCCTAGAGATAGCTCAAACAAATATTTAAATAGACCAAATTTCCTAACATAAAGTTCCTGTTTAGAAAAGGTTTGAAAATCTTCAAAGTAGTTTCGGATAAACTTCTATCAGATTCGTCTACAACATGCTAACATTCAATTTTATCAATTAAAAGTCACTCAAGAAACAAAACTCCAAAAATTAGAAACTCAACTCACAAACAAAATTTTCCCTCAACAAATATATTTAGAAGAACACTAAGAGTGTTAATTGTGTGAATTGAAAAATTCCTAAGTTGACTCTCTCAATAAGTGTTTGTTTATTCCTAAGTTGACTCTCTCAATAAGTGTTTGTTTATGAGGCGAGATCAAACCATTGATTTTATAACAACCAACTAATCTTAGTCATTGAATTTGTAACTTATCTTTGGTTCCTCACCTATGAATAGAGCTCTTCCACCTCACTTCAACTTACACCAAAAGTTCTCCAAAGTTGTTAAAGAATTTTTCTCTCTTTTTCTTTCTTTAGCTTGTATTGACGAACTATTAAATAATTTCATTTTTTCATTTTCCCATGTATTTTCTCCATCAACGAAACAAACTTGTCCCGATTTAATTTTCATAAATTTTCTTAGAGGTGGTATTGCAAATTTTCTCATAGATAAAATGGGTCTTACTCTTAAAATTAACAATTTAATAGAATTAGAATTATTTAATTTTATTTTAAATAGTACTTCATCTGTCCTGAATTAACTGAATCATTTGCTCATTTCACACATATTAAGAAAAATGTATAAATTAAGGAGAGAGAAAAATAGTTTTTTTTAAGGGAAAGAGAAAAATAGTTTTAAGTGCTCTTATTAAGTATTGGTGTGTAAGTGAAATATATTGAATTGAAAGTGATGAAAGTAGTATAAATTATAGTTATAAAAGAAAAAAGTAATTAATATTGTATTAAAAAATAAATTGACTCAATTATTTTGAGATTTTTTTTCTCTTCAAATGACTCAATTATTAAAAAAAATGAAATACTAAATATTAATTATGTGAAATGAAAATATTAAAATTAGTTTGTGGGGTTGCACACGAAAGTGCCTAATCCCAAATATATAAATTAAATTGAACAAAAATATTATACAATAAAAATCATGTTTGTCTTTATTAGTCAAAGAAATAAAAATTATGTTTGTCTTTTCGTTCAATCATATTATAGCAGTGCTTTTTAGTTATATTTTTTTTTCTAAAAAAAATAAATTTGAATTGTAATACGTATACAATTGTTTCATTTTTAATTTTCTTACCAAAATATTCTTAATTTTATTTTTTAACATTGCTATTCGTTAGGAAATTTTTTAGCAACAAAGTAAATAATTACACTTATAAAAATGACAAACAAAAATAGTGGGATGTGGCACAATACATGAGGCAGTGTGGAAATAAGATGAGAGGCTAAGATCAATTCTTCACTTTCTCGTCGTAGGTTGGCCATGATAACTAGCATTTCCCTTTATTTATTTTGTAAAATATAACATTTATGTTTTTTGGGGATAATATTTAAGTTATTCTTTGTCACATTTTTTTACTAAGAAAAGTACACATTTATTTTAGTAGGTCTCATTTTAATGTTCACAATAAGTCTCACATTATCTTAGGATAACCCTTTCAACAAATACGGAAGCTAGAAATGGAAGCAACCTTTTATGAACTGATATGTGAGTTTATTATACGATGAAAATATATGTAAACCACTAGAAGAATCCATAAAATCATACCATATCAGCATCAAGAAAGTTCATCTATGTTCAAATTCTCAATTCTATATGTTCTCCGGTATTAGCACTTATAATTACTTCGTAGTGCTGGTGGTCACAGGACAATCAAAAATAAAATGTCCATCAAAAGATTTAGCTAAAGATAATTCTCCACTGCCTTGCATAAATCCTCACTTTGATTTTATAAGCTTACATTTCATTTTCCATCTTCTACCTCCACTATTCAAGATTAATGGTTACAACATTCTCTCAAAATCTTTGTCCTACAATTGAAGTAACACAAAAATAAAAGCACTTCAAAAAAATATTATATAGTTATACAGAACAAAAAATATTTATGCAAAATAATGAAGAAAAAAATACCAACTTACAAAATCCTGAAATTCTTCCATATCATTTGATAACACTATTATGTGGTGCCAAAGCAATTTAGCCCTTAACCCCACATCGGATGCTACACTTTCACTGCACAATTCACGTTGTTGTTTTACATCTGATACAACTTTTTTTTGGTAGATTGATACAATTTGTTTATGATGGATTAATTAATTCAAGCAACTTAAAATTTAAAAAAAAAATCAAATAATTGTTAATTTGCAACAAGAATCATCTGAACTAAATAAAACAAACAAAGAGATTGCTAAATTTATCAATGTAAAAATTAACAGCTTAAAAGAATAATAATTATTTCATTTATTATTGTTCGAATTAATATTTATTATTTTAAATTGAAAATTATTAAGCTTAAATTGGTATAGTGCCAAAGGACAGTATCAAAGAAAATGAAAATCTTGTTAAATATTTATTTTCAATGTCCCGTTGACACTATATGGGATCCAATTTATGTTGCAACCGTAGCAAGAGTGGCACATGTCACATTGTGGTTCGACATTAAATTTTTGTAAACACAATGTAATGCGGCACTCCAACAAGGATGCAACGCAAATGAAACCCATTCTTTTTATAATAGCCTAAAGGCTCGTACGCTTAATGCAATAACTTGCTGCTGCTTTTATATTCAACATTTTTTGTGTTGTTCACTTGGCTTGCCGTTGTGGGATTTAGACCAGAGCACTGCAGTGGATATGTTCATTTTCATTTCTTTTTCTCTTACAGAATCAAGTTTTAATATGTAATAGAAGAGAAGATTGTTGAATATCAACTACCTACTTAATTTCCACAACAAACTAATTTGCACTTTTCATCTTTTAATTTTCTGTCATATTATTTATTTTTATTCCCTCTGAATTCGTTTTCTTTATTAATAGATTCAACGATCTAAGATCACTCCCTACTGTATATATTTACTTCTTCATTTCTAAGAGGTTTTATCGAGGGGTTAGTCATGAAAAGAGCTTTTAAAGTTGTTGAGTTAATGCATTTTCTTCCACAATTAAGTGATCCTCAGAGTGAGCTTCTTTTACTTCGATCATGTATTGGTATCGCCAAACTTTTCTTTGGCCTAAGGACGTGCTCAACCGATTCACGTGGAAGAGATGACTATGTTGTTTGATAAAGAGTTGTCAAAGAACTCTTCTCTCTTTCTCCCTCATTTAGCCTGTTGACGAGCTATTATTTTCTTTTTCCTTTTTTCTATCCCGTCGGATTTAAAGAGTGTTTTTAACAACATAGTTCCTTCGAGTTATAACATTCCTTTAGAATTAATAATGGTATTAAGAATATAGTTCATTCGGTAAATAGAGTAGTCTCAATATTGTTTGCTGACCTGTTTTATCCTTGACATCGTAGTTGATATCTATGAACACAACGCTAGAAAATTAACGAGAACAAATTAATCAACGGCAAAACCAGTAATCTCTTCAATGATTTTTATTTTTAACTAATTTTAACTATTGTTTTAATAGTTACCTATTTTTCCACCAGAGAACAAAAACAACTAATTCCTAATAAGAAGAAATCAGTTATCTATGTTGCACAGATGGAGAAAAAGAAGCTATTAAAATAAAAATTTATATGAAGAGGCGCGAATGGTTTCAACGAAGGCTCGCTTCTGATTTTATATTGAACATTTGTTGTATTTTTCTCTGGATGTGCCGATGTGGGACTTAAAAACTACTACCATATTACAATGAAGTTTTACCATGAAATATTTTTTTGTCTTGGTAGTTAATTTCAACAAGAAACTGATCTTCAATTTCCACCTTTCCATACTATATATTTACAGCTTCATTTCTTCCTCTTAGCATCATTGGAGTATGGAACGGACCAATTACAAGGGAACACTTGAGTAGAATCAGTCTTCAACGAAAACCGCAAATTCATGTATATTTTAACTCAATTTAAATGGTTAATATAGATATAATGAATATTTTAGTATCCAAAAAATCATGTTTAATGACGCTGAAAAAACATGTGGTTAATTGTTAATGAGTTGCGACAACTTATTATATTTATTAGCCATCACTAAACGTAATTAACCACAAATTTGAATTGCGTTAACAGTAAACATGTAACATATCCTTTTCTGCAATGTTCTTGCAGCATATGCTAGTCTTCTTTAGCTATCTTCAGACGTTTTTCATCCAAATGACACAGATTTCTTATTTAATAATACTTAGATTGTAATTGAATACATAATGACATGGAAACACATGAGACTGAATTTGTCAAGACCTCAAAAGAAGAAAATGGTGCAGAAAATCTTACAATAGCTAATTTCAATCAAGACAGTAATGATGCAGATTATTTGAAAAAAGATGGTCGATGAGAAACATAACAATCCTTCATGTCTGAAAAAGTATACTCAGTTTCTCTCTCAGGTGAAACTTAATTTTTTTTACATTCACAAGCGCATACATATCATTTAGGAATAGTCTTAGGCATAATTCAACACCAAAGCAAATTTCAGCCTTTTAAGCATAAAATGTAAAGATGATACTAAATATAAATTGTGACTAAATAAAATTAATCATGTATGATCACCATCGTTATAGCATGAGGTTCACATGGTTATAGACATGCTATTACTCAGTGTTTGAGGCTAATGAAATTGCATTCTCTTCCACCTTACAATAATGTACAGTCAAATTGAGATCTTGAAGCAACGTAGGGTTACTCCTCAAGAGCAATCTCGGCTGATCCCAGCAACGATGAAACGATATCATCAGAATATGTTAAATTACAGTGGGAACTTCATCATGATCAGGAAAAAGCTGTCTTTATTCGAAGAAGCAGTTCAGGCTACCCCTGGAGATAGGTAAAATTCTTGATACACATCTTTAAGATATATAATAATATGTTTTGTTACTTCACATTCTTATTAGTGCAAAACAAGATAAAGCAAAATTCTTAAGTTGTCACAGAGTATGAATTATGTTAGAGATTAGTTAGTTTCTTATGATTTTAGCATTTGTATCTCATTTTCTACATCTTTTTCAATATGATTCTTTATGAGATTTTCTCTAATTCTTTGAGCTATCAGGCTTCTTTTTTCCCTTCGTTTTCACATCCTCTTATTTTCAACATAGGTGACCAAGTCCTTCCTCATTAAAAGTAAATTCTGCATCGAAAGAACTGTTGTATCATATGCAACTCGCGTGCTTAGAGGCGGTGCAGTATACATGAGTATGATCGTTCGTTTAAACTATGATTGTCATTGTTGACAATAGAAGTGGTTATATGTATCAATTTTAATCTGTTAGAATATTTTTGGAGTTGATTGGCTCATTTGAAAAATGTTTCACATGTCTCTAGTTCTTCATTACTAGATGAACAAATAAAAAAGACTTTAAACTTGTATATCATTTTCTTCTTTTCTCTTATACTCTTATTCTAGAGTATCATGAGATGTATCGCAAGTATTTCATCGAAAGAGTGTGGTAAGGAAATTGGAGGCCTAACTCAACCTTAAAAACCGGTTCATAAGCTGAGGATTCTCCTCTATATAAACTCTTATCAAGGGTCTAATCTATCCGACGTGGGACACCTACCGATTCACGCACCAAGTCCAAAGTGTGTTGCTGGGTGTGACGGCCGATTCACGCACCAAAGCCCAAAGAGTGCTGGGTGTGACGGGGTGTATTGGGAAAAACCCATGTCCCACATCGGATAGATAAGACTCTTGATAAGAGTTTATATAGAAGAGGCAATCCTCACTTTATGAATTGGTTTTTAAGGATGAGTTAGGCCTCCAATTTCATTATGTGGTTGTATTTTTATTTTTTTTTAAGGAGAGTGTGGTTGTATTTATAGGTGGCACAATAGATCACTATGCTTTGCAATTAAAGAAAACGGAAAATCAGAATAAAAAAATATCTATTTTATTCTAATCATTATATTTATCTATGTTTAATTGCACATTCTCCAATTTTAATTTTAATAGGTAGTATATAAGAGTATGGTTGTTTATCATTGAGGAACCTATAACATTGGATCATTTGGTGACTAGCGGCATTATTTCTCAAGAGTTGCAATTATATGTGGCAGGTTGTGGAACATCAGATACTGCTCATCATGTGTTTCTATCTTGTCCCACTCTTGCTTCTCTTTGGAGTCTTGTTAGATTGTGGATTGGTGTGGCATTTGTCAACCCGAATCAATTACATAATCATTTTGTTCATTCTTCAGGTGGTTTACGAGCGCGTCGCTCCTTTATGCAGCTCCTTTGTCTTTGTTGTGTTTGGGTTTTATGAACAAAGCGCAACAATAGATTATTCAAGAACAAGGAAAACTCTGCTCATAAGAGCTCTTGAGGTCCTTTGGCTTTCATATGTGGTGGTCGAACCCGTTTATGTCTATGGGTATAGGCTAATTTATTTTTGTTTCCTTTGACTTCGACTGCTTTGCATGTAAGCTTGTAAACTTTTGAGGTCCTTGTTGCCACACTTTGTGCTTATAAAAACTCTTTGTAGGTGTTAATATATTTCATTTTTGTTTGTTAAAAAAACAATTTATAAAAATATTAGTAAACGATACTAATTTTACCATTGAAATCAACACAATTATTTATGAGTAAATTTTCATAGACACACTTTTAATCCATCCACCTCTTACACCGCTCCACTGTGTGGCAATTTTTTGTCTTATTCAAACAAAATAATATACTCCCTCCGGTTCTAAATATAAGAGAATAATTTGTTTTTAGATTCATTGAATAATCAATGTATTTGAACTACAATCATACAATATAATAAAGGCTTAATTGCAGTTTTAGCCCCCTAACTTTCTCAAAGTTGCGATTTTGACCCCCTAAGGAAAAAAACTACAAAACAGCCCCCTAAGTTTTGCAATTGTAGCAATTTTGGCCCCCAAAGCAGATATTGACTCGGTCTACGCTGATGTGGCACCCTAAGTGAGGTGCCACATGTTTTTTTTTTTTTGCCTTGGGGGGCCAAAACTGCTACAGTTACAAAACTTAGGGGGCTGTTTTGTAGTTTTTTTTCTTAGGGGGCCAAAATCGCAACTTTGGGAAAGTTAGGGGGCTAAAACTGCAATTAAGCCTATAATAAAGCAAACATAATTCTTACATGGGAAAATTAATATGGTCAACTAATGAAGTTTTAACATTGAAGAGAACAGAGGATTGTTGAACCAACTTGCTAGTTTACTTTCCAAAACAAACAAATAATGCTCACTTTTCACCTTTTTCTGCCATTTATCTTCTTTCTTTTATTTCCTCTGAAACTGTTTTTCTTAGTGCAATATACATATTTAAACATGGATCTTTGACAACATTTCTTTCAAAAGGACCTATATGACTACCCCTTAATTGTTTCTTTACTGGTTCCTTTCTTCCTATCTGCATCAATGGGGTAAGGAAGTATATAATATAAGAATTCTTACTGGTTCCATTTTTCATTAATAGTAATCCTCTTTTAGAAGTTTTCAGACGATATTAATGTTAATTTTTTTTCTCTGCATAAGCCAAAGATGTGATTATCATGTTATAGAGAATTAGACCCTTCTACTTAGCTCGACGCCAAGTGTTGAGTTGAGAGTGTACCATGACATTTAGAGGAACTTTCTTGATTTAATGGGAAAAAAAATGGTTTTGCAAGCTACACCCAGTAAATCAATCAAAATTCTCATTTTAGTCTAGTTGACATTTTAGTTTGATGAACATTTTTTAGTCTATGTATTTTACCATTTTATATTTCTCTTTGTCGATGTTTTTCGGCATTTCTTTTTTGTATTTCCCAAGCTGTAATTATTGTTAATACCTTTGGGCCTGTGGGAAGCTATTAGAGAGGTAAAAGTTACTTACATTACATGTTAGTAAGATTAGTTAAAAATTAGATGGTCTATTTTCCCATATAAGCCGCAATGGCTACTTGATGTAATGTAACCACACTTCTCTCACAATCAATATTATTTTCCATTTCACTTTTCTATACTTTTTTCTTAATCATGACATGAGTTTTATCAAGAATAATAATACGTACAATTAGGCAAACTTAGTTTACACAAAACTTGGTTCATTTAAGCTTACGCAAACTCAATTCACGTAAGCTTCTTCAAACTCAGTAGTTCACATAATCATACTCAATCTATGTAAAATTTGAATTTCTAAACATAGGAAAACTTTAATAATGTAGCCATACATAAATTCAATTCATGTAAAGTCCAAAATTAGAACTTTAAAAGACAACAATCAATTAAAGTGACATTGAGACACACCACATGAGTAGATCAGTGTTCAACGAAAAATTGGACATGGTTTACTTATACACTTGCTTGGACATTGTTCATCATTGACCGAATGGTTTTTCTCTTTTTCTTTTTGAAGTCATGTTATTATCATATAATAACTCGTCTATTTGTATGCACATTTTGATCTATCAATTAATATTTTTTTAAGAAGCTAAATTAGCCCACCTAAATTGACACTAAGGAGAATCAAACATGAGACCTCGAGGAGGAGCACACTCCTAGTCCCAGGTCAATACCACTAGACCAACCCAATCTTTCAATTAAAATTAACTTAATATAATCTTAAAATCAACCAAAAATCTTAATTAAAATTTAATCAAGTAATCAACTTTCTCTCAACAAAAAAAAAATTAATCAACTTACTCAAAAATTAGAATTTATTAAAGGCTTAATAGCAGTTTTAGCCCCCTAACTTTCCCAAAGTTGCGATTCTGACCCCCTAAGAAAAAAACTACAAAATCGCCCCCTAAGTTTTTCTTAGGGGGTCAAAATCGCAACTTCGTGAAAGTTAGGGGGTGAAAACTGCTATTAAGCCTTTATTAAAAGGTTAAATGTCTATCAGTTTTTACCTACTATATATGTTAACACTCAATTTTTTCAAGTAATCAAATTACTCAAAAAATAAATAAATAAATTAGAAATAGAATTTAATTAAATATAAAAAAATATTAGATTTGGGGGTACGTCAGTTGGATGAGAATAGGTCAGATTGTCTGACAAGTATTTACGGTCTAACCTACGACATGTCTAGATTAGGCCAGACCTTTTATTAAACATGGAAAGTTAAAATTATTTTAGAAATCTTTTTAGCTAAAAAGGTCGTATTATTAGTCGTAAAAAAGCATTTCGACGTATCAAGACGACCTACTTAAGTATATGTAAATGACATTTTTATATTATAGTATATCGTTATTATTATTATGAAGGAATTGTATTATTATTATTTTAAATTCTTTACTTTAAGTTGTTAATTTAACATATCATTACCTTTCTAAGAACCTATTTGAAACTTAAAAACTTAAAACCTAAGAATCTATTTGAAACTTGAAACTTTAAAAAACTTAAGAGACCTATTTAAAAACTAAAAAATTTAAAGGACTAACCAGTATTTTCGTCAAACTTAAAGGAGCAAAATAGGTATTTAGCCTAAATTATAAATTTACTAATTTTTAAGCAATTTAAATTTATTAACCTACATTAATTTTATAAGATTGGATGTGCATTGTGCCAACTCTTCTGATTGTAGCTTTTCCAGTCCACTGTTTCAGGGACGAAATTTTATAGTTGAGTTTGGAGCAGTGAGTGATTATTGAATGTTCTAAATTTATTTCCTTGTTTTTTTCAAAATAGTTTGAAAGCACCCTCTTGAGTTAGTTGCTTCAATTTTTATGTCCCAATTTCATATCCTAGATTTTTTAAAATGATTTTTAATATGCAAATCTATCTTAAATACTAATTGTTTTAGTTAACTTTGACTTTATTGCAAAACAAATTGTAAAAAACCATCAAGGCAATCAGGTGTCTCCCTTGAGACATTGAGACTCATTTAAAAGATGTCAACATTTAATATTGAGAAAGAATAATTTATCTCTATCATAACAATGATCGGTTATCAAACAGATAAAGTGAGCAACATGCATGAAATTCTAGAACCAATTAAACAATCCTTTAGTACAATTAATTTCATAAACTTCATGCTTGACGCCTAGATATTTATTTTTTATTTACCATGAACCTGATATATATAAGTATATAAGATAACAGACATCACATTAAACTTTATAAAACAATCTTACAAAAAAAAAAAAAAAACACAAATCTGAAGCAAAAGAAAAAAGAAGATATATAATACTTCTGGCAATGCCTTGTTGCTTAATAATCTTACATCAACACAAGTAAACATTGAAAAATGGTGCTGAAGTATTAAGCATGTCATCATGGTTGCATCAAAACATGCAATATATTATTCTTTCCCTTTTCCTTGGGAGGGAACCTAGTCCTAGATTAAGATCATGTTACATTGGAACTAAAACTTCCAGTGCCTATGTAAATTATCAGATTTAACGTTACCTTTATGAACCTTTTTCTTTCCTACATGATCAACTTTATCTCTAGACTTAGGTTCTGTGGATTTTCTTGCGTCCGGAGGAATATCGGTAGTGTCATGTGATTTCACTTTACATTGAGCAAGAGCATGTCTATTTGGTAAAACGGTACTATTCTTCGATACGTAAACTCTTCCATTTCCAGTCTTGTTTCTGCTCCCAATCATTAAGTCATTCTCTGTATACAAAATTGAAACAAAATTTTGAGGTCATATCTGAAAAGCTACATAATAAACCTTGAATAACACAGAAAGTAGATGCAAAGCGAGGAAACTAGAATCAGTATAATTGATGGTGCTTTCAATAATTACAAATTTTTTACTATGTTAAAGCATTCCATTCTCTTCACAGCCACAAACAACGAATTGAATTCTCTTCTCCATCAGCTAGAAGTGAAAATTATTTTCGAATATTTCAAGTTTCTTGTGAGTTATCAGAAGTAAGAACCTTGTTTATCTGCTATAGATATCTTAAGACCCTATATTCTCACATAATGCATACCATAGGTTCTGGAGCAAAATGAAGTGCATTATAATTCAGGAAGCAATGACACTACACAATGACACTAATACATTTCACATTAAGAAAACTCAAAAAGCAGTCTCCTAACAATATAATACTCCCTCCGTTTCATAACGAGTATCACTTTAGCAAAAAAAAATTGTTTCAAAATGAATGTCACTTTACATCTTCAATACAACTTTAATTTTTTTTCTCCCAACTTTACCCTCAATAAATACTCCAACTTTTCTCTCGCACAATTTTCAATGCAACTTTAGGTTTGTCTTTTTCTTGGCAGTTTAGTAAAAGTGTTATGTCTAATGATTATTTCATTTCATTCCTTAATTTGTGTGCAATTGGCTAAAACGACACTCATTTTGAAACGGAGGGAGTATTACTTAACAAATGTTAATGCCACAACCACAAGCTCAAAATTCAAGTTTTCCCTAAAATATTCTTTTTCTTTTCATTTCACTAATGAGCAATTTTGAATTATCAACCATATGAAGAGCTTCCGTTATGAGTTATGTTTACCTTCAAATTACTTCAAATTTGCTCTGGTCTTAATCTGAAAACTCGTTTTATAGAGTTGCATTGCATCATTCTGGAAGTACTTTTACTAAATTATAAAAATATTTTTGTATGTTCTAAAGGATCTTTACCAACATCTATATCTCTTGGCTTCAATGGGTCATCGAAAGCAGCCCAAAACATTGTCATTAATATAAAGCATAACTGTTCTTATGGTCTCCATCTCTAAGTCAACCATTAGTTATAGCTCAGACAATAAAATTGCAAAAAGTAACTGGTATATAATATAAACATGTATAGCTAAACGGAAAAGTGATGGAGTATGAGATTTACCAGGACTAGATATGACAGCGCGAGGGCGTGGAATTGAACTGGCTCTGATGTTTACTTTATTCTCATCATCTATATTGCCATCCTTCTCAGGTCCATGATCCTTCTCTAGTCCCCCAGGTCCTGACAAATCGGATGCCAAACCGCCACCCCCAAAGTCTTCAGTAACAGGTACTTGTGGAATCAAATCGCCTCTAATATATACTTTACTCTCATCAGTATCTCCATCCTTCTCTGGTTCTGCAGAACCGGAGGAATCGGATGTCAAACCGCCTTCCCCAAAGTCTTCAGTAACAGGTACTCGTGGAATCAAATCGGCTCTTATATATACTTTACTCTGATCAGTATCTCCATCCTTCTCTGGTTCTGCAGAACCAGAGGAATTGGATGTCAAATTGCAGTCGCCGAAATCTTCGGTTACAGATACTCGTGGAATTGATACTTGTGGCAAGTAACACTTTGGTACTTTGACAATAGATGGCACAGAGACAACTTTATGGTCCTTAACTGCAAAATTAGAGAATAGTGACTCTATATCATTAAATGGAATGATGAAAACAAAAATAAAAAACGAAAATCTGCATGACTGGTTCATGTGATTACTGTCCTAATTTTTGGTTCAAATGATTTTCCTGCTTTTCAAGTAAATAACATTGTTTACCAAATTGAAGAATAAGTTGAGCAACTAATGATGATTCATATGCTCAAGCCACATAAAATTAGAAAGCCTATGCATGTTATCGACTTCATTTTAAAAAAATTTAGTTTGAAATAAGGACCGACAATTACCCCCTTCTCAAAACTTATTTCAAAGTATGTTAGTGGGATGGAAGAACCATAAGGTTTTGTTCCACCAATACCCCAAAGCACTCTAGATCACTAAAACTTTATGGCCTGTTTGGATTAGCATATTTGAGTTTATCTACTAACATAAGCACTTGTGAGACTCTTTGGGAGAGCTTATGGAAACAGCATATGACATGTCCATAAGCTGTTTTCAACTTAATTCTATAAGCTTTCCATGATAGCTTATAGCTTATACAATGTTTGACTTTATTTTATGTTCTGTTATAGAAACAGCTTATAAACGACAATCATGATTGATTGACATAAGTCAATTGTATTTTACACTGACGGTGTATATGAATTAAATCATTATCATGTGTTTGAAACAAAACAAAAAAAGAGGAAAAATTAGAATAATTACCGGGAGAAGTAGGAGAGTGGAAGGATAGAGAGAGGAAAGCTTTCAAACCAAGGTCTCTTACATCACCGCCCTCATATACATCTTGATGATGTTCCTGTCTTAATTTCACCTTTGGATACACTGAAAATCAAGTTGCAAACAAAACAATCAAATCATGTTTCATCAAAAAATACAAATTAAAACAAAACAGAACTTACTTGTCGATTTTTTGCAAAGTAAACAGAGTCCGATGTTGTTCTTCTGACTTCTGAGAAAAAAGGAAAAAAAAGGGGTTTGATTTGATGATAGTGATGAAAAATATAAAAAATAATAAAATGAAAATGATGATGATGGTATTGTGTTGGGTCAAAGATGAAAGAAAGAATCATTATTGATTCCTTTCCTGCGTCTTCACACGCCATTGTGTTCATGCCTTTTGACTAACGCCACCCAAATTGAAACCTTTTTTTTTTTTGTGAGTTGAGATTGAAACATACATACATACGCACGTTTACTTCGTTTTAATGTATTTTTTTTATATTATCATCTCATTTTATTTTATATAAAAGACACAAACAGCAACAATGAAAGGTTTACCTTTTCTTGTGTATGTTGTGACCGTTTGCACTAAAATTTTCTTCCTCTATTGACTCTCAATTTATAGTGACAATATGGAGGGGGAAGGTGACAAGATGGTGATGGCTAGACAATATTTGTAGTGGTCCTGCCCTGGATCAGTGATGTTATGGTGAAAATAGAACAACATAAAAGCAAGGGGAAAAGAAAGACTGAGTGGATACTGGAAGAGGAAAACCACGTTCTGGATGTTTGCTGCCTCTGTCATACTGTTTAAATTTTTCTGTTTTTTTTTTAGTTTCTTTTGACAAATTTAATTGGACATGAATCACAACTTCTTGCTCTTTTTTATAACTGTAACTGGATGACATGTAATGTAACTACTAACTAAGCTTGAGTTAATGAGCCAAATGAAAGCATCTCAATTGTAAATTAATTTAATGAGTTTTTTTAAAGCAGTTAACATGCTAAAAACAATAATAAAATTAACATTTCCTAAAAAAACACAATTAACATTGTCACTTATTATTATTTTTTAAACACATACATTTGTCCGAAAAAATTGAGGTACTACAACACCACAAAATAAAGGTTGGGATGAATGTATAATAAATATAGAGGTATAGGATAAAAATTTCCAATATAACCACGCTTCCATCAAAAGCCACTGTGCTTTCTTCATCTTTTTCTTTCTTTCTTTAAACTGATTCTTGAGTTAAAATGATTAAAAAATAAATTAATGGGTCATATATGTTGAGAGATTAGTGGGACATATTTTGAAGTTTTTGATGGGTTATATGAATATTTAAAAAAATATATAATTGAGTAGTTTAAATAGCTGAAAAATATGCATTAATATAAAATATTAAACATGATCTATTTACATCGCCAAACTAAATGACATGATATGAGCAACTAAAATACTTGAACTTAGTCTTTTTATGAAGGAAAATACCTGATTTTAATTGTCGATTATTTCACCTAATGAATTGATGTTGACGCATTAAAAAAGATCATTGAAAATAATATCATGTGGTTTTTCAAATGAAACATACTCAAATTCAAAATTTCTCAAAGACCTGTTAGTCAAACGACACTTCATCGTTGAATAAACACAATCGCAACATGCCCTTCAACTAACTAAAACAAAAAAATAAACCATCAATTTAATCCATGAGCTACCTCTCATATTTCAATTTAATCCTTTAATTATAAAATTACAATAAGTAGTTCCTAAACAACCCATTTAGATTAGTCTAACAATAGTGACATAAAGCTAACTAATAAGTTCCTAAACTATGTAAAATCCATCCATTTAATCTATATTATTAAAATTTTATTGATCAAATTGACGGTCTTTTATATACTTCATCAAATTAATTTAATTTAATATAATTTAATGAAAATTTGTCGTAATAAAGCTCATTAATTATTTGAATTTATTTATTTTTTGAATAAAAGGGGCTAGGCCTCACTAGAATTTAATTGTTTGCGGTGATTAATTAATACGAGTCTTGCTAAACAATGTCATTATGGTAATAGTTAAAGAAACTAAAAATAGAAAATTTGTTTTAAAAATATAAGTTTTGATTTTGATTAAGTAATAATTACACCAATTTTTATATAAAAAAAATTACTTATTTTGATTGTTTAACCAATATCATAGACTATTTAACATTCTCATTTATATTTACATAAATTTTTTAACTATAAACAAAACAAAAACAATGGCAACATAAGCCCAACCTAAAAATCCTCAAACCCTACAACGCAAGAAAATCAACTTCCCTTGTCTTGCACGAAACAACATCGTATCCCATTTCATCTCCAACAACAACATGGACGTTCGCGACCTAGCATACCGTTACTTAACCCAACTAAACCACACTTCCACCACTCAAACCATAGCACGTGCCGTCCACGCACACATCCTCACCTCCGGTTTCAAACCCAACACTTTCATCCTTAACCGTCTCATCAATATATACTGCAAATCCTCCAACATCACTTACGCCCGCAAGCTGTTCGATAAAATTCCCAAACCAGATATCGTCGCTCGAACCACCCTCCTCTCCGCTTATTCCTCCTCCGGTAACGTCAAATTAGCTCAGCAACTCTTTAATGCCACTCCACTTACCATCCGCGATACTGTTAGTTACAATGCCATGATCACGGCGTATTCTCATGGTAATGATGGACACGCTGCACTTAATCTCTTCGTTCAAATGAAAAGAAATGGGTTTTTACCTGATCCGTTTACGTTCTCCAGCGTGCTTTCTGCTCTATCATTGATAGCTGATGAGGAGCGGCATTGTCAAATGCTACATTGTGAGGTTGTGAAATTGGGAACATTGTTGATACCATCTGTTACGAATGCACTTTTGAGTTGCTATGTTTGTTGTGCTTCTTCGCCTTTGGTGAAATCATCACAATTGATGGCTTCTGCTAGGAAGGTTTTTGATGAGACTCCTAAGAATCAGATATATGAACCTTCGTGGACCACTATGATTGCTGGTTATGTTAGGAATGATGATCTTGTTGCAGCACGTGAGCTTCTCGATGGATTGACTTACCCTATTGATGTTGCTTGGAATGCTATGATTTCTGGTTATGTTCGTCGTGGTTTATATGAAGAGGCGTTTGACACGTTTAGGAGAATGCATTCGATGGGAATTCGGGAGGATGAGTATACTTACACCAGTTTGATTAGTGCATGTGGTTCTTGTAATGAGAAAATGGGGATGTTCAATTGTGGAAGACAGGTGCATGGTTATATTCTTAGGACAGTGGTGGAGCCGTCGCAGCATTTTGTTTTGTCTGTTAACAATGCTTTGATTACTTTCTACACCAAGTATGATAGAATGGTAGAAGCGAGGCGAGTCTTTGATAAAATGCCTGTGAGAGATATTATTTCCTGGAATGCTGTTTTGTCTGGGTATGTCAATGCGCGGCGCATTGAGGAAGCTAATTCTATTTTCAGGGAGATGCCGGAGAAGAACGTGCTGACTTGGACAGTGATGATATCTGGTTTGGCGCAGAATGGTTTTGGGGAAGAAGGTTTGAAGTTGTTCAACCAGATGAAGTCAGAGGGACTGGAACCTTGCGATTATGCTTATGCTGGGGCAATCACAGCTTGTTCTGTTCTTGGATCGTTGGATAATGGACAGCAAATTCATTCCCAGGTAATTCGATTGGGTCATGATTCGGGCCTCTCCGCCGGCAATGCGCTGATTACCATGTACTCAAGGTGCGGTGTTGTCGAATCTGCTGAATCCGTGTTTCTCACAATGCCTTATGTGGATTCAGTATCTTGGAATGCCATGATTGCAGCTCTTGCACAACATGGGCATGGTGTCCAAGCCATTGAGCTTTTTGAACAGATGTTGAAGGAAGATATATTGCCTGATAGGATAACTTTTCTCACAATTCTAACTGCTTGCAACCATGCTGGCTTGATCAAAGAAGGACACCATTATTTTGATACGATGTGTATTCGTTATGGTATAACCCCTGGAGAGGATCATTATGCCCGATTGATTGATTTGTTATGTCGTGCGGGTATGTTCTCAGAAGCAAAAAGTGTAATAAAATCAATGCCTTTCGAGGCCGGTGCGCCAATTTGGGAAGCTCTTCTTGCTGGTTGTCGGATTCACGGGAACATGAAATTGGGTATTGAAGCTGCTGACCGACTGCTTGAGCTTATTCCAGGGCAAGATGGAACCTACATAATCCTTTCCAATATGTATGCCACTTTAGGTCAGTGGGATGAAGTTGCCAGGGTGAGGTTACTGATGAGGGAACGAGGAGTGAAGAAGGAACCTGGCTGTAGTTGGGTTGAGGTTGAAAACATGGTTCATGTCTTTTTGGTTGATGATGCTAGGCACCCTGAGGTGCAAGCGGTATACACATATCTAGAGCAGCTGGTAAATGAAATGAGGAAATTGGGGTATGTCCCTGATACGAAGTTTGTACTACATGATATGGAGTCAGAACATAAAGAACATTCTTTGTCTACGCATAGTGAAAAGCTTGCTGTTGTTTATGGAATTATGAAGCTTCCTATAGGAGCTACGATTCGGGTTTTCAAAAATTTAAGGATATGTGGGGACTGCCATAATGCATTCAAATATATTTCCAAAGTAGTGGAACGAGAGATAGTTGTGAGAGATAGGAAGAGGTTTCACCATTTTAAAAATGGTGAATGTTCTTGTGGCAATTACTGGTAGGAAGAGGTTCTATTATTAGATTATCATCAAGGGTTAATTAATGTCAAAATTGATCAAACGAGTTTAGATTATATGAAATGGAGCCTGGAGCTTTCACAATCACAAATTTTAAATCAAGACTGATAACAGCCACAAAATGATCTCCAAAAGGTTGATCAGTTGGAATATGAATACTTGTTTTACCCCTTACTCCTCTTTATCTCCGTGATTCTATTTATTTCAGCTTTTTGTGAATTGAATGACGCGTCTTTTCTGCCACTCTTGTTTACAGGACATGCTAAAGCCATTGGAAAGGATATCCATGATCCCTGGTTTGTTTTAATGGTCTACAGGTCAGAAATTTGCCGTGTCCTATAATTCTATTGCACCCACCTTGCACGTGAATGCTAGAGTTTGATAATTGCTATTTCAAGTCATTAGGAATGAAGTGCAGTAGCAATGCCATGTCACATGCGCTGTCATTCTTACTTCAGTTTTCCTTTACTTTTCTGTTTCAGCTTCTGGTTCATGTATTTGTATGCATCTGGTACAGCATTCAACCCAGCATCATCTTGTTGGTAGCTGTATAGTTACATGCCATCTTGATGGCTATGACTTTGGAAGGATGGAAGGAGCAATGAGGTGGTGCTAACAGTAAAGCTACTTTGATACGGGAAAGGACAGAATTTTGTGCCCTGTTATCGGCTTTCTGTTCAGCACTCATCAATGTAAGGTAAGGTAAAAGCACAGCACTCTCTACAAGTAAATGTCTGAGAAGCTTTAGCTAGGGTCTCTGTAAGGCATGACTTTCTGCAAAAGGGAAAGTGAGATCAATAATCATACAATATATCCAGAAGTTTATGTGAATTGAAAATTTAATTCACAAAAATCTAAAAGTGAATTTGTTGTTGTCTGCTGATTTTATAAAGAACCTCACTTTAGAGGAGCTTTTTCCATCCAACACATGGACTCTAATGGGATCCTAGTTCCTAACTGAACTATCTGAAGGTGCACAAACAAGAAAAGAAGCATTCTTATTCAGTACTTTTATGGTTATTTTCTTTCCAAAGTTGAAGGCTTGTGAATCAAAAGATTGCACATATATGTTTCTTTTCAAGAGTGCTAGACAATGGCCTTTACCGGTCTCCCTCTGAATAAGTTACTGAGTTCTGCTGTTTTTTGGGCTGCCTCAAGGATCTGATATAATTTAATAAATTATCATATTTATCCTATCATACATGAAGTGAAATTGAGGAATAAACTTTTTTATGTGTCCCCTGGGAGCATTAAAGCAACGCAGAAATCCGTATTCTGCAATAAACAATTTTGTGCTTTCCTTTGTCTCATGCTCGATGAATTCCTTTTCAGCAATTTCCTTTTCCACAGGAAATGATAAAAGAAGAAAATAAATGATCCACATGATCTTTAATTGGGATAATAACAATTGACTTAGAGCATCTTTTTTCTTTCCAACTTGACAGCAATGAAATAACTTTACAGAAGAATATGATACAGTACTATATTTTTTGTCAATATATATTTAGGCCACTGAAGCATCATAGTCACTTGATAATGATAGTGAATTAAAAATTTAAAACTATGTAACATTAAATTACAAAGAAAAAACAATAATTGCATTCAATATTAATCATTCTGTTTAATTTTATTTGACAAAAAGTTATTATTATTCATTCTGTTTTTTTTGTTGTACTTGTATGTCTTCTTACAAGGTAGTAAAAAAAGTCTACTGCATACAAACAAATAGGAGTGTACAAACAAAGCATCTTTCGTTCAAACCAAGACTTGATGAAAATGCCTCTTGGCTTCTTTGAATCACTGAGCATTTCGGACTGGAAGAGGTCAGATGCTGACACTCATTTTCTGTTAAAAATTGGACCACTACAATATATCAATATCTTGATATTTAAAATTTCAAAGATTGAGTGATTTATTCCTTTAAATTTGCAAAATAGCTATTTAATCCTTAATTTCAAAAATGTATTGATTATTACTGTATGTTAATCTTAAACAAAAGGCTCTAAGTTGGTAGCAATCGGTCTTAGTGAAAGGATTTAGAGTATGAGTATTGAGAGTTGAAACTTAGAAAATTGTTGTATACATATTTGTTTAGGCCGAAAAACACATGTAAATTACTCAAATGCTCCTCGGCAGTTAACTGCCGAATTATGGAACCGGCTGCAGTTAACTACCGAGGAAAACTTCGGCAGTAAACTACCGAGGAAAACTTCAGCAGTTAACTATCGAAGAAAACTTCAAACTTGTTTTTTTTTTAACAAAAACCATAAATTGTCATTATTAATATTTATTGATTTTGAATGTTTCGATCATTATTTTGGTACGTTTCAAACAATTGCAGTATTGTACTTATGCATATATATCTTAATAAGAATATCATTTAAATCTTGACCAAAAAAATAAAGAGCATTTAAGTCCTCAAAAAACATTTCAATGAGTGTAAAAATTAAGCATTTGAATATTGTTTTGCAAATTACTTAAATAAAAAAGATCGTTGTGCATAATTATTTTAATGTAGAAAATATAACAACATACTATACCTTAAAAAAAATTGTTGTGCACAATTATTTTAACGATTTTTTTATTATTATTTTTATTTAAGTAATGTGCAAAACAATATTCAAATGCTTAATTTTTACACTGTTTTAAATGCTATTCTTATTAAGATATATATGCATAAGTATAATACTGCAATTGTTTGAAACATACCAAAATAATGATTGAAACATTCAAAATCAATGAATATTAATAATGACAATTTATGGTTTTTGTCAACAAAAAAAAAGGTTTTAAGTTTCCTCGGCAGTTAACTGCCGAAGTTTTCCTCGGTAGTTAACTGCAACCGGTTCCATAATTTGACAATTAACTGTCGAGGGGCATTTGAGTAATTTACATTTGTTTTTCAGCCTAAACAAATGTGTATACAACAATTTTCTAAAACTTATGACATTAACCGTGGAATGAATCAACTTTTTTCCCCTTTAAGTACAATTTTTTTCACCCAAACCCTGTTAATTTCATTTGTTTTTTTAAGGATACCCAGTAAAATTCTTAAGCACCAACATTCTCAATTTCTCATATTATGTAGATCAAGATTATAAAATATAATATTAATTATTAAGGGAAAATACATTCACCTCCTTTGAGGTTTATTAAAATGACACTAACATCCCCTTTAGTTTTGAAAATCACACTGACCTCCCTTAAGTTCTCATCAAATAAACAAATACCTCCCTTCTTCGTTAACACCGTTAATTTTCCGTTAACAAAATTTTAGAAAGCCGCAATTGCGAACAATGAAAATGACGACGTGAATGACAAGAGCTAGCATATTGTTTCTTCTTGCTGAAACAGAACGTTCTAACATACATATGTTTCTAGTTTCCCAGAAATCAACCAACACATGAATGCAATTAAATACACGACATTCTAATAACATACATATATTTTTAATTTTCAAGAAATCATCATAGAAAAATCTATAATTCAGAACTGATTTTCAAAACAAATCTGGAGAGAAACTAGTGGAACATTTTAGAACATTTAAATCTCCAAAAGACCTTATATTCCAACGAAATTAGATATACGACTCAAATCAGTTTACTCGGATTAATTCCGTTAAAGAAAATTCCAAACAATTCAAGAACAGCATATGACTTGCGACAGAATATCAAAAGCACCCTCATATCTTTTTCACTTTTTATTTATTTATGCGTCATTTTTAATGGAATTATTGTTATTAAACTCATTTCATGTGTTGTTGATTTATGAGAAGCTAAAAACGTATGTATGTTAGAATGTTCTCTTTCAGCAATCATGAAGAATATGTTCTTGCTACTTGTGTTGTCAATTTCATTGTTCACGTCGCTATTCTTCAAACCAGAAAAGATAACGAAGAATTAACGGTGTTAATAGATAAGGGAGATGTTTGTCTATTTCATAAAAACTTAAGGGAGGTTCATGTAAGTTTTAAAATTAGAGGGGGTGTCAATGTCATTTTAATAAACCTTAAGAGAGGTGAGTGTAATTTCCCATAATTATTATTATTTACCAAAATACTACATTTTAATTATTTAACATCGCTCTCGTGTGAAGATTAAGGAAAGAGTTGAAGTGATGAGTTACAATACAAATTAACTATGTAAATAATGAATTAATTAGGTGAAAGAGCGGGATGATGAATCTCAATAACTAAATGATATTTTTTGAAACAATATAAATTGCTAACTGATTATATGCGGTGGCATTTAGCATGGGTCAGTGGATTTTTTTTTCCACCATGGGAAAGTTGATTATGTTCACTGGATTAAATGAATGAGGAACTAATTCTTATCATACTCTCTCAACACTAGATTATTGTTTTACACTATCTTTCATCCTCTCTCTTTCATGTCTCCACACACCCATATCACAACCACCACTAGCAACCACCACACACCACCATGATTGCTGCCGGAAAACTCATAGATTTTCTAAGTGCTTAATTGGGCTATTTATCCAAAGACACTCTACTTCCTTTTAAGCTTTTGTTTAATAAAAATGGTGAAATTCATTCTCGTTATCTGCCATAATCACTAGCAACTCGATGCTAGAAGTGTGATGCTTAGATTTTGTTGAGTCAAAGCTTAAAAAAGGCAAATCAAAAGAAGCAAGTATATATTTAGGATAGGACCAACGGAACATCAAAATACCAGAACGATAGTGGCCCTGCCCAGTGGTTCATAACCATGTTTTCCCACAGTCATTTTCACTTCGTGGAAGAAGAATCTGAAAATTTCAGCGGCAAAAAGAACAATTTTAACTTTCAATTACATTTTAAAAAAATATTATCCATAAAAAAAAAAAAAAACATTATTAAAAACACACAAGGAACCAGGGACAAATTAACCACATGAAAACAACATTTTCAGATCTATTTTGCTTAACAATCAGTGACCCAAAACCAAAAACCTCGAGAAAATTGTTGTTTAAAGTGGTTAATTAACCTTTCTCTTAATTCAAACACGATTTTGTGGATCTATTTTCCTTTATTTTTGTGGATTTATTTTGCTCAACAAAAGGATTGGGTGGTGGTGGACGGCCATGGAAGAGGTGTTGGAAGATATTGTGAAGTGGTGGGAGCAAGGAGGAAGAAGAGTTAGAGGGTGAGTGGTTAGATCTTATGTTGACACACCATGATAAAGATGTGTTCTTTATTTGATCTAATGGACAAAAAAAACTTTTCTATGCTGGGAAACAACTCTCCATTTTCATGCTAAACCTCACCATTATATGCATGCTACTATAAACTAAAAAAAAATTAACTAACTTTTTATGTGTATCTTTGTTAAAAGAGAGTAGGTAGCTGGTTGGTTAGTTAAGAAAGTTCAAATGAGTTTGAAGATGGGGAGACTGGCTAACTAATATTTGCTTATCCCAAAAAAAAAAAAAAAATCTCCAACACAATTGTTTATTTGTTGCTTATTTCATCATTGAACATATGTATTCAATTCCTTAAAAATATAAAAATTATTGTTTTTCACGTAATTTGTTTTTATTGCTAAACTAAATTGCCTTAGTCCCATACGCACATGTTAACACAACCTAATGTAACTTCATCATTGAAGCTATTATCTGTGGTGCATAAGGTTGCTTAAATTTAATCACCATATTAGGAAAAGTTGCTTAGCACTAAACAAATGTTTATTACTCAAGCTCAACCAAAATCAAGAAAGAATTGGAGAGAAGTACTCTTTCCGTTTCTAAATATAAATAAAATTGACTTTTTAGATTCATTCATTTAATGATGTATGTGGTTCATATTATAGACCACATACATCATTAAATGAATGAACCTAAAAAGTCAATTTTGTTTATATTTAGAAACGGGTGGAGTATATAGACAAGAGTTGTTAAAACATTGCATCATTAGATTAAGAAGTTGATGATGTATTTAAGTGTGATGTGGCACAACTTAATGATGATTTAAGAACCCACATCATATTAGGTAGTGCACACCATTGAAAATACTCTAAGCTGACTCTCAAGTCTCAAACATAGGATAAATAAAGCATTGTTTCACTTTCCTTCTCGATTTGGTCCAAGACAAGAAACGGAAAACAAGCCAAACAAAAACACTTTCCACTTTCCAAGAGAAAGTGAGAGGAAAACAAAGACTCAACTGAAGGCGCATGCTATGATGCTAAACGATTCCATTTTGAGGTTAATGCCACAGAGTGGCACCCAAAATACTGTGCCTACTTTTCATTCTCCCCTCGATATTGAGTCTTGACTTGTGAAATTCTGTATCATTCATTGTCCATACAAAACACAAATACCATAACAATTGAAGGGAAGAGAGAGTGTTTACACACAATAAACGATCTCGTCCATTCATCTGAGATTGGCCGGTTTAGATTATACTAACAAAATCAGTTTTAAACAATCCCAATCGCTAATTTGAAATTGGCCAGTTGATATTACAAAGTGTGTTATACAATAGATGTACCATATCTAAATTTCACAGTGAAGTAACTGCAACTTGCAACTTTTAAAAAAGTTAAAGTTATCAAATAAAATGGAGTCAATAGTAATCGGAGACGAGGAAAAGGAGAATCATTCACATGGCAAAAGGGTTGGGCACAAAATTTTCATCCAAAATATTCATTCATCTGGGGGGGTATATCCTTTTCCCTTGTAATGATACCAAAAAACAATTCTCACTTTCATGAGCTAATTACACCATTTTTTTCACAACAAAATCTTGTTACCTAACTACAAGAATTAGTCTTGTCCCCACATTCAACAGTCCTAGATTCTTTCTCTATCTCCCAAGTCTATTTACCACAAATCTCTTTCAGCCAAAAGATATATATCAAGAATCAATCCACCTCAAGAAGAATTTGGCCTCCACAGTAAACCATCTTCTTCTACAGTCAATAATCTGTACAAAGAAAATGACATATCAAAATGTAGAATAATAAGCATGACTTTAATTAAAGTAAACTGATTAATAAAAAAACAAATTTCAATTCCATATGATAAAACCATGTACAACACAACACCTACCTTCACGTTTCTTCACCAAATTCCTTGCAAATAGCAAGCATATAACCAAAAACGCCACAGCAGCTATACCTCCTAATATTATTGCCACAGTCTTCCCTGTATTTTGTCCTGTCATAGCATCATTTAGCCACACACCACTCAATGATTAATTAGAGTTTCATACATATTAGTAAATAGTATTTAACAAAGTAGCACAATTGCTTTAATATTATAACACATGAACAATTAAGGAATTGTATTGCCATTGCTAGATTGAGCTCCTTCTGTGTGAAACTGTATATAACCTTAACACTTCAGATTGAAATGTGTTCAGTGTATGTGTCCGACATGCGTTGGTGTCAGACACCTACATAACACAGCAAGTTGACACTAATTCATGTGGTTAGAATATGAAGCACGGACACTCCTTGAATTAGGCGTGTCCTGTGTCGGACACGTGTCCGACACTTGTAATTACACTTAATTATATGATTTTTTTCAAATTATTAGCTATGTCAGTCTCCGTGTCGTGTCCGGTGTCCGTATCCGTGCTTCATAGGGTTAGATTCAATTTTCGCAAATTATTATCGGTGTCAGTGTTAGTGCTATGTTAGGTGTCTTGCTTCATTGATGTCAAATGAACAAACACAAAAACAGATTCAACATAAAAGTAAAAAAAAAAATGAAAACTTTACTATGACCCAGAATTGAAACCAATCTTATCTATTGATTCAGAGTGATGGGATATTAGTACTTACCAGAAAAAGATGAAGAGTAACCAGAAGATGATGATCCACCACCAGATGAAGAGTGACCACCCTTTGGAACCCCATTAGGATAATAACTAAAACTAATAAAGCACTTATGCAAATAAATTTGTCCTGAAATAGAACTTCCACATTCAACTTGAGCTCTTTGAACAGCAGATTTAACACACTCACCACAATCAGAATCACCAACATCACCCTCACACTGACCCATCACATACAAAGCTTGATAAGTAGTAACATAAAAACCATGATTACTCACAACACCATTTTCCATCACAGAAAAAGCAGTGTCTCTTCTCTCTTCAAACCCTCTTCCAGCAGCATTTGTTGTTCCACAAGTCTTGAAGAGAATCTGCATCCCTGAAACTTGAGGAAAACCAGCAACCTCATACAGCATGTAACAACCTGAAAGCTGAACTCTTGCAGAGATGGTTTTGCCACAGAGTTTGTCTGAAAGAACTGGTAGCTTGCTTACACAGCTGTAGCAATCTGAGTTTGTGAGATCTCCTCTGCATTGGAAGATACCTGTGATGCTGTTTTGGCCATTACCAGTTGTTGTTTTGAAGAATCTTGTTTTTGTGGATTGTGAAACTAAGGAACCAAAAAGTGCTGAAAGAGATTGTGAATATGCACCATTTGGATCTGTGAATGTTTCTTTTGAACAACCTTTGTAGACCAAAGTTGTGTAATCAGGAGAAGATGATGATTTGGAGAAATGGGTTGTGAAGAAAATGAAGAACAAAAGAAGAAAGAGGGGTTTTTTAGGAAAACCCATTTTTGGTTTTTGAGAAATGGTGAGAGGATCAAAACATGGTTGTTTTGGTTTTGGGGGAAAAAAGGTTTCAAGGTTGGAACTTTTTTTGTGTGTTTGTGTTGAGATTCAGAGAGGGGGGGACAGGTTAAGGAAAAGAATCAAATGGTTTTGGTTTTTGGTTAGGGTTGATAGTTGGATTTTTTCACTGTTTTATTTTTTTTCAGAATGTGAGAGTAAGGAAAAGGATTTGGGACTCTATGCATTGCTCTCTCTTCTTCTGGTTTTGGTGTCTTGGGATAGAGCCTAATGTGATGATGCCATTTTGTACTATCAACATTAATAATACTATCTTTTTCATTTATTATAAAACTCACTTCAATTAATATTTCCTTGTACACTAATATTCTGATTTATTTTTTCTTCAGAATTTTATACTCCCCCGTCCCAGATTAACTGAGTCAAAAATTCATTTCACACATATTAAGAAAAATGTATAAATGAAGGAGAGAGATAAATAGTTTTAAGGGTGTGCTTGTTTCAAGTTATATTTGTTGATTCCCGGAAATAAAATGATAGGAATATATATGTCTATGTTTGTTACAAGTTTACTAAATTTTAAAGTAATATTAATTAGAGTTATAAATGGGAAAAAATAATTAATATTATATTGAAAAGTGAAATGACTCAATTATTTTGGAACACTTTTTTTTTTTTCAATTTATTCAGTTATCATGGGACGAGTATAAACTATCAACATGGTTTCATCAAACTATCAGCATGTTTTCCACTATCATAAAACTAGAATATTACTATATTTTAGAAGTAATTTTCATAGTTTTAATTACTCCCCCTGTTCTTGTCGCTTTAGAATAAAAAAAAATTGTTTTTATTTACTTGTCATTTTTAAAGTTTAATGTAATAGTAGTATTATTTTGACAATAATAACATTAATTATATTTGTAGAGGAAAATAGAAAAATTAAGTAATTGTATTCAAGTGATTAATAAACTCTCTTAAATATTCCCGTGAGTTTACCTCACTTGGTAAAGATATTGCATATTATATGAAAGGGTCGGGGTTCGAACCACAGACATCCCACTTCTCCACAATTAAATTGTGTGAGTTCTAACCCCTAAGTTGTAACAATCCGAATTCAATTCTCGGCGGAAATAATCTTTTTGCAAGTGAGTTTTATAATAAGAAAGAAATGGACATACTAGTTAAGAATACTAATTAATTTAATTTTTCAATCTAAATAAAAAAGTTATATTATATCAATTGTCACTTCTTTCAAAAAAAATTATATCAAATATAGTAAAATTATTTATACCACGTTTTGGGACCACCAAATATAACTCCTTCTGCCTCATAATGATTTTTATATTTACATTTTTTATTTGTCTCAAAATAACGTTAATTTAAATTACTAATGTAATATTTAATATATTTTTATAAATATGTATTTATTTATTGAATTCCACTCCACTTTTATTTTAAGGAAGAATACCACTCCACTTAACCATACTTTTAGACCATTCATAATAGAGCACCCCATATTGGATGCTTAAATTAGTGTTGTATGTCCAAATCATTTATTTTGTGGTAATGCTTAGTAAACACCAATTTTTTCCGACTCACAAATAAAATAAAAAAATTTAAATAGGTCCCACAAATAATTCTATAACATTACATTTCAACAAAAAAAATTATTTCTTTATTATTTATTAAATGGGACTCGCAAAAAGTGGATAGAGAGAATGTGCTTTCAATTCCACTCTTCTAAGATCATCTACAATCAGGGGTTCTTCCCATATTTAGCACCATGTTAAATAGATATCATCATCGTGACATTAATGAATATGATGCTTATAAAGATGAGTACTTTTTATAGGCACCCCCTCTCTCTCATCACTCATGGGTCCACATGTACCATGAAACCTACTATTTTTCATTTTTTTTTATAATTTATAACTAAATTAGTTTAATATTTTAGAATTATATAATTATGAATAAGTATATAAATTATTGTTAAAATTTAATTATATAGATTTATTGCTGGGACCTAATTAATAATTGTTTTGAGGTGCTGAGTTGGAGAGATGGAGCGCTTATGAAGTATTAATTATAAAACGAATTACTTGTATAGTTGAGATCCGTTTAAGCACCTAAATGTGGTGTTGTATTGTGTATATGGTCTTATACACCTAAATGTTATACTCCACAATGACATGTCAATTTAATATGGTGCTGAATAGGTGAAAGTGAAACATCTAGTATTGTGATTGATCTTATCCACCTCACAATGATCGTTACCTTTATGTTTTTTTATCTCAAAATAACTGTTAGTTTAGAATACTAATACAATATTTATTTATTTTTCTTTTCATAAATATTCATTTATTTTTTGAATTTCACTTCACTTAACCCGTCATTAACTACAATTAATAATTAATAAGAATTTTTAAATAAACAATTATGTTATACCCTCTATCTCAAATTGATTGTCGTATTTGGACCGTGCACAATTTATATCCTTAAATCGGTTAAGTGAAAATCACAAGTTCATTATTTAGACAAAATTGGTTCAGTAACAGATAAACAAAATCTTAAATCGGTTATTATTTCTGTCAGCAGGTTGTTTTTCAAACAAACTCTAAAATGGGTATGTGTATGTGTATATACAATAGAAACTCTATAAATTAATAATGTTAGGTTTGGAGCAATTTATTAATTTAGAGAGTTATTAATTTATTGATAAATTAATAATTATTAGTTTAAAGAGTTTTTAAGTAATTATACAGTACATACCAAAAGACAAATTAGTCTATGCCTCTTAGAATTACGTTGCAGCGAACCTTGGAACTCAACGTAAATTAGTAAGTGTTCATATGCATTGGAAAAATACAACCCCTGAGCTATTGGATGCAATAAGAAAAGTTAGAGATGAGCTCCAAACAGACTTGAATTTTAAAGAAAAACAGACAACTATTGAATCATATTTCAATAGAGTGTAATATATTTTTTTCAGTTTCTATGAATTATCAATTTATGATTTTTTTGGGACCGAAAATTATAAAGGGATCTCCCGAAAAATTATTATCTTATTATTTTATCGAGTTTTTCAATTTTTTACATTGGCCCAAGTCGGGACCGGACAAATTTATTATTTTAGAGAGTTTATTAATTTAGCGAGTATTAATTTAAAGAGTTTCTATTAATGTAGTCAGAGGGAGAGATGTACATCTAAATTTTTATTATTATTATTATTTGACGAGAATAAGAACAAAAGTAGTTGAATTAATTAAGTTGAAAGTAGATCGAGAGGGTAAAATATTCTCCATCTAGAGAGAAGATATTGGTTTTGGAGTGCATGAATGTAAAAGAATCTAGTTTTTGGTAGAAGGGAACAACATGCAGTTTGACTGTAACATATCGTCCTTTAACAAAGATTTGAATTCAACTAAACGTTGTAGATTTTGTACTTATTTTTTACTTTAACAAAATTATAATATATTAAAATTTAAGGCACATGGAACGAATATTTTTCTCAAAGAAAGCAGATGTGTATCAATTGAAAATTGGGCATTCATAAAGAATATTGATGTCTTCAATGAGAAACAATTTTTAATCCTTTCAGATGCAACTTGGTTGGTTTCTAATACTAATATCCCCTTTATGAGCACACAAAGCCATGGATCCTAACAACTTCAGTTTAGAAGAACAGATACTTTAAGCAAGATTACAAATGTGATTAAAACAATTATCGTTAATCTTCATTTAACATTAATTTGATTCGGATATCGCAGTGTCTGTATTAGATTTTTTACTATACTAATCATAGTTCATGTGGCACGTTCCTATTTTTGGGTTGAAAATAAATTGAATTTGGACAAAATTGTGCGCCATTGTTTAAGTGGTGAGTCAAACTTATATAAGGAGAAAATTGTGTGATAAATGATAGTGGTATTTGTCTATTAGTGTGTAACATGTACAAGTAAAATGGTCATACATAAATGCACAAGAATCTTTTACTATTATATTAAAAGTCGTGTCATATATCGTTTAATTTAAAGGTAAAATGTATTGATTTATTTGTGGAGAGTAATTTGTACTTATTTTATTTGTAATATATAGTCCCAAAAGTTAGTCTTGTCAATAATAATAACTTTACATTATTAAAAAAGTAAAACTTTACATCTTATATGTCATTTCATAAAGTTGATGCACATGATCAGACATGCAATGGAATATATAAGCATGCATGGTTTTTGTTACGTTACCCCTAATAAATTGAGGGTAGTTTACCTTTTTAAAGAAAAACCTCATTTTCTTCATCTTTATTTTTACAATTGATTACCATTTTCATCTCAATAAAATCAAACTTCTTTATCTCATGCATTCAACATATGATTTAAGTGTCTTTGGTTACAAAATTGAATCGTACTTGGCACTAGGGCAAATTACCTTCTTTTCAATAACAAATAATGTAGACCTTGCTGATAAGGTTTTTTTTACGATCAATTACCATTTTCATTTTAAAAATATCAAACTTTTTCACCTTCTTCACTTAACATGCGATCTTCATCTTCTTCGTAATATTATCAAATCGTACTAGCACTGAAGATAAATTACTCTCAATTCATCTAGGGATATCGTAGACTTCACCCATTGCTATTGATAAAAAATACTTAAGCATCGCAACCAATTAAAGTACCAATACCATGCATTTGACTCTCTCATATTAGTAGTTATTTTTTGCTCAATTACCAAAACACCCTTCATCAAGGATACTCAGATGGTTTGATTATTTGAAGATCCCAAACACTAGCAGCCTGATGTGTAGGTTGGCATTTGCTTTCTTTCGTGTTTATTTGTTCAGCGCCGCGTTGTCTGACTCGTTAGTTGGTTATGAAATGAATGAATGAAAAGAGCCAAAAAAATCCAACATTGCATATGTTCATATTTCCCATTATAGGCTGGCAATACAATTGCAATTTCAAAATAGTACAACGCATGTTATCAACACGCAAAAATAATGCCATTCAAAAAATAATAATACAATGAAATTGTATAATAAAAAAGAAATTGTGGTATGCACCAAAAATCCAAAACAGAACAATGCTGTTTAGTTAGTACATAGGAATGACACAAATTCAATTTTGATTTATTGGTCAAACTTAGTGAAATGCATTGAGAGGGATCCAGGTTGTGTGCAACGCCTCCAAGAATTCATATTCTAAACTCTCTCTTTTTTATTTAAAGAAAATTAAAACTGTTTTAAAATTTATATCGTTTGATCTTGATCGAATGATTGAAATGTATGGTCGATAATGGTTTTCACCAAAAATTAAATTCAAGTTTTTTCCGAACGATTCGTTTTAAGAAAAAATTCATTAACTACTTGAGTCTAATTACTTTATTATAATAACATGTGTTTTAAGAACATGCATGTTATACATTCCATTAAGCCTCTCTTTGTTACCGTGGTGGATCAAGCCTGTACCCACGTTTTGGCCAAAGCTACAATTTTAAGCTTCACAAAAATCACGGTAGGTTAGCATTGGAAAGTGGTATTTATGCTCCCACCACTATACCAAACAGGCACTAAATATTTCTAGATACTTTTTTTTATAGTAAATGTTTTTATTTACTTTTTTTTGCTGAAAATATTTAGTTGCTTAATAAAGGGCTTTATAGCATAGTTTTTTTTACATAATAAATACATTTTATTAAATACTTTTCATTATTATTTATTTAAAAAAAATTGGGACAATATTTCACTTTTGTGTTAAAACAGTTTTCAAAAAACAACTATAATATTTTGGAAACAGAAATGAAGTCTTGTATTCTACAAGAGTGCGAGTTCAAATCTTATTATCGATATGAAAACTTAATGTAACTAATGCATAAATACATTAGTAAGCGACTTGGTGTGAATCTTTAACTCTTAGTCTCTTCTCTTTTCCGATGGTAGTTTGAGTCTAACTTTTATTCTTAGACAAAATAATAGAGCCATTTGTAATCTTATAAAAGAGTATATTTTAGTCTTGCTCTAATATCATTTGTATTAATACTATTATTCTTAATGAAATGACATAAATTTGCTTTACATAAAAAAAATGACTTTTTTGGTTTATGATATTAGTAAACGACTTTTGAGCTTTGATGCAAATCTCACACAAACTTTTTCTTCCTAATGAGAAAATGTATCACTCGTTAATGGATCAGCGAGACCAAACTCAAATAATTATTTTCTCACACCCAAAATAAATTCAGATTAGAGATAATAATGGGTAGGATTTGCGTGGAGTAGTGCTATAATTCAAGTTTTTTATATCTGTCATTTGTTTGCTAAAAAAAACTGTCATTTTGAAAAAAAATATCAGTATCTTGACTCGTACCTTTGTGGATATCAACTTCAATATATGCACCAAAACAAGAAGATTCAAGAGCTCCAACAAAGACCCCTTTTTACACACTATATTGTCATTGACAAACACTATTGCAGCATTCTGGCCAAAATTGTTGCATAGACTAACCTCAGTGCATTTACTAATGTTAGTGGCTTCAGCTGAAACCCCAATCCAGCTCTTGAGGAAGGAATATGATGAACATAGTTGGTAGTTGTCATATGATTTTGATGTTTGGTGACACTTTTCAAAATCACAATCTCTTTGACATGAGTTTTGAAGGTGATAAATTTACTTGAAATAATAGGCAAGATGGTGTTTCTAATATTAAGGCTCACTTTGATAGATTAGTCCTCGTGTTATCCTTCAGCTCCAATGATGCGTTTAACGAGCTATGGTTCATATCACTTTTCTATGTGGTTGCGTGCTTGCTTTTAGGAAGTCAAAGAAAAAACAAAATATTCTTAAATTACAATGGTTCGAATAATGTTGGTTACATTATAATGGAGTTTTGGAAGTAGTAAATAATTCTTGGAAGATGGCAGGGGACTCTGATAAAATCAATCAATGTGTGAATAAGGATTGTTTTGATGATGTTCTCGATCAGATAAAAATTGTTCATAAGAAGTTGAATGATCTTAATAATCAAACCTAACATGAGGGTGCAATGTCAGAAATTAGACAAGTTTAGGCTAGATTGAATGATCGGTAGAGAGTGAAGAAATTTGGTAGGCGTATAAAAATACCAACAAAAAAAACATCAAAAAGCTTCTTAGAAAAAATTTAGAAACCGTTATTCTATTTTGGATGATCATAGAAGAAAATTTGACGATGAGGAAGACATTTTTTAATATTTTTAATAACTTCATTAAGGATCTTTTTTCTACCGTCATCCTGAAAGAATTTTTTAAGATGTGAAAGTGGTCAAAGATAGACCGTCAAATTCTTTGTGTAACATATTGAAAGTAGAGTTTAGAGGCGCTAAAAATTTAAAACTTCATGCTTCCTTAAGTCTCGGCGGAATGAAAGCTTTATTTTATCAACAATTTTGAAGTATAGTTGATAAGGTTGTGATTTCTTTAGCTTCAGAGATTCCCAATGGTGGTGGAAATCCGAGTAACATTAATTATATATATCAGTCTCGTTCCAAAACAAGAAAGTCCAAGATGTCGGGTGATTTTCGACATATTTCTCTCTGCAATGTTGTTTTTAAAATAGTTACAAAAACAAAAACTGTTAAAATTGATTATTCCTAATATCATTGAAAAAATTTGAAGTGCTTTTGTGACATGAAGATTAACCATTGATAATGTCTCAGTAGCTTTTGAATTTTTTCATTATATGAGGAAAAAATAAAGGCAAGAAAGGATGTATGGCACTAAAATTGGATTTGTTAAAGGGATATGACCGTATCGAGTGGAATTTTTTTGATTGAGGTGCTTCAGTCTTTGGAATTTTCTCAAAAATGACATAGCTTGATTTTTATTTGTATTTCCACGACATCTTTCTCAATTTTTCTGAATGGAAGTCCTTGTCAGAAGATTTGTCCACAACAAGGTCTCCGTCAAAGAGACGCTTTGTGTCCTAACCGATTTATCTCATGTGTTGGGGGTTTTTCTTGGCTTCTAAATAAGGAACAAGAAGAAAAGGATCTTCATGGAATTCAAATTACTAGTTTTTTATTTTTTATAGACGATAGCCTTATTTTTGTTGTAGGGATTCTATTCAATATGCTCATTTCATTCAAGGAGTGCTTAATATTTACAAATCTGTTTATGGTTAACTTATCAATTTGGATAAATAAAAATTCTCTTTCAGTCGAAATGTACATGATGATCATAAAATTTTGTTCTAAGGTTTGACACAAATTAAGGTTGTTGAGTGTCATTGAATGAATCTGGGGCTACCTACTTGTGTTGGTAGGTGTAAGCAACTTGTTTATAATTTTGTCCAAAATAGAGTGTGGAAGAAGTTAAAGGCTGAAAAGAAAAAAATTATGAATTGTTGGGAGATAAGTTTCGATCAAATCAATGGTTCTAGCAATTCCTTCGTATGCGATGAATTGTATTGTACCTTTGATGAGTTTATGTGAGCATATTGAAGGCATGATTGAGTTATGGTGGGGTAGCCAACAAGAAAGAGAGAAGAATTCTTGGATTAAATGGGAGGCATTACTTAAGGAGAAAAAAAGGTGGAATGGGAAAATAATTGCAATTTGCAAAAGACATGTTTTTTCTGAATCTTACAGCGGATTTACATGATTTTATTGTGGTCGTGGCACTGAACGTTCATCGACAATCTTCCACCTATGTCAGATCCACTATTGGAATTGCACAATTTTAGAGTAATGCTAGCAACACACATTTTCACACACACTTTTCAACACACTCTCTTTGATCAGTTAAAATTGACATGGATCCCACCAAATCGTACGTGACTAGTATAAATTTGGTGGAATCCATGTGTATTTTAACCAATCAAAATTAGTGTGTTAAAATACGTGTTTCTAACATTACTCCTAATTTTAATGTTTATTTTCATAGTAATTTATTTTGCTTGTTGGGGCGTGAGACCAACCAAGCTATCCATCCATTATTTAATTAAATATGTTGTTCATAATTTGAATTACATATGTATCGGAAAGACTCGACCTATTATTTCTACAATCTTAACATTTGATTTATTGTGAGCGTTTTGTTAACGAAATTATCTTTAACATTAAAAAGAAGAAAAACTATTTATTAAATATAAATCAAGTAAATTTTAAACAAACACCATCTTTTTTGTTGTTGGTTTAACCCTTCATTTCTTAGGGTAAAGGGTCGTAATATTTTAAAGTTCGACCATAATGTAAGTAAAATCTGATTAAGAATTATTTTTATCATAAACAAATTGATGTTCTAAACATATACTATAAACAAAAAAATGCATGAGTTTTTAATATCTAATTATACTTTTAAACAATTTTTTTATAATAATGTTGTATTGTTGATGTAATTAAAAAATATAAAAATTTATATTATATTTGTTAAATTATTGTTGTCCTAGAAAAAGATAAATTGTTTGTTAAGTATGTTAAAATTTGAAAAGTCATAAATATTTGTATTTATAATTTTAAACAAAATCAAAGTTTTTTATAATTTACACGCGTTATCGCGATAAAAAGAGCGAATATACCGCGTTAGTTGTGTTTGTGTCTTAGGTGTTGGGTTCTGTCTTGGGTCTAGGGACGAGGCTGTTTAGATCTCCCTCAGCCTCTTGGTGGTTCTCTGTTCAGTTGTCTTTCTGTTCTATCTGTGTTTGTTTTGTTGTGTTTGTGTTTTAAGTGTTGTGTTCTGTCTAGGGTTTAGGGTCGAGGCTATTTAGATCTCCCTCAGGCTTTTGGTGGTTCACTTTCTTTTCAGGGTCGGTTGTGTTGTCGGGGCTGTGTTTTGTCGGTGTTGCCACTTTGTTCCTTCGGAGCCTTGCCGCTGAAGGCCTCCTTCTCTTGGATTAAGTTTTGGTTGCTTGGCTGTTGTTGCTCGAAAGAGCTAGGTGTGCAGATACTTCGTGTTGACGGAGTAGCCATTTGTTGCACCTTAAGACTTCCTGACTGCTTAGTTGCCGGCGGGTGCAAGTCCTTCATGATTAATCCTCCTTCTTCGCAACTTCTGAATCGTTCGTTGTCGTAAGGATCATGGTGGTTTGTGGTTGTCTAGCCGAGGGTTGGGGTGTGCGCCGGTTTATTCAGGTGGTGGTGATGCATGTTGATTTTGTGGCTTGTTTTGATTTGTTTTTGTTCGAGCCGGTTCTCTTTGCGCTATTGTTCTGCCTTTTCTCTGTCTTTGGATTTTGACATCGGGTTATTGATGAGTCGAGTTTTTGGACAGGTTAAGGTGTCTGCTCTAGTGGTTCGTAAGTTGAGGGGTGTCTTTTTGACTTGTGTGGTGAGCCTTTTGGACTGGTCGCTTTTGATTTGAGGTCGGAAGCAAACTTGTGACTGAGGTCCTTTTAAGTTGTTGGGATGTCTCCTCCGATAAACCGAAACTTGAGTGATGGTGGAAGCTGAACATTTGAACCAAAATCACTATCGGATGCCTAATTGATCATTGTTGGTAGTAGGGGGGTTTTTGGTGTTTTTATTTTCTCTTTTCGGTATAATACTTGATATTTAATCCTCTTATATACATAATATATTTTGTCATTAAAAAATAAGAACTATACAAAAATAATAAAAAAAAGCATGACGCACATATACGCAAACAAAAGAAAAAGAAATCTTTGTCCTTGATTTACGTTGGTATCGTTTTGTTGTCCTTCTCTCCCACACTTTTTCCTTACTTGTCTTCCTCCACCGATCTATCTCTTCAATTTCCCAATTCCCTTCTCATTCATGGTTTCATCATCGTAGCTCATCAATCACCTCTTCATAATCAAAACAAAATGCACGCTTTCAAAGATAAAGTCACACAGAAGCTTTCCGATCTCTTTCCCACCAATTCCCCCACCTCCCAGGTAATCATTTTTTCTATTCCTTTTCTCTTGTTCTTATTCTTATTCTTTTTATCATCTTAATGTGCTTGTTTTTACTTCTGTTTGTAATTTCCAATAATCGAAAAAAAAAAAAGCTTTTTAGGCACTGTTCTTGTTAGATCTGATCCGTGAAAAATTCTGAATCTGGAGTTCATTGTTTTCGCTAATGGGTCTGACTTGTTTAATCAAATGCACCAAAAAAATTACAACTTTGTGAATTAAAAAAAATTGCGTTATTTCATTTCTTCATAATTATGATGGTTTGTATGGTGGGATTTATTATCAGAATTGTCACCACATTAGCAACGAATTCTGCTAACTATGGCGGTTTGTATGGTGGGATTTTTACTTGCTAGCTGCAAGTGATGGTGAATATTTGAGAGTATATGAATTGTATTTTGTTCTATACACATGTTTTACTTTGTTGGGACTGGTTATAATGAAAATGAGACTAACAGAAGAGTTTCAACTTCAGTCTGAATATTAGACTTTACAATCTTCACTCGAATTCTCCTATTGTAGCTGCAATTGTCTTCGTTGTCATTGGTGTTTACGTGAATAACTGCACATATTTATTGCAGAAAATGTAACTGCACTAGTTTCATGTGTTGGCCTTGGGAATACAATAACTAGTTTTCTTGTTCAAGAGGTCAGAGGTGTCAGCTCAGTGGTTAGATTTTGACTTTGTAACTTTGTAATATGACCATTAGTGCCACCGTTATTAATAAAATTTCCCCTTCCTCGATTTTAAAAAACATTACATGAGTTTGCTATATACGTTGTTTGAATATGGCTTCATAATCCACTGACTTGGGTGATATTTTTTGTTAAATTGACGTTGGTTCTGATTCATGTAGGATTGTAGGGTTAACGTCAAGATTTTGTATTAACATGGAATTCTGGTCCTGCTAGGTTTAGTTAGATTCTCTAGTATCTCTACTATTGTCATTATGTTTCCAATGTGCAAACTTATATACGGACATTTGGAGTATGATTTCCTTATTTCTATGTCTGATTCTTTTTTAAATTAGGGACATCACCATGCTTCAATATATTTATTTTCCTTATTACTGTCTCATGCCTTGACTTTAATATGTTTTTTTATTTGTTTAGGCTAGTCACCATCCTAAAGAGGGTAAATCTTTGTCTTCATATTTATCTTACATTATCCCGTCAGGATCAAACACAGACAAGCATCAATATGATAAAAAAGCTACTCAATCATCATCTTCTTCTGGATATAATTATGAGGATTTTGAGTATCAGGATGTTCCACCAGATGCATTTGTCGATTGCGATCAAACAAGTAACAACATTGATTTAACGAAAGATGAAATTATCAATGAAGACCCTACCTCTATAAGGAGTAGCAGTAGTTCCGACGTTTTTGAAGAAGCAAATGGTCCTCAGACTCCAAATGCATCAAAGAAGTCTCCGCTAAATCTTTCAGATGACTCTACTTTTATATCTCCTGAGCTGTATGAATTTTTCGAATCATGCCTCCCTAATATTGTAAAAGGATGTCAATGGGTCTTACTTTATAGGTAACTTTGCTCTCTAGTTTTTCAGTTGGTGCATTGAAGAGTACGTTACGTGTATTTAAGTATTGATTCAACATTTTTTCTTTATATTAAGGGCAGTACGTTGAAACATGGAATATCACTTCGTACACTTATTCGCAAGAGTGCTGAACTTTCTGGTCCTGGTTTGCTGGTATGTCTACCTTTCTGTGCTAAAAATTCTATGCAACACCAACACTTCAAATTAAAGGCATGTCCGGTGTCTGACATGTGTCGGTGTCCGATACCAACACAACACTAAGACATATCAACTTGTCAGTGGTGTGCTTATTAAAAAAAACGTGTCAGTCTTGTGCCAGTGCTTCATATGCATGCCTCCTTTTATGGTGTCCAAACTGATATTTACTGATTGTAGATCAATGTATCATTCATTCGTTGAGACGGATTTATTTTCTTTTTCTGTAAAACTGATAGATTGTTGGAGATAGGCAAGGTGCTGTGTTTGGTGGGCTGCTAGATTGCCCCTTGAAACCTACACCAAAGAGAAAATATCAAGTATGTAAATTCCCTTTCATCATGGACAATGCTTTATTAATAAGGCACTTCCTCATCTTGAAGTATGATTTCATTTTCTCTACTTTGGTTGCAGGGGACAAACCAAACTTTTGTCTTTACAACTGTATACGGTCAGCCAAGGCTGTTTCGACCTACTGGTAAGAGGTTCTTATTGTGTTAATGTATTTATTTTTGTGTATGTTGGAACTAAGGAACATTTGGAAATTGATGCATTGTCTATCTGAATAAGTTGACAAGTCCATATCAGCTAGAATGAGTGAATTCTACGTGTTTTAATTTTTGTACAGGGGCCAACCGGTACTACTACATGTGTTTGAATGACTTACTTGGACTTGGTGGTGGCGGTAATTTTGCTTTATGCTTAGATGGAGATTTGTAAGCCCTGCTCTACTATTGCTTAGTTTCTTTCATTACATTTTGTTACTCATAGTTGAAGTACCAGTTGTGGAATATTTTATTGATTTTATCTTCTTGTTGAATAGGTTAACTGGAACTAGTGGACCTTGTGATACATTTGGAAACCAATGTCTAGCTCATAGTCCAGAGTTTGAGTTGAAGAATATTGAGGTAATTTTCTTACTGGTGATGTTTGTTTTGTACATTACAACTAGAAGTAGCTTTCATCCTCTACTGAGGGTCTGTTTGGATTGACTTATTTGAGTTTATCTACTAGCATTAGGACTTGTAGGATTGCTTGAGAGCCTATGGAAACAACTTACGACATGTATTTAAGCTGTTTTAGCTTATTTGCATAAGCTCTCCAAAATAACTTACGAAAACAGCTTATAGCCTATATGAAAACAATTTTATTTTATCTTTTGTTATAGAAAGAGCTTATGCTATAAGCTCTTAATTTAGTTGTTGGTCCATAGTTTATAATATGCCATGCATTGATTTCGTCCATTACTTATTTCTACCATCTATTGTTCTTACATTTATAAAATTAATTATGATATGATGATTTATAACATATTCACCATATTTCTTTGATGTACAGCTGTGGGGTTTTACACATGCACTGCAAGGCTAAGACTCCTTTACTTGGGTCTCCAAAAGAAGCTCTCTCTCCTGTTTTTATTCCTACTATTCAAATGTAGTTTAGCTTCGAGAGGGTGACCATTTACACCGTGTGATCAATCAATTAGATATATTGCCAAACAAATGTGTCACATGCTCTTGTCAGTAGATTGTATGCTTAAAATTCAGTTTTTCCAAAATTTGGATGTGGACGTTAGATGCATGGTTGGAACACAAGACTTTTGTATAGTAGAGAATATATAAGGTGAGTGTGAAGCAGTGTCACCACTCAATAGCAATGTTACCAAAATGGATGTTTATAATTTAGTGGGTACAATGTTATAGGCTTATGGCCACAGGTATGAATTATTAACATTGGACGCGTCTCTTGAGATTACTTTGGCAGCAGAAATTCATTACTGTACCAAAGTGCAGATTTTGGTCGGATTATACTTATTCAGTTAGCTCTTATTCTTTATGCAATTTTATCCAAGTTTTTCTCTTGCAAAATGCTCTTAATTTCTATTCAATTTATAGTGATTTTTTTTTTCTTTCTAAAATATCCCCTTTCAATTTTATTTAGACATATACATTTTTTTTGGGATTCTAATCACTTCAATATACATTTCACCACTTCAATCTCTAGTTCAAAAACAAATCAGAACCTTCATTGGAAATTATATGTACTTGTTTTTTGATATAACTAAGATGCCAAATCAACAACTCATTCTCTATTTGATATGCACTAAACCAGTGCAAAGAATGTTCACACGCAATGATTGGATCACAGTAAATAAAAATATTGACATGATAATATTTCCCACATTATTAGATTCTATAGATACTAAGTAATCTTTTTTTTTTTTTGAAGGAAGATACTAAGTAGTCTTTTATCATCAATTATCTCATTTATCAATATATATTTTTTATACTTTTCTCTTTTTTACGAGTTCTATCAAGAATTATATTATGGTATCAGATAGAATAATAATTTCGCTACTTCCTTTCTCAAAATTTTCTTAAGAAAAGTTCTTTGAAACCTCGTTGACTTAATTTATATTGGATTCTTGAGGATTTTCTATAAAGATTCTAGTTTTCTCTTACATCTTCCCTTGTATTTCTCCATCCAAGGCTTGTTGCTTAAGATTCACCTGCACAACCTAGTTGGCATCAAACTCCTTGAAGCTTCAGTTCAAGAATACATTGCCTTGCTCCATTGATAGAAGGAAACATTCACATGTTGCATATTAGCAAAAATCAGTGCCATATCAAGACAATTGTGATGAACCATCACAAGAAGCAACGAATCACAGATTTTGGCAAGAAATTGAGAGTCTGATTAATTTACCCATCCATGCTTCAAATTATTAGCACGTTTGATTTTTTTTCTTTTCAATTATTACATGTTTCAAGCCTTTGTGAATTCCATTCACGATGAAGAGGTCTAGATATGAAGAGGTATATAGATGAAGCAAGACCACCCTGCAAGATATACCTACTTATTAAGATATTTTTTTTCAACGGTGGATCCTATCAATCATTTGTCAAAGTTTCCCAAGAACACATTTTTTTTGGTGATGTTCTTCTTTTCAAATTTTAACCTATATTGGTATTTTAACTTATAATGATGATAGATAGTTAAGCAATCAAAATTTATTCTTTTAGTCTCATTGGCATTTTAGCATACATATCACGAATAGATAAGCAATCAAAATTCTTTCTCTATAACCTAGTTGATGTTTTAGCTTTTATCCATAAAAATCATGAATAGTTAGGCTCTGTTCGGTAAAAATAGCGGATAGTTGATAAACTAGTTGATAGCTTATAACTGATGACTAATAACTTATAGTTGATGACTGATAGCTGATAAACTAATTAAAGTGTTTGGTAAAAAATGATAAGCTATAAGTTCAAACGCTACTTGAAATAGCATCTGAAAAATAGCTTATAAACTCATGAAATAAGCTATAAGCTCGTGGTGAAAGACCATTACCAAATAAAACTTTTTTGGTCAAACAAGCTTATAAGCTATAAACTAACTTTTAGGTCTTACCAAACAGAGTCTTAAGCAATCAAAATTCATTATTCTTAGCATAATTGACATTTTAGCTTCTATCCATAAATATAATGGATAGCTAAGCAATCAACACTCATTTTTTATTCCCATGACATTTTGGCTTCTATGTACAAAGAAAATGGGTAATAAAACAACTTCATACTTTCTACCTTTATTGACATTTTAGCTCATCTCCATAAAGAAAATGGATGAGCAAGCATTTTTAGTCAATGTATTTAAACATTTTATATTCTTTGTAGCCGATGTTTTTCAACATTTCTTATTTTTATAAATTCCAAGCTGAATGTGTAATAGACATTCAATAATTAGTTACACTATTTAGTCAAGTCAAGTCTTGTTGTATCCGCTCATGTTGTCAACAATTCTGCAATTAATCAATATACTTTTCTCACATTTATAAGTTTGATCAACAATTTTAATACATATATTCACTTGATATTGAAACTACAATTATTGTATTATTTGTATTATTATTATTATTATTATTATTATTATTATTATTATTATTATTATTATTATTATTATTATTATTATTATTATTATTATTATTATTATTATTATTAATAATAATAAATACAGTGTTTTCAATATAATCTGATTGAATCTTACCATGAAAATATATCCAAGTTTAATTTAGCTTCACACGCAGACTATAGTAGAGACACTTCGCCAGAGAGACAAAGTTAACTACCATCTCTGTCCTTTAAATACTTAAGGATCCTAACTTGTTATGTTTTAGAAAACGTCTTATATTACTCCTTATGCCCTTTACTTGTGTGAAATGTTGTCAAATTGATGCACCTTTCATATAGTATGTAACAATATTCATGGTGCATTTTGAAGAGCATACTTGCGAGCTATTTTGAAGAGTTTGCGAAAATAGTCATGACATCTTTATGTTTTCTAATCAAAAGACATGTTTATCTTATAGGCAAATGCCCTTTAAAAAAAATCTTATAGGCAAATGCTAACATGTACAACAAGGGTACATATTAATGAACTAAATATAGAAATATTTACTTTAAAAATTTTGCATTTAACTTTTTAAGAGTTTAAAATATCACATTTTGAATGCAAAACTCTATTTTTAGGATCTTTAACATATGTCATAAGAACACACATTAACAAGACTTTATAATATGATAATCTCTTTATTTATGTACTATACTTTTTTTTTGAAGGATTGATTTATTTATGTACTATACTTAAAATGTCTGATTTT